>Ga0209067_10001974_pt1 | contig 12279 bp, 11 predicted proteins | sample ColStrG_CSR_2013_FD_187199 | JGI IMG/M metagenome (GOLD analysis project Ga0209067, IMG submission 187199) | Freshwater sediment microbial communities in response to fracking from Pennsylvania, USA - Cold Stream Run_MetaG_CSR_2013 (SPAdes)... | ecosystem: Environmental > Aquatic > Freshwater >... | reverse complement strand
GATGACGCAGGTGACGAGGTGACCGAGGTCCCCCCGCCGTCCGACGACGCCGCGCCGCGGTCGTTCGAGGCCCAGTTCGAGGAGCAGCAGCAGGCGCCGATCCGGTGGAAGTCCCTGGTCAAGCGCTCGCTCGGCCTGGCGTTCACCGCGATCGTCCTCTACCTGGTGTTCCCGAGCGTCCTGGCCGTCTTCCACTCGTGGCCTCGGTTGGTCCACCTCAACCTGCTGTGGTTCATCCCGGCCGTCGTGGCCGAGGGCGCCCACTTCGTGTGCACCTTCGCCCTCCAGCGCATCGCCCTGCGGACCAAGGCGTGGTTCGCGGTGATCACCGCGCAGCTGGCCGGCAACGCCATCTCGCTCACGGTGCCGGGTGGGGCGGCGGCGGGTGCCGCCGTCCAGTTCCGGATGCTGAGCACCGCCGGCATGGACCCGACCGAGTCGGTCGCAGGTCTGACCGCGTTCTCGTTCCTCGGGATCGGCGGGCTGCTCGTCCTCCCGGTGTTCGTGCTGCCGGTCGTGCTGTTCGGTGCGCCGGTGGCCTCGGGCCTGACCGACGCCGCCTGGGTGGGTGTGGTCGGGTTCGTCCTGTTCAGTGGGTTCGGAGCCATGGTCATGGCCACCGACGGCCCGCTGGACTGGGCCGGTCGGGTGGTCCAGAACGTCCGCAACCGGGTGCTGAAGAACCGGGAGCCGCTCGAAGGACTGCCCGAGCGGCTGATCGAGCAGCGCAACGTGATCCGCACCGTGCTCGGACAGCAGTGGTGGCAGGCCACGCTCCTGTCCGTGGGGCGGCTGTTGTTCGACTACCTGTGCCTGCTGTTCTGCGTCCGGGCGGTCGGCGCCCATCCCCGTCCCTCGCTGATCCTCCTGGCCTACGCCGTGGCCGGGGTCATCGGGCTGATCCCGATCACCCCGGGCGGGATCGGGATCGTCGAGGCGAGCCTCGCCGGGCTCCTGGCGCTGGCCGGCCTGGACGGGGCCGAGGCGGTGCTGGCCACGTTGGCCTACCGGCTGACTTCCTACTGGCTGCCGATGCTCGCCGGTCCTATCGCCTACGGCGTCTTCCGCTACCGGTACCGCGACACGGGGTCGTCCCCCCAGCGGATGGGGACCGCACCGACCTGACCGGCGCCGGCGCCGGCCCGTCCCTGGTTGGTGTCGGCGCCCGGAGCCGTTCCACGGGGGCTGGCGTGTTCTGTTCCCGGAAACGGAATGATAATGATAATCATTATCGTCAGCCGTCCCGGAAGTGATCCACGGGGTACCTGATTGACCGGGTACCTGATCCACCGGGTACCTGATCCATCGGGTGGACACCCGACCGGGTCAGCACCCACCCGGACTAGCGGAGGTCGACCTCACCGTCGGCCCGCAGCGTGCCCAGACGACCGCACCCTTCCTCGGTGACCAGCACGGCGAGCTGGTCGGGGTCGGTGACGTGGGCCCACGCCCGGCGTCCCTCCAGGGTCCGGCACGCCACGACGGCGCGCTCGGGGGACCCGGGCCGGCCGAACTCGACCGAGTAGGTCTCGACGGTCACCTCGCCCTGGGCCTCCGCGTCCGGCGAGCACTGCGGCAGCGCCCCGACGGCCGCCTGCGGGTCCGCCCAGGCGAACCCGGCCCCCGACTCGACGACCGTGCCCTCGGGGAGGTCGGTCGGGTCCACGGTCCCGGTGGTGTTGGGCGACGTCCCGTAGACGCCGATGCTGTGCTTCGAGACGTACCACCCCAGCCCGGTGGTCAGCCCGGTCTGACCGGGCCGCTCGCGCAGCAGTCCGATCATCGTGGCCAGCGAGTGGGTCCCGTAGTTGTTCCCCGGCCCGCCGGCGAAGGTCATCCCGCCGGTCACCGTCAGCGGCCGGCCCGGATCGTCGACCGGGAGGCCGAGCTCGGCGGCGGCGATCTGCACCGCCGACGGGAAGCAGGAGTAGAGGTCGACGTGGTCGACGGCCGCCACGTCGGTGCCGGCCAGGGCCAGGGCGGAGGCCCCGGCCAGGCGGATCGCGGGGGAGGAGTGGAAGTCGGCCCGGTGGGACAGGAACCAGTGGTCCTCGGCGTCCGCGCCGGCCAGGGGGAAGACCCACCGGTCGCGGGGCACGCCGGCGGCCTCGGCGGCGGCGGCCGAGCACAGGATGGCCGCTGCACCTTGGTCGACCTGGAGGTTCGCCGTGAGCAGCTTGGTGTACGGGTAGGCGATCATCCGGTTCGCCTCGGTCACCGTGGTCAGCTCGTCGGCCGTGCGGGGGTCCTGGAGCCAGGCGTACGGGTTGCGTGCGGCCACGTCGGAGAACCGGGACCAGAGCTGGCCGATGTGGACCACGTGTTCCGGAAGGGTCCGCCCGGCCTCGGCCCGCAGCGCGTTCTCGAACAGTGGGAAGACGTGGATCGGCAGGTCGAGGCCCCGCTCCTCCTCCGAGCGGGTGGTGCCCCGCCGGTCACTCCCGAACAGGGTGGGCGGATCGGTGTCGGCCGGCTGCACGGTCCACGGCAGCAGTGGCCGGTCGGGGTGCCGACGGGCCGCCGCCTGGGTGTAATAGCAGTCGGCGCCGGCGATCACGGCCACGTCGAGGTCTCCGCGACCGATGGCCAGGGCGGTGGCGTTGACCAGGGACTGCGGGTTGTTGCCGCCGGTGTTGGTCACCAGGACCTGGGTCGGCTCGATGCCGAGCTCCTCGGCCAGCAGCGACCCGGCGTTGACGTAGGGCCAGCTCAGGGGATTGGCCACCCGCAGCGATCCGGTCCGGGACAGCAGCGCCCGCCCGGCCGGGGCCGGTCCGCCCGGGCCGGCGCCGTCGCAGTCCTCGACGGCGGCGGCCACGGCGTCGAGCATGAGGCCGAGCGGCTCGGGGCGGTCGGCCAGCGAGCCGTCCCCTTCGGTGCGGGGCCGGTTGGTCACCTGGCCGACCCCTACGACCACCGGGGTGGAGGGATCGATGGTCATCGGCCCGCCAGCCTAACCGGGGCCCCGGAGCAGGCCGATTGCCGCCCGGTGCACTCGGTACACTCGGTCCATGCGCATCGCCGTCGGCTCGGACCACGCGGGCTTCGCCCTGAAGTCACTCCTGGCCGACCACCTGGCCGCCGCCGGACACGACGTCCTCGACCTGGGGACCGACGCTGCCGGGGTCCCGGTCGACTACCCCCTCTACGGCCACGCGGTGGCCGAGGCGGTCGCCGAGGGCCGGGCGGACCGTGGGGTGTGCGTGTGCGGTACCGGCATCGGCATCAGCATTGCCGCCAACAAGGTGCCGGGCGCCCGGGCGGCCGTCGTCCACGACTCGACCACGGCGACCCTGGCCCGCCGGCACAACGACGCCAACGTGGTGTGCCTGGGCGAGCGGACCACCGGCGCGGCCGAAGCGGTCGACGCGGTCGACGCCTTCTGCACGACCGAGTTCGAGGGCGGCCGCCACCAGCGCCGTGTCGACCAGATCGCCGCCTACGACGCCGGCCTCGGCGCCGGCGCGGCCCGCTCCGCATGACCCACGGCACGGCGCGCACCGCACCGGCCGCTACTGAAAGGCTCCAGCCCATCCCATGAGCAGCCCCACCCACGCCTCGCCCTTCGACGAGTGGCTGGCCGACGACCCCGAGGTCCTCGCGCTGCTCGGTGACGAGAGCGAGCGCCAGTCGACGACCGTCCAACTCATCGCCTCGGAGAACTTCACGTCACCGGCCGTGCTGGCCGCCACGGGGTCGATACTCACCAACAAGTACGCCGAGGGCTACCCGGGGCGCCGGTACTACGGCGGCAACCAGGTGGTCGACCGGGTGGAGGACCTGGCCCGCGACCGGCTCGTCGAACTGTTCGGGGCGGAGCACGCCAACGTGCAGCCCCACGCCGGGTCCAACGCCAACCTGGCGGCCTACCAGGCCCTGATCCAGCCGGGGGACACCGTGCTGGCCATGCGCCTGGACCACGGAGGCCACCTCACCCACGGCTCGCCGGCCAGCATCACCTCGAAGGTGTGGAACTTCGTCTCCTACGGGGTCACCCCGGCGAGCGACGACCCGGACGACCCCGGCGAACGCATCGACTTCGACCAGGTGGCGGACCTGGCCCGCACCCACCGGCCGGCCCTGATCGTGGCCGGATCCACCGCTTATGCCCGGATCATCGACCCGATGCCGTTCCGGGAGATCGCAGACTCGGTGGGCGCGAAGTTCCTGTTCGACGCGGCCCACCCGGCCGGGCTGATCGCCGGTGGCGCCCATCCCTCGCCCGTCGGCGTCGCCGACGTGGTGACCTTCACCACCCACAAGACCCTGCGCGGCCCCCGGGGCGGGGCCATCCTGTGCTCGGCCGAGTACGCCAAGGCCGTCGACAGCGCCATCTTCCCCGGGCTCCAGGGCGGGCCGCTCGAGAACGTGATCGCCGGCAAGGCGGTGGCCTTCGCCGAGGCCGCCCGCCCCGAATTCCGGCGGTACGCCGCCCAGGTGGTGGCCAACGCCAAGGCACTGGCCGCCGCCGTGGCCGCCGAGGGGATCCGGCTGGTGTCGGGCGGGACCGACAACCACCAGGTCCTCTGCGACCTGCGGACCTTCGATGCCGAACTCACCGGCAAGGAGGCCCAGGAGGTCCTGGACCGGGCCGGCATCACCTGCAACCGCAACACGATCCCCGACGACCCCCGGTCGCCGTTCGTCACATCGGGCCTGCGCCTGGGGTCGGCGGCCCAGACCACGACCGGGATGGGCGAGGCCGAGATGGCCCGCATCGGCGGCCTCATCGGACGCACGCTGCGCGAGCGGTCCGACGAGGCCTCGATCGCCGCCGTCCGGGCCGAGGTCCGCGAGCTGTGCCTGGCGTTCCCGCCGTACCCGGGCCTGGCCGGCGCGTGACGAGGGGCCGGGCGTGCCGCCCGGGATGAACCGGTGAGCTCCACCGTCCCGCTGAACTGGTATGCGGTCCTGCTGGTGGTGGCCGCCGCCAGCACCTGGGTCCTGACCTTCCCGGCACGACGCATCGCCCTCCGGATCGGGTACGTCGCCCAGCCCGACGCCCGCAAGGTGCACCAGCGGGTGACCCCCCAGTCGGGCGGGGTGGCCATGTTCCTGGGCATGCTGGTGGCGTGGGCGGTGGCGGCGTCGGTCCCGGCCCTGGCGCCGCTGTTCCGCGGGTCGTCGGAGCCGCTCGGTCTGCTGCTGGGTGCCGCCGTGATCTTCGCCGTCGGGCTCATCGACGACTTCCGGGACATGTCGGCCCCGGCCAAGGTGGCCGGCGAGGTGCTGGCGGCCACGGTCCTCTACTTCATGGGCGTCACCTGGTTCCAGTTCAAGATCCCGGCTGCCGGGTTCCTCCTCCTGTCGCCCGAGTGGACCCCGCTGCTCACCGCGCTGTGGGTCATCGCCATCACCAACGCGGTGAACCTGATCGACGGGCTGGACGGGCTGGCGGCCGGCGTGGTGGCCATCGCCTCGGGCGCGCTCGCCGTCTACGGCTTCCACCTCCAGCACCTCGGCAACCTCCCCGTCGACAACATCGGTCCGCTCATCGCCGTGGTGACGTGCGGGATCTGCCTGGGCTTCCTGCCGCACAACTTCCATCCGGCCAAGATCTTCATGGGCGACGGCGGGGCCCTGTTGCTCGGCCTGCTCATGGCGGCGTCCACCATGCTCATCGGCGGCCGGTCGGCGGGCACGGTCGGTGGCGAGGCCGCCCGCAGCGGCCAGACCTACTTCTTCTTCGCCCCGCTGTTCATCCCCTTCTTCATCCTGGGGGTCCCCATCGTCGACATGGCCTTCGCCTTCATCCGGCGCACGGCCAACCGGACCGGGTTCTCGACGCCGGACAAGAACCACCTGCACCACCGGCTGCTCCGGCTGGGCCACGGGCACCGGCGGAGCGTCCTGATCCTGTGGGCGTGGACGGTCCTGCTGTCGGGGTTCGTGCTGTTCCCCCTCTACATCTCGAGCGTGAACGCGGTCATCCCGTTCGGGGCGCTGGCCCTGGTGGTGATCCTGTACACGCTGTTCCACCCGTCGACCCGCCGCCACGCCGATGTCGACGACGGGGACGCGGCCGACCGGGACCCCGGCGACGACAGCGGGCCATCGGCCGGCCCACAGGGGGAGGAGGACGGCCCGCCGGCGCATGCCCCTGCCCCGGCCGGCACCGTTTCCGACCTGTGAACAGCATGTTTCCGGCGTTTTGCCGCAGTCGGGGGAATGGTGCGATGATGCGCCACGTGAATTGCAGGCCTTCCACCCCTGGTGAGGGGTTCGCCCTGATGGGCCGCGCCATGGGCCTGCGCACACTCGTGACCGCCCCCCGGACGACGTCCTGCTCGTCCGCTGCGTGACTCCGGAACCCATTCGTGACGCTCTTCGACCCCACATCTCCTGACGCGGCCCGGACCGGACGTGGACCCTCCCGACCCTCGCACCGGTGCGGACGACCCGACGCCGGACGAGGCGCACGACGTGGCCGAGTCCCGGGGGCTGACTCCGGGGGCGACAGCCTTCCTCGGCCTCGGGATCTCGATCGGGCTGTGCCTGGCCATCTTCGTGGGCGGGGGCGTGCTGCTCGACGGCTGGCTGCACTGGTCGCCGTTCGGCCTGCTGGCCGGGCTGGCGGTGGGCGTGGCCATGGCGGTGTCCATGGTCGTGGCCACGGTGCGGAAGTACCTGTGACCGCTCGCCTCGGACGGGTGGCCTAGCCGTGTTCGCCCACTTCTCGCTCCCCGACATCGGCGAGGTGTCCCGCCGCACGGTGGCGGCCTCCCTCCTGGTCGGCGCCGTCGCCCTGGTGGCGGCCTTCTCCTTCGGCTACCTGTGGGTGGGGGTCGGCGCCTGCATCGGCCTGGCCCTGGGCACGGTGAACTACCGGCTGGCCGGTGCCTCGGTCGACAAGGTCGCCGCCACCGGCACCGACAACCCCAAGCGTCCGCTGGCCGCCAACACGCTCGGCCGTCTGGGCATCGTGACGGTCATCGCCCTCGGCCTCACCTTCCTCAACAAGCAGCTCGGATTCGGCGTGCTGGGCGGTCTGGCGGTCTTCCAGTTCCTGCTGATCATCAACGTCGCCCGCTCCATGGCGAAGGCCGGTCCCGCATCCTCCGACCAGGAGGAGCTGGTGGACGGTCCCGCGGTCGGGGGCTCCGCCGTGGAGAGCGGCATCATCGACAGCAACGTGGTCGCCGGCCGCGTGTTCGAGGGCAGCATCGTCGACAGCAACACCGTCGACGTGGCGCCGGCCGGCGGCGACGCCGGCGACGACACCCGTGGAGGTGCCTGACAGTTATGGGATCCGGAAGCCTGCTCACCCCGATGCTGGGGATCGACATCTCGGTGGGCGACCACGTCCAGCGCAAGATCGGCCCTCTCACCATCAACGTGGACATCGTCTGGGCGACGCTCATCGCCGGGGCCATCGTCATCACCCTCGGGCTGATCCTGCGGTCCCGTGCCACCAGTGGGGTGCCGGGCAAGTTCCAGCTGCTGTGGGAGATGGCCGTCGGCGCCGTCCAGACCCAGGTCGACGACTCGATCGGGCCCCGGGGCGCCAAGGTCGTGCCGCTGGCCCTGACCCTGTTCATCTTCATCTTCACCTGCAACCTCTTCGAGGTGCTCGGCATCGGGTCCAAGCTCGACTGGCTGCCGGCGCCCACCAGCGACATCAACCTGCCGTTGGCCATGGCCCTGTACGTCATCGTGCTGGTCCACCGGGCCGCCATCAAGAACCGTGGGGTCGGCGGCTACTTCAAGCACTACGTGTCCCAGCCGTTCTCCCCGAAGCTCTTCTTCGTCAACGGGTTCATGAACGTGATCGAGGAGCTGGTCAAGCCGGTCACCCTCACGCTCCGACTCTTCGGCAACCTCTTCGCCGGTGGCCTGATGCTGTCGCTGCTGGCCGCGCTGGTCATCTGGAAGCTCGGCCCGGTGCCGATCGGCGGCATCCTGTCGGTCCCCTTCACCCTGCTGTGGAAGACGTTCGACATGGCCATCGGCGCCATCCAGGCCTTCATCTTCGCCCTCCTGACCATCCTCTACTTCGACACCGCGATGGCCCAGGACGAGGCCCACTGACGCCGCACACGGCGCTGCAGCACCGCAGTACTCACCGATCCTCACCTACCAACACGACCTCAACTAACAACAAGGAGCAGTTCCCATGGCAGATGCGAACCTGGTCAGCGCTATCAAGACCGCCGGTGGCCTCGTCGGCGCCGGCCTCGCCCTCGGCGGCGGCGCCGTCGGCGCGTCCATCGGTGACGGCCTGGCCGGTAGCCAGACGATCGCCGGTGTGGCCCGCAACCCCGAGGCCCAGGGCCGCCTGACCACGCTGATGTTCCTCACGGTCGGCCTGTGCGAGGCCGCCTACTTCATCAACCTGGTCTTCGCCGCCCTCTTCATCTTCTCGCTGGGCAAGTAGTCCCGTCCGCCGGGCGACCGCCCCTCTGGCCCGCACGGGTCGGGCGGGGGTGGCCGACCGGCGGGTACCCGACCGTCTGACCAAGGATGACGACCATGCCAATCGCCAGTAACTTCCTCGTCCCGAACGGGACGTTCATCGTGGTCCTGATCGCGTTCATCCTCGTGGTGACCGTGATCAGCAAGTTCGTGCTGCCGCCGCTGAACAAGGCGCTCTCGGAACGCCAGGACCAGATCCGCGGGGAGCTCGAGGCGGCCGACAAGGCCAAGGCCGACGCCGAGGAGGCCGACGCCGATCGCCGGGCGGCCCTGGAGCAGGCGAGGGCGCAGGCCCGGGACATCGTCTCGCAGGCCCAGACCACCGCCGACCAGATCGTGGTCAACGCCACCGCCGAGGCCCAGGGCATCCACGACCGGATCGTGGCATCGGCCGATGCCGAGGTCGTCGTGGCCCGCCAGGCCGCCGTCGAGGAGGTGACCGCCCGGGTCGGCGAGATCGTCCTGGCCGCCGCCGAGCGGGTCGTGGGCCGGGAGATCCGGGCCTCCGACCACCAGGACCTCATCGACGAGGCCATCGCCGCGGTGCGGGCCGAGAGTTCGGGCGCCACCGCCGGCGCCGGGGGCGCCCGGTGAACCCTGCCCTCCAGGGCTACCTGGCCGCGATGGAGGAGTCGCTGTCCGCCGACGGCGGGCTGGCCGACGCCGGCGCGCAGGCGCACTCCGTCGCCGATCTCGTCGAGGCCAACAGCGACCTGCTCCTCGCCGTGAACGACGGCTCGGTGCCGGTCGCCTCGCGCCGCGCCCTGCTGGACGCGCTGCTGACCGGCAAGGTCCGCCCCGAGGTCGTGCGGCTCGTGCACCAGGCGGTCACCGTGGTTCCCGCCGGCGAGGTCGTGACCTCGTTCCGGTGGATGGGCACCCGGCTCGAGCACCTGGCCACCCGGTCCGCCGCCACCGCCGCCGAGCCGTTCGACGAGGAGATCCTCGGCCGGATGGGCTCGCGCAACCGGGTGTCGGGCTACGCGGCCGCCGTCTTCGAGTCGCTGACGGTCGCCGACCTCGAGGAGATCGAGGACCAGCTCTTCCGGTTCGCCCGCACCGTCGAGGCAGACCGACCGCTGCGCCACGCCCTCGGCGACCGCGATCTGCCCGTGGTCGTCCGCCAGGAGGTCATCGGCCGGCTGCTGGACGGCAAGGCGATGCCGGCCACGGTCCGCCTGGCCAAGTACGCCGCCCGCGGCGGCCGGGCACGCGACATCGTGTCCACGCTCGACACCCTGGTCGACGACGCCGCCAAGGCGCGCGGCTGGCGGGTGGCCAAGGTCCAGGCCGCCTCGGCGGTCGACGCCACCCAGCAGCAGCACCTGTCCGAGGCGCTCGGCGTCCTCACCGGCAACCCGGTCGACCTCCTGGTCACCGTGGAGCCGGCACTGCTCGGCGGCGTGGTCGTCCAGGTCGGCGACCTGCTGGTGGACTCCAGCACCCGCCACCGGCTCGACGAGCTGAAGCAGAGCGTCCTCGCCTCCGAGGAGGCCTACCGAATTCCAGGAACCCCAACACGAAGGGATGCAACCGATGGCTGAGTTGACCATCAACGCCGACGAGATCACCGCTGCACTCAAGCAGTACGTCGACGACTACACGCCCGAGGTCGGGACCGAGCAGGTCGGTCGCATCGTGGAGGTCGGCGACGGCATCGCCCGCATCACCGGCCTGCCCGGCTGCGCGGTCAACGAGATCCTCGAGTTCGAGGACGGGACCGAGGGCCTCGCCCTGAACCTCGACGAGGAGACCATCGGTGCGGTCATCCTCGGCGAGGACACCGGGCTCGAGGAGGAGCAGCTGGTCAAGGCGACCGGCCGGATCCTGTCGGTCCGGGTCGGCGACGCGCTCCTCGGCCGCGTGGTCAACGCCCTCGGCGAGCCCGTGGACGGCAAGGGCCCGGTGGCCACCACCGAGACCCGCCGCCTCGAGGTCCAGGCCCCGGGCATCGTCAAGCGCCAGCCGGTGTCGGAGCCGCTGCAGACCGGCATCAAGGCCATCGACGCCATGACCCCGATCGGTCGCGGCCAGCGCGAGCTCATCATCGGCGACCGCAAGACCGGCAAGACCACCGTCGCCATCGACACCATCCTCAACCAGAAGGGCCTGGGGGTGAAGTGCATCTACGTCGCCATCGGCCAGAAGGAGTCCTCGGTCGCCCAGACCGTGGCCACCCTCGAGCGCTACGGCGCACTGGAGTACACGGTGGTGGTCCTGGCCGGTGCGGCCGACCCCGCCCCGTTCAAGTACCTCGCCCCCTACGCAGGCTGCGCCATGGGCCAGCACTGGATGGACAACGGCGAGCACGCCCTCATCGTCTACGACGACCTGTCCAAGCAGGCCGAGGCCTACCGCCAGATGTCACTCCTGCTCCGCCGCCCGCCGGGTCGCGAGGCCTACCCGGGCGACGTCTTCTACCTGCACAGCCGGCTCCTCGAGCGGGCCGCCAAGCTGTCCGACGAGGCCGGCGGCGGCTCGCTGACCGCCCTCCCCATCATCGAGACCAAGGCCGGCGACGTGTCCGCCTACATCCCGACCAACGTGATCTCGATCACCGACGGCCAGGTGTTCCTCGAGTCCGAGCTCTTCTACGCCGGTGTGCGTCCCGCCATCAACGTGGGCATCTCGGTCAGCCGGGTGGGCAGCTCGGCCCAGATCAAGGCCATGAAGGCCGTGTCGGGCACCCTGAAGCTCGACCTGGCCCAGTTCCGCGAGCTCGAGGCGTTCGCCACCTTCGGCTCCGAGCTCGACAAGGTCTCCCAGGCCCAGCTGGACCGTGGCTACCGGCTCACCGAGCTCCTCAAGCAGGGCCTCAACCAGCCGGTCCCGGTCGAGGAGCAGGTGCTGGTGATCTACGCCGGCTCCGAGGGCTACGTCGACGGGATCCCCGTGGCCGACGTGCAGCGCTACGAGGCCGAGGTCCGCGCCCACTTCCGGGCCAGCCACGCCGACATCCTCGACGGCATCCGCACGTCGGGCAAGCTGCCCGAGGGCGACGTGCTGGCCGACGCGCTGCGGTCGTTCACCGACGCGTTCGACGCCGGGAAGGTCGACTGACCGATGGCAGGTGGCCAGGAGCGCATCCTCCGTCGACGGATCCGGAGCATCAAGTCGACGCAGAAGATCACCAAGGCGATGGAGTTGATCGCCGCCTCGCAGATCGTGCGCGCCCAGGGCCGCATCGCCGCCGCCCGGCCCTACCAGGAGGGGATGGCCCGGATCGTCCTGGAGACCGCCCTCGGCGACCCGGCCGCCGCCGGCCGCCTGCTCGGCACGCCCGAGCACGTGGAGAAGGTGCTGGTGCTCAGCATCGTCGCCGACCGCGGCCTGTGCGGTGGCTACAACTCGTCGGTCTTCCGGGCCACCGAGCGCCTGCTCGCGTCCCACGGGACCGACGGGGTGGAGGCCCGCCTGGTGACCGTGGGCAAGAAGGCCCAGGGCTACTTCCGCTTCCGCGGCCAGGCCGTCGAGCACTCGTTCCTCGGGATGAGCGAGCGCCCGAGCTTCGCCGACGCCCGTGAGGTGGCCGCCGCCGCGGTCACCCCGTTCGTCAACGGCGAGGTCGACCAGGTGCTGATCGTCTCCACCCGGTTCGTCAGCGCCGGCTCCCAGAAGGTGGAGGTGCGCCAGCTCCTGCCCCTGGTGGACCCGCGCGACGGCGAGCAGAAGGCCGGCCACGAGCACGAGGTGGGGGAGAGCCGCAACGTGGCCCCCCACGACGTCGACGTCCGCCAGGGCTACACCGAGTTCGAGCCGGACGCGGCCATCCTGCTGGCCGACCTGGCCCCCCGGGCCGCCGAGACCCAGATCTTCGCCGCACTGCTCGAGGCGTCCGCCTCGGAGCTGACCGCCCGCCAGCGGGCC
>Ga0209067_10001973_pt1 | contig 12280 bp, 8 predicted proteins | sample ColStrG_CSR_2013_FD_187199 | JGI IMG/M metagenome (GOLD analysis project Ga0209067, IMG submission 187199) | Freshwater sediment microbial communities in response to fracking from Pennsylvania, USA - Cold Stream Run_MetaG_CSR_2013 (SPAdes)... | ecosystem: Environmental > Aquatic > Freshwater >... | reverse complement strand
CGCATACAGATCCCGTTCATCGAACTCGGCGTCAATATGCTCCAACAGCTGCACGGCGCGGTCATGCGTCCGGGCCAAAAACTCCTTCGACCCCGTATGCCGGTAATACTCCGCCACCTGCGTAAACCAGTAAGACGAATACCCCGGAATCCCATTCACATGCTGCGTCACCGGAGCCTCGCCGAGCAGCCGATCCATCGTATCTTCCATCAGGTAATGGTCGCCAAACACCGCATTCACCACGCGCCCGCTGATGTCGTTATCCCCGCTCCAGCGGCCGCGATCCCGCTTGCTCGCATCCCACAATCCATCCTGCATGCACAGGTGGACCGTGTACGCACCGGTCTCCCAGATCCTGTTCAGCGCCGCGTCGCTCGACTCGAAGCTGCCCTTGTACTCCACCGGATAAAACGTGTGGTCCACATGGATCGACTTGAACTTCATCTCCGCCGGCCCATCCAGAAACTGGAGCTTCACATAACGAAACGCCGTCTTCGACCCATGCCCAATGCCACCGGCAGGTATGGTCAGAAGATTCACGCCCAGGTACGGAGCCTTCGTTGCCTCGCTTTCGCTCTCGCCATACTGAAACGTCACGCGAACCGGTGCCGCACTCTCCGATTCAATCTCCAACCGCCCAGTCAACTCGCGGCCAAAGTCCAGCAACAGACTAGGACCATCGCTCCCCTTATCGGCGACATACCTGATCGCAAACTTGCCCGTGCCACTCGTCAAAGCGGCAGTATTCTCAAACTGGCTTCGTCCTGCATAGGTCGCCAGAATCTTCTCCGCAAAAACAGTCTTGTGCGCCAGGAACGGCGATATTCCGTCATACCCCGGCCAGTCGTACAGGCCCGCATCCGCGTTCCACTGGTACAGCTCAATCGAGCTCTCGATCCCGCCAATGCTCTGCACAGGTTTCCAACCGCCATCGTCGAACGCAACCTTCTCCCAACCTGCAGAGACCGCTGTCGAACTCTTCCAACGCTTGTCTGAAATCATCAGCGGCTTCGCCATCACCCCCCGGGCCGCGGGCAAGATCTTCGCCACCACCACCTGCCCAAACGTCTGCTGCTTCACCAGTTCGCTGTTCGCAAATCCTGTGACGCCACGCCCACGCACCACCTCCATCGCGATGACGTTCTTCCCCGCGCGAAGATATCTTGCAACATCCGTCGCAAAGACATGCATTCCCAGTGGCGACGACAGATCGCTCGATACCTCGTCCGCCAGCTGCCCGTTGATCCAGACCCGCTCCGAACGCGGCCCGGCGACGTAGAGCGTCGCCACCTTCGGCACTGCACTCACTTCAAACGTCCGTCGGAAGTAATGCTTCTCCGTCTGCTCCGTAACGGCTGGAAACTGGTAGATAATCGCGCTCCCCACCGACGCAGCCTTCTCGCTGGCCGTCCAGATGTACTCCTCGGGCTGCGGCTTATGCAGATCCTGCTCTAACTGCCAGCCGGAGCTATTCCGGGTCAGGTCGAGGACCGCAACGTCAGCCTTCGCAGTGCCATGCTCCACCGGCAGGTCCTGCGCTCGTACAACACCCACTCCCGCCGCCAAAACCATCAACCATCCCCAAGCTCTCACGCCAGACACTCCATTCCACGCAACGGATCGAAACAGGCCCACTTATACCTGCCTGAAATAGCGTTGGCAATCACGTCTGCGTCCAGAGGTGGTTCGACAAACTTTTCAAGCTCCAAAATGAAAATCTCCGTAGTTCCCCTCACGTCACTCCCGTTCCAACTCGAATCTTCCGTCCACTTCCTAAGAACGTTCTTGCAAGTTCCATTTAGCGGAATGTACTATCCGTCGCTGAATGGCAACCAAGCGATCCAAATCGACCGTCATGGAACCACCTTTGGACCTAGCCTCCGAAGCCGAAGAAATTGTCCCCGCAAAACAGCGCAAGGGGGACCGCAACGAGTCACAAACCGTGCTGCGGGCCTGCGACGTTCTGAAGGCCTTCCGCAACCTCGGCGAAGAGCTGCAACTTTCCGAGGTCATCGAGCGAACCGGCCTGCCGAAGACCACCGTCTTCCGGCTTCTCCGCACACTGATTCACGGCGGACTGCTGGAGCGCGCTGGCTCCGGCATCTACCGCAACCGCTTCGGCCCGGTCTCTGCACAGCCCTTCCGCATCGGCTTCGCAGCCCAGGGAGACTCCGAGTTTTCCCGCCAGGTGATGAAGAGCATGGAGATCGCCGCCGCGCGAGAACACCTACACCTCATCACCGTCAACAACCGCTACAGCGCCCGCGAAGCTCTGCGCAACGCCGATATCCTCATCAAAGAGCGCGTCGATATCGTGCTCGAATTCCAGACCTACGAACGCGTCGCGCCCGTCATCGCATCGAAGTTTCTAGAGGCCAACACCCCAGTTATCGCCATTGAAATACCTCATCCAGGAGCTACATACTTTGGCGCTAACAACTACAAAGCAGGTCTGATAGGTGGCAAGGCTCTAGGTCGCTGGGCACGTGAGAACTGGGACGGCAAAGTGGACCAACTCCTGCTGCTGGAGCTGCCCATTGCCGGCTCGCTACTGGAACTCCGCATCACGGGCCTCGTCGATGGCCTCCGGTCGGAACTGCCGCAAATTGCCTCCGTCCCCATAGCCCATCTCAACGGCCGCGGAGACTTCGAGCAGGTACTCGATGTCCTCCGCCAGTACCTCCGTCGCGCTCCCGGACGACGCACCCTCGTCGGAACCGTCAACGATGTCTGCGCTCTAGCAGCTCTGAGAGCCTTCGACGAAGTCGGTGGCCGCCACCTCTGCGCCGTCATGGGCCAGAACGCCATCCCCGACGCCCGCGCCGAACTACGCCGCCCCGGAACCCGCCTCGTCGGAACCGTCGCCTACTTCCCTGAGCGCTACGGCGACGAGATCATTCCGCTCGCACTTCAAATCCTGCAAAAGAAGGCGCTCCCCTCCACCGTCTTCGTCAAACACCAGCTCATCACACCCCGCAACGTCGACCTCATCTACCCGCTGGACGAGAAGAGCGATGTCAAGGTCGGGTTTCCAACGGAGCGGGAAAGAATGGCCCGCTGATTCCACATTCCGGAATTGTACCGACATGCCGGAACGTAGCCCTTTCGATCGCTCGATCTTAGTTAGTATCAGAATTTCTCGAAGCTATGAATCCTTTCTCCCTAACCCGTCGGAGCTTCCTCAAATCAGCCGCAGCGACGGCCGTTGCGGCATCGGGTCGACTCCACGCGGCGGTAGTCCCCCGTGAACATTTGCGGCAGATGCCCTATGGAGCTGTCACGATAACCGGTGGCCCGTTCAAAGAGCAGTACGACCGGCTCCACGCGCACTATCTGGCGCTTTCCAACGACCGCTTGCTGAAGGTCTATCGCCAGCGCGCCGGCCTTCCCGCGCCCGGGGCCGACATGGGCGGCTGGTACGATCTCGACGGCTTCGTCCCCGGCCATACCCTCGGGCAATACATCTCCGGACTGGCACGCATCGGTGCCGCAACCGGCGACCCTGCCTGCCACACCAAGGTCGGCGAGTTGGTCTCGGGTTTTGCAGCGACGCTCGGGCCGGACAATCAATCCATCCTTCGGCCCAGGACGAACCTGTGGACCTGTTACACCCTGGACAAGCATTTTGCAGGCCTGATTGACGCCGCAACCCTAAGCAAGGTCGCCGATGGGCCCGACCTGCTCAATCGTGTCCTCGCGGGCTCCATGCCTCTGCTCCCGGCCAGGGGACGCGACCGCATCGGCAAGAAAGACCCGCCCTACGACGAGACCTTCGTCATGCCGGAGAACCTCTTCACCGCCGCCGAACTCACCGGCAATCGCGGGTTCACAGATCTCGCACATCGCTACCTCCTGGACCGCGAACTCGTCGATCCACTGGCCAACGGCGACGATCCATTCCCGGGACAGCACGCCTACTCCCATGCCATCGCGCTCAGTTCAGCGGCCAAGGCTTACCTCACACTGGGCGACACAAAGTACCTGCGCGCGATGGAAAACGCCTTCACGCTCCTCACCACCACGCAGCAATTTGCCTCGGGCGGCTGGGGGCCAAACGAGACCTTCATCACGCCCCGACGCGGCGAGTTGTACGCCTCCCTCGGTTCCACGGTCGATCACTTCGAGACCCCATGCGGAGCCTATGCAGCCACTAAGCTCGCCCGATATCTCCTCCGATTTACCGGCGATGCAAAGTACGGCGACAACCTGGAGCGCGTCCTCTACAACACGATTCTCGCCGCGCGAAATCCGGATTCCGACGGCGATTACCCCTACTACTCCACCTACTCTCCCAGCGCCACAAAGGTCTACTACCAGCGGAAGTGGCCTTGCTGCTCCGGAACGCTGGTGCAGACCGTTGCAGACTATGTCCTCAACATTTACTTCCAGTCCGCAGACGGTATCTACATCAACCTGTACACTCCATCCAAGCTGACCTGGCCCCATGCGGGCGTCTCCATCACCCTCATCCAACAGACGGAGTTCCCTGCCTCAGACCATGTGACGATTCGCGTGGAACCAGCCTCTCCAATCGAGTTTGCATTGCAACTCCGCATACCGGCGTGGGCTTCCAATAGCAATATCTCAATCAACGGCCGCGCGCGGCCCGAGACGTTGAAGTCGGGATCGGCTATCTCGCTCAAGCGCCTCTGGAAGGCCGGCGATAAGGTCGAACTCACTCTGCCGCAGACGTTCCGCACGGAGCCAATCGACGAGTTACACCCCGGAACCGTCGCCCTCATGCGCGGCCCCGTGGAGTACGTCGCGCTGAACGCCTCCGGGGCGAAGGTTGACACCGTGGGAGACGCCAGGCCGACACTCCGCGGAGACCTCAAGCCCGTCGCACCGCAGGCGTATAGCTCAAGCGATAAGACGTTCGTCCCCCTCTACACGGTACAGTCGGAGACCTACGACACATACTTCGATGTGTAGCCGCAACGAACCAACGAAATGAGTCGACCTTGATGGCAGAAAGAATCTTCGCGACGTACTGGATTGAGACGGCTTTCGCGCTGGAATCGGCTGCCGCCACCATGGCCGGCGAGCAATCGACGGGAACCTTCGTCCGCGTGCCCGGAGAGACGGACGAGCTACGCGAACGCCATGCGGCACGTGTGGAATCCATCCGCGAGTTGGAACCAGCTGCATCGCCTTCGCTGCCCGGAAGCGGCACCCCGAAGAACTGGGATGGCATTCGCCGCACCGCAGCCGTAACCCTCTCGTGGCCGCTTGAAAACCTAGGCCCCTCGGTACCGAATCTTTTGGCCACCGTCGCCGGCAATCTCTCCGAGTTGAAGCAGTTCTCCGGCCTGAAGCTACTCGATCTCACGCTGCCGCCAGCCTTTCTGGATCGGTATCAAGGCCCACAGTTCGGCGTCGCCGGAACCCGCACTCTGACCGGGGTCTTCTCCCGCCCGATCATCGGCACGATCATCAAACCCTCCGTGGGCATGGATCCCGCCGCGACCGCAGCCCAGGTAAAAATCCTGGTCGAAGCTGGCATCGACTTCATCAAAGACGACGAGCTACAGTCCAACGGCCCACACTGCCTATTCAACGACCGCACCGCTGCCGTCCTCGCCGTCATCAACGACTACGCAGCAAGAACTGGCAAGCGCGTGATGTACGCCGCAAACATTACCGGCGAGATTGACGAGATGCTCGACCGCCACAACCATCTGCTCGCGCACGGCGGCAACTGCGCCATGGTCAGCATGAACTCCATCGGGCTTCCCGCGATGAAGGTCCTGCGCAAACACTCGCAGCTCTGCATCCACGGACACCGCAATGGCTGGGGCATGCTCGGACGTTCCCCTGCCATCGGAATGTCCTTTATTGCGTTCCAAAAATTATGGCGTCTCGCGGGCATCGACCACACCCACGTCAACGGACTCAGCAACAAATTCTGCGAACCCGACGACTCAGTGATCGCGTCGGCACGCGAGTGTCTCACGCCTATGTTCCCACCACCGTATCCGGGTTGCGAGGTGATGCCCGTCTTCTCCTCCGGGCAATCGGCGAAGCAGGCTCCAGCGACCTACGCCGCACTCGGCTCAACCGATCTCATCTTCGCTGCGGGTGGCGGAATCATGGCGCATCCCCTGGGGCCAGCCGCTGGCGTCAGAAGCCTGCAGCAGGCCTGGCAAGCGGTAGTTGAGCGCATCGATCTGACCAAATACGCCGAGACGCACACAGAGCTGAAGGCCGCGCTGGAGGCATTCGCAAGCTGATGCTCTACGCATACTACGGCGACGACTATACCGGCTCGACCGACGTGCTGGAGTCGCTCTCACTCGCAGGCATAAAGACTGCGCTGTTCCTCGCGCCACCCACGCCAGAGCAACTCGCAGAGTTTCCCGGCCTACAGGCCATCGGTATCGCAGGCGATAGCCGAAGCCGCTCACCCCAGTGGATGTCCGACCATCTCCCCAGAACCTTCCAAGCCTTAAAGGCATTCGGCGCTCCGGTAACCCACTACAAGACCTGCTCCACCTTCGATAGCGCACCCCATGTCGGCAGCATCGGACGAGCCATCGAGTTGGGCATCGAAGCCTTCAACGCAAAGTTTGTGCCGATCATCGTAGGCGCACCCCACCTCGGCCGATACGTGGTCTTCGGCAACCTCTTTGCCTCGGCAGGAGAAGTCACATACCGCATCGACCGCCATCCCACCATGAGCCGCCACCCTGTAACGCCAATGCACGAGTCAGACCTGCGACAGCACCTCGCCTTGCAGACCGCACTCCCAATCGGGCTCGTCGACCTCCGCGACCTGACCCCTGCCGCACTTGAAGCAGCGCAACGCGACGGCGCGGCCGCAGTCATCTTCGACAGCTTCGACACAGCATCGCTGAAGGCCGTCGGAGCATTACTCTGGGACGCCGCCGTATTGGAACCACTGTTCGCAGTAGGCAGCTCAGGTCTAACGCAAAGTCTCATCACATCCTGGCAACACCACGGCATCCCTCCAATGGCCGCCGAACCGAAAGCCGCCGTATCAGTTGATCAAATCGCAGTCTTCAGCGGATCCTGCTCCCCCGTAACCCAGGCACAGATTGCCTGGGGCATCAACCATGGCTTCGATGACATCGCACTCGATGCCGTCGAACTGATTGCCAACCCACTCGGGCCATTGAACTGCGTCTTGCGTTGCCTTCGCGCTGGAAGAAGCCCGATCCTCTACACATCGATGGGTCCACTCGAAGCGTCGCAAAATCCATATACCGAACAGCTTGGAGTCGCCATCGGAAAGCTGCTCCATGCGGTTCTTGAACAAAGTGACGTGCGACGGGTCGTGCTCTGCGGCGGCGACACCTCCAGCCACGCTATGCAGCAGTTACCCATTCGTGCGCTGACCTACGCCGCGCCCATGACGCCGGGAGCGCCCGTCTGCACCGCCCATGCAGCCGGGACAAAGTTCCACGGCTTGCAGCTTGTATTGAAAGGCGGACAGGTTGGCCCAGTCGACTTCTTCGGCGTCGCTAAAGGCTAGTCAGCCGCATTCACGCAGCCTCTGCCAACCCAAGCGTGCAGTCCACTCGAGCAAACAAAACTGCACTTGCCAGGACCATCGCAGCAACCAGTCGGAGCGGCGCGTTGTAGCTCCCCGTCGCGGCAACTACGTACCCGAAGACGATCGCACCGACCCAGCCGCCCAGGTTCCCAGCCGTGTTCATCACCGCTGTAGCCGTCCCGCCAAACTCCCCGCCCAGACTCATACACATCGCCCAGGCTGACGGCAGCATCAGGTCCATCACGCCCAGACCAAGCGATGCCAGAACTGCAATCTTCAGCTTGTCGGGCGTGACACTCATTCCCGCAAGCAAGCTGGCCGTCGTCACCAAACAGATCGCCGTCACCGCTCGATATGCGGCGCGCCGTCCGTAACGCTTCACCAGACGCTCACTCAGCACCCCGCCGGCGATGTTGCCCAGCAGTCCCAGCACGAATGGCAGCGCGGCCACGACACCCATCTGCCGGATGCTGAAGCCAGCTCCTCGTACCAGCCAGGTCGTAAACCAGCCGAAGTAGAACCAGCTGCCCCACGCATAGCAAAAGTAAGCGATTGTGATGAGCCAGAGTTGTGGCAACGCAAGCAGGCGTCTCCACGGCACAGGCTGTTGCGGCGCGCCAGGTGCAAGTTCCGCCAGTTCCTCAGGTTGAATGTTTGGCATGTCGGCAGGGTTATCGCGAAACCACATACCCCACGCCACCGCCCATACGATCCCCAGCAAACCCAGCGCAACAAAGACACCACGCCAGCCGATAACCTGCTGCAACGGGACAAGGATTAGCGGTGCCAGCGCGCCGCCCAGCCGACTGGCACCCCACACAAACCCCTGCGCGCGGGCATGTTCCCGCCGCGGAAACCACCGGGCAATAACCCCCGCAGCGTTCGGATAGGCACCAGCCGCCCCGACACCAAAGAGGAACCGCGAACTCGCGATCTGCCACAGGGTACGGGTCGCTCCTGTAAGCGCAGTAAACGCGGACCACCAGAGGGCGATCCGAGTAAGCTCGCGGCGGCGACCATGGCGGTCGCCAATCGCTCCAGAGGGAATCTCAAATAGAGCATTAGCCAGAACATACGCACTCAGCACCCAGCCCCACTGCGACTCATTCAGATGCAGATCGCCGCGAATTCCGGGCTCCGAGACTGCTATCGCAAGGCGATCCAGAAACGTAATCACCGAGACCGCACACAGCAGCGCCAGCACCCAATTCCGTTGCTTCACCGGCGCGCCTTCAGCACATCTGCAACACGTCGTACAGCTAGCTCCGGGCTGCTAAGCACCGGTACCGTCAGTAACTCAGGCCGCATTGTCGCCAGGACGCGCACCATCGAAGCCTGTGCCAGTACAACCACATCCACCAGCGGCATCAGCCTTAACAGTCCCGCGCTCACCAAGGCATCATGGGTCTGCCCGTCGCCCGCCATCACCGCTTCAAATGCACCTTCGCACAGCATATCTACCACTGTAATCTGCTTCCCAGCTGCCATCTTGTGGACAAGTGCAATGGTCGGTTCCAGCGTCGAGCGCACCGTCGCCAGCACGCCGATGCGACTGCCCATGGAGACAGCCTTCTCCGCCATTGCATCGTCCACGCGGATCACGGGAAAATCGAACAGGCTCGCCGCAATCGTCACACACTCGCCAATCGACGAGCAGGTAAACAAGACTGCATCAGCCCCTGCAAGCCCGGCCGATTCAGCATGGGAAATCACGCGGCGAGCGGTCACCTTCTCAACATGGCCAGCGGCAATCGTATTGCGGATCAGGCTCTCGTCAACGATGTTGAATACTTCCACGCCTGGCAACCAGGTGGCGCACAGAACCTGAAACATCGGGATCAGCGACGGAGAGGTATGAATCAAAGCGAGCTTGGTGGACAAGTAAGTTCCCCTCAGTCAAGTTGTACAGTCTTCTTACCCTCAGCACTCTACATGCCGTATCGAGAGACGGAAACAAGTAAATCGGCCTCGCCCGCCTTCCCGCAATGCGGAATCCTGGATGCAAAGTTCAACGGCAATCGTCGCGACAGACCAGCCATCCGGAATATGCTCTATCTATCCATGACTGATTCGGTCACACACCCAAGTCGTCGTACTATTCTCCGCGTTGCTGCGGTCATCACGGCAGGCATCTCAACCCCCGCACTCCGACCTCAATCGGACAACATAGCCGCGTATCGTACCCCCTACAAATATCCCCACCTGGTACTTGGTGCCACGCATAGCAAAGGCGACTTCGACGAAAACTCGGTCGACGACCCCATCGTCTTTCGCGCCAATGGCGAATTCAACATGCTATACATCGGGTTTGATGGAACGGGATACCAGACCGGCCTCGCGACCTCTCCCGATTTATTGCACTGGACGCGCAAAGCTCTGGTAGGCCCGCGTGATCCAGCATCGAAATACACTAAATACAATCTGGCGCTGAGTAGCATCCTGCGAGACAAGAATCTCCACGGAAAAGGCGAAGCGATCAAGATTGGAGGCCGATATCTCGCGGCATGGAACGCATACCCCGGCGCAGGATACGAGGAAGGGGCTGCAGTCATTGGATTAGCATGGTCATACGACTTATTACATTGGGAGTTGACTGAGCCCATTCTATTTCCTCACGACGGAGCACCTTGGGAGCATGGTGGCTTATATCGCCCCGACTTACTCGTGGATAATGGAACCTATTACCTCTACTACAACGCAAAGACCGACACGCTCTCCAAGTCGGAGGGTGGTGGCTGGCACGAGCAGTCTGGCGTTGCTACTTCGCGGGACTTGAAGAACTGGACCCGGTATCCCGGCAATCCAATCCTACCCGTCGGGTCGCAGCAGTCGAATGCTCGTGATGCCCGCTTTGCGTCAAACCCCTATGTCGTAAAGAATGGATACGAATTTGCCATGTACTATTTCGGCTTCGGATATCAGCGCACCGGCCGAGCCTGCGAGATGCTCGCCCTGAGCAGGGATCCATTTCACTTTACAAAAGCTCCAGATATCCTGATTGACACCGGTCCTGCCGGGACTATCGACGAGACCTTCGCACACAAACCTTCCGTCATCTTCCACAGCGGCGTACTCTATCACTTCTACTGCGCAGTAAGTGGAAAGTGGCCAAACGAGATCAGGGGAATTGCAGTGGCGAGGTCAAAGCCGTGGTAAGAAATTTCAGTCTGAAGAAACTACTCGTCGCAATACTAGTTACAGTTCCTGTATCTGCCCAAACAACTCAGACAGCCGTCGCTCGTCAACTAGCAAAGGTCCGTGCGACAGATCAACGCGGCACTTTCAAAGCCGACTGGAACTCACTCGCCTCGTACCGCACACCCACCTGGTTTCAGGATGCAAAGTTTGGCATCTTCATTCATTGGGGTGTGTACTCCGTTCCAGCATTCGGAAATGAATGGTACTCGCGCAACATGTATGTCCCGGGCAACAAGGCCTTCGACCACCAATTACAGACCTATGGGCCGCAATCGAAGTTCGGCTACAAAGACTTCATTCCGATGTTCAAAGCTGAGAAATTCAACCCAGCAGAGTGGGTTGATCTATTCGCCAAATCCGGCGCGCGCTACGTGGTTCCTGTCGCCGAGCATTGCGACGGCTTTGCCATGTACGACTCGCGCCTCACCGACTGGACCGCCATGAAGATGGGGCCCAAGCGGGACATACTAGGCGAACTCGCCTCGGCCACGCATGCCAGGGGATTGCACTTCGGCGCATCGTCGCACCGGGCCGAGCACTGGTGGTGGTATGGATTGGGCCGCACCTTCGATTCCGATGTCGACGATCCGAGGTACGCTGGCCTATACGGTCCTGCGGCAAAGATGGCTTTGCCCGGTGCCCCCGACGATACAAAGGAACCGGATCCATATCACTTTGAGCAGTGGCTCCCGCCCGATAAGCCCTTCCTTGACGACTGGCTGGCTCGCACCTCGGAGATTGTTGATAAGTATCATCCAGAGTTCATCTACATAGATTGGTGGGATGGGCAGCCGGCCTTCGAACCATATCTAAAAGAATTTGCTGCTTACTTCTACAACAGCAGCAAAGCGATCGGCGAGAAGCCAGTTCTGACTTACAAGATTGAAGCCATGCCAGCCAACACGGCAACGCTCGACATAGAACGCGGCAAAATGGATACGAAGCGGCTATTGCCTTGGCAGACAGATACCTCGGTCTCTATCCACTCATGGGGCTACGTCGATCATGATGAATATCGCAGCGCGCAGTCTCTCGTGCAGCAGTTAGTTGATACGGTAAGCAAAAATGGGAATTTATTGCTGAACGTGGGGCCGAAGTCTGACGGAACAATTCCAGACGAAGCGCGAACCGTGCTGCTTCAAATCGGGGACTGGCTCCGTATGAATGGCGAAGCCATCTACAACACACGGCCCTTTGCCGTCTTTGGCGAGGGACCTACAAAAGGTCCGAAAAACTCGCAGTCAAAGAACTCCGATATTCAGGTCTATACCGCAGCCGATATCCGTTTCACAGTACCAAAGTCTGGCGGGGGAATCGTTTACGCGACTACGTTGGGATGGCCCACCGCGGACACTCTGCGCATACAGTTACTCGGCAGCGGTCTTCCCTATCTGGCGCGTCCAGTTTGCTCGGTATCACTCGTGGGAACGAGCACCGAGCTACAGTATTCGCAGAGGCCCGATGGACTTTTTATTTCGCTCCCCGCAACACGCCCGGATGAAGTCGCTTATGTCTTTAAAATCAAAACACGATGCGGAGACATTGCCAAATGAAACAACTTATATATCG
>Ga0209067_10001972_pt1 | contig 12282 bp, 11 predicted proteins | sample ColStrG_CSR_2013_FD_187199 | JGI IMG/M metagenome (GOLD analysis project Ga0209067, IMG submission 187199) | Freshwater sediment microbial communities in response to fracking from Pennsylvania, USA - Cold Stream Run_MetaG_CSR_2013 (SPAdes)... | ecosystem: Environmental > Aquatic > Freshwater >... | reverse complement strand
ACTTGTTTATGATCATAGTTTATAGTATTAACAGTGTTAAGCATTTGCATAAATTTTTTTAGGATTTTCGTATTAGGGCAGAAATCCATTGCAGGGCTAAAAACCCGGCCTGTTCCTTCACTTTTAAATCGTCTGAATACCAACATAAACGATCGGTTAATTGAAGGGTAACAAATCCATGTACCATAGACCATAATGCATAGGCCATGGTTAAGGGATCTACTCCTACCTTGGGATGCTGGTTTACCACTTCCTGAGTGGCTTGTACCAAATACGCAAAAGCATGATCCCCGCTTTTCCATTCTTCTTCACCCTCCTTCATCAGGGCATCCAGGGGACCATTTTGCAGGAACATGAGATCATAGTATTCGGGATTACTCAGTCCAAAATTCATATAATCCTCTCCAAATTTCTGGATCCTTTCGATCGGATCCTTAATCTCCAATAGGGGTTCAAACACCTTATCCAATAAATGAAATCCCTGCTCATGAAGGGCATAAAGGATTTCATCCTTGCTTGAAAAATGCAGATAAATCGTGGTTGGACTATACTCGATAATATCGGCAATCTTCCGAATGGATATTTCCTCAAATCCATTCTTCTTAAATAATTGCATAGCCGCGTCCAGAATGAGCTTTTTCATTTCATCCTTCTCTCTTTCTTTCCGGTCTAAAATTCCCATTATATTACGATGTGCCTTTAATTAACAGTGTAAAGTTATTGATAATTTTATAGAAACAAAATTTTTTTCAATCCTTATTTCTGATATCCAGAATTTCAGGCTGATTTCGAACCTCCAATTGAAAAATATCCTTCCTGGAATAATGTCCAATCACATCAAAGTCGAGCTTACTTTTTGCCAAAAGGGAGAAATCGAGTTCGGCGGTCAATAAACCTTCCTGGTTCCATAAAGGTCCGGCTAAAACCTCACCCATAGGGGAAATGATCACCGATCCACCTGAACAAAGGTTTTCCGGCTCATTTTTAAGGTCTTCCTGATATTCTTTCGGGTAATCCGATTTCCTAACCCATTGATTGGAGGATAGAACAAAACATCGGCCTTCCAGTGCAATATGTTGTAAAGTATTTTGCCAGGAGGGCCTTTGGTCGGCGGTTGGGGCCAGGTAAATCTCTATACCCTTTTGATAAAGGGCCATTCTAGCCAATGGCATATAGTTTTCCCAACAAATTAAGCCCCCTATTTTTCCCAGGGATGTATCCAAACTTATCAAGCTGGTCCCATCACTTTCAGCCCAAATATACCTTTCTAAACCGGTGGGCTTGATTTTTCGATGTTTTCCCACCAGATTCCCTTTAGGATCAAAGTATAATAGGGTACAATACAAAGATCCTCCCCGATTCTCTTTTTCGGTAACCCCCAGGGCTAGAAAAAGATGGGCTCTTTGAACGGCTTCTTTTAGGGTATCCAGATGTTTGGAAGGGATTTCCAGGCTATTATTCCAATATTCGAGCCATTGATCCCGGCTCTTATCGGTTCGGCTCCCTATTTTTGCATCAAAGTTTAAACCTCTTGGATAACCGGGGATAAACGATTCTGGAAACAATAGCAAATCGCATCCTTCCTGGGCCCCTTTCTCAATCCAATAAAGGATAATATCGACGGTTTTGCTAATATCAAACAAGGCGGGTATGGCCTGTACCACGCCTACTTTTACTTTTTTAGATTCCATTCCGACTTCATGTATTTTCAAAAACCCCTGGGGCCAATAACCCCAAACCCTTCCCGAATTACGTTAATTTATAGTTTAAATCCTTAGGAAACGAAGGGCATCCTAAAAACTTGGGTGGTTTTCACCCGTTAAAAAATCAAGATTCCCATAGAATTTGATTATTTTTGAAAGAGGGCTTTCCACTTACTCATCCATTTCGAAGAATTGAATTTTCTTTCTCATTATTATTTTGATAAAAATAGCACCAAACCAGAACGGGTTTTAGGACTTATCCTTCCCGATTTAATCCATCAGCATAATAAAACCTGGGTTTTTAAACCCGAAAAAAACCTAGCCCTGTATTCGGGTAAAACCCTGGATTTGCTCGAGGGATGGAAAAGACATAAGGCCATTGATAAATACTTTCATAATTCTCCCTATTTCAAATCCCAGACCCAGATTATAAAGGAAAAACTGCATACAGCCTTCTTAAAATCGCCGGTATGGGCCTTTTTCCTGGCTCATATTACTCTGGAACTCACCCTCGACTCTCTTTTAATCACCGAGAATCTAATTGATGTGGAGGCCTTTTATTCCAAACTGGATCAGGTTGACCGCGATAGCCTTGTTGAATTCCTAAATATAAATGAGGTTTCCGAGCCCGAAAGCTTTTTAGACTTTTATACCGAATTTCTCAATTCAGGCTATTTATTTAAATACCGAAACCCGGCCGAACTTACCTATCCCCTGGGTAGAATTTGCTTTAAAATCTGGAAGGAAAAGTTTACAGAGGAAGAGGTATTCAGTTTAAGGGAAACTATTTTAGACTTTTGTAAGGAAAATCGATCGAAATTCCTCGAAATTTACGAGTATATAGAGATACAATTGAAAAACGACCTAAATTGTATGGTTAAAAGTGCTTAATGACTCCCATTAAAATTTCCCATGAATCAGGAGACTGCTAAATCACGAATTGAGGAATTAACCCGAGAAATCCGCGAACATAGTTACCGATATTATACCCTGGCCAGCCCCAGCATATCGGATTATGAATTTGATCAAATTCTCGAGGAATTAGGAAGGCTGGAAAAGGAATTTCCACAATTTATTTCACCGGATTCCCCTACCCAAAATATAATTGGCGAGATTACCTCTGAATTTAAGTCGGTAAAACACCAATACCCCATGCTTTCTCTGGGAAATACCTATTCCGAGGAGGAATTAAAAGAATTCGACCAGAGGATTAAAAAAATTATCGGAGAGGATTTCGAATACGTTTGCGAACTAAAATTTGATGGGGTGGCCATTGGTCTTACCTATATAAAGGGGAAACTGGAAAGAGCCGTAACCCGTGGGGATGGAATTACCGGGGATGATGTAACGGCAAATGTGAAAACGATCCATAAAATTCCTCGATACATCCATTTCCCAAATACTCCGGAAGAGTTTGAGATACGGGGTGAAATCATCATGCACCGAAAGGCTTTTGAGAAGCTAAACCAGGAAAGAGAACAGGAAGGAAGCCCAACCTATGCCAATCCTCGAAATTTTACGGCAGGAACGATTAAAATGCAGGATTCAGCCGAGGTTAAAAAACGTCCGCTCGATTGCTTTTTATATTCCCTATTGGGTTCGAATCTCCCTTTTAAAACCCATAAGGAGAGTTTGGATGCGGCCCGATACTGGGGTTTCCATATTTCAGAGTATACCCGGATTTCAGCCAATATCTCCGAGGTAATGCAATTCATCCATGAAATGGATACCGAACGATTTAAACTGGGTTTTGATATCGATGGCATAGTTATCAAGGTAAATTCCTTTGCCCAACAGGACGAACTGGGATTTACCGCAAAAACGCCCCGATGGGCCATAGCCTATAAGTTCCAGGCCCAACAATTGGAAACCGAATTAATGTCGATTACCTATCAGGTGGGCCGAACCGGTGCCATTACCCCAGTCGCCAATTTAAAGCCCATATTATTAGCGGGTACAACCGTAAAGCGGGCCACCTTGCATAATTTTAATGAAATTGAACGCTTGGATTTACGGGAGGGGGATACGGTATTGATTGAAAAAGGGGGTGAAATTATTCCCAAAGTATTATCGGTAAACCTTTCCAAACGAAAGGAATCCTCCAAGCCTACCTTCCCGCCCGAGAATTGTCCTGCCTGCAATACCCCGTTGATTCGGGAAGAAGGAGAAGCGGTTCATTATTGCCCCAATGAAAATACCTGCCCGCCCCAACGAATAGGAAAAATTCAGCATTTTATTAGTCGAAAGGCTATGGATATTCAGGGTCTGGGGGATGAATCCATCGAGCAATTCTTTACAGCGGGAATCATAGAAGATATTCGGGACCTTTATACCTTAAAGGATCAAAAGGACAGGATCCTTTCCCTGGAACGATTCGGGCTAAAATCCCTGAATAATTTATTGGAAGGCGTTGAAAAATCGAAAGAAATTCCCTTTGAGCGATTCCTATTTGGAATGGGCATCCGATATGTAGGGGCTACCGTCGCTAAAAAACTGGCTCAGCATTTCAAAAGCCTGGATAAAATCATGTCGGCCAGTTTGGAGGAATTACAGGAAGCCCCGGAAGTAGGCGAAAGGATTGCCGAATCGGTTCATCAATATTTCTCCAACCCCAATAACCGGAATCTGGTACAGGATTTAAAGGGATATGGGCTTCAGGTACATATCAAGGAGGAAACCCGAGAATTATTAGGGCAGGAGTTTACCGGAAAATCCTTTTTGATATCCGGGGTATTCGCCGAAATGTCGAGAGAAGAAATTGGCCGGTTTATAGAGGATCATGGTGGTAAATTGGCTTCGGGGGTTTCGGGAAATTTAAATTACCTGGTCGCCGGAGAAAATATGGGTCCATCCAAGTTGGAAAAGGCGAATAAATTAAAAATTCCCGTAATTTCGCTTGAAGAGTTGAGGAATATGGTATCATGAACTTATTTGAATCGGTAAAAAAAGTATCCGGAAACTGGGCTCTTAAGCAGGTTATTCGAAATAGCCCCAAGGAGCCTGAACCGGTTTCGTTTAAGGAAGCAGTAAAAATTGGTATCCTTTTCTATATTAAGGAGGAGGCCGAAATGAATCCTATTTCTCAGTTTATCCAGTTCTTACACGAGAATAAAAAAGCGGTATATATTTTTGGAGCTACCAGCGGATTCCCGGTTCCCAAATCAAAAATCACCAATTTGAATTTTATTCAGCTAAAGGAAGATGAACTAAAATGGAATGGGGTTCCCGATAGCTATCGAATCAAAACCTTTCTTGAAAATGAATTTGATATTATCATCGACTTTTCTCAGGAAGAATATTTTCCGTTAAAATATATGCTTTGGGCCGTAAAGGCCAAAATTAAAGTGGGTAAATACGATCTCCATACGGCCAATCAATACCATTTTATGATCGATACCTGGCAGAAGCCCGATATATTTAATTTTACCGAGCAAATCAATCATTATTTAACCGCTCTTTAATGAGAAATCCTCAGGAAACCCACCCATGGTTAATGGGTACCGGGGTGGCTTTAATTACCCCATTTACAGAAAACGGAGAAATCAATTTTAATGCCTTAACCCAATTATTGGATCATTGCCGTGAAGGTGGAGTCGATTATTATGTGGTTTTAGGTACTACCGGTGAACCGGCAACCTTAACCAAGGAGGAAAAGAAAAAAGTATTTGAATTCGTTTATGAATATAATGCCGGTAGAGTCCCTCTGGTAGCCGGAATAGGTGGCAACAATACCCATGAAATTTTAGAGAATTTTAAAGAATTTCCATTAAAAGGCTACTCGGCAATTTTATCGGTAAGTCCTTATTATAATAAACCTTCACAGGAAGGTATATACCAGCATTATAAAGCCCTTTCACAGGCAGCTCCCTTACCCCTATTGCTATATAATGTACCCGGACGAACCGGATCAAATATTTCGCCCGCTACCACCCTTCGATTAGCCCAAGAATTTTCCAATATTTTAGGCACCAAGGAAGCCTCCGGATCCTTTGAGCAATTTTCTGAAATCCTGGCTGGAAAGCCCGATTCTTTCCTTTTAATTTCGGGGGATGATGCTATAGCCGTACCCATGATTTCCATTGGGGCAAAAGGCCTTATCTCGGTTCTCGCCAATTCGCATCCGAAAGAATGCTCTCAAATGGTAAAAAATGCCCTTGCCGGAAATTTTGATCTTGCGAGAAAAAATCATTTGGATATCAGCCCCTGGGTTCCCATATTATTCAAAGAATCCAATCCAACCGGAGTAAAAGCTATTCTGAAAAAACTAGGTTTATTGGATTCTTCCGTTCGCTTACCCCTCGTTTCAGCATCAGAGAATCTATACAAAGAAATAGACACCCTATTAACAAAATAAGCCGGTATGTACCGGCTTATTAAAGTCCTTTGATGGGAAGAAATGAAAAAGGCATATTAACTATGCCTTAAAAGAGATAGGTATTTAGAAATCATTCAGAAGTTTGCCTTCGCAAAAATTATTTTGCAGCGTCAGCGTTCTTCTTATTTTGGATTTCTAAACGTAATTCCTGAGAAAGATTTTTTAAATCTTGAAGTCCTTTTCTAACACGAGTACCGGCAGCATTATTACCCTTGTTATAGAATTTGTCAGCATCCCCTTCAATTTCCATTACAAGCTCTTTTAATTTGTTGAATTTTTCCATTTTATTTTAATTCCTAGTATTGTATAATTGATAAGTGATTTCCACTAGCTAAAGTAGAACGTTTATTTGGTATATCCAACTTATTGCCAGAAAAATAGGTGTTTAAACCCTCCAATCGAACATTCTCTTAAAAACTATCTCGCCTAAAGGCTTAATAATTTTGGATTTTCATGATAGATTTTAACGATCAATTCGCCAAACAAGGTGTTTACCCAGGCAAACCAGGAACGGGTAAAATTGCCCGGATTATCCTTAAAAAAGGACTCATGCATAAAGCCTTTATCCCCATCGGAACCCATTAGGGTACGTAAACAAGCCTGAATCTCGTTGGGTTGATTAGAGGTTAAAGCCTTCATTATTAAACTCATAGGCCAAATATAATCCAAGCCAACATGGGGTCCTCCAATTCCCTCCCCGGCCGAACCAACGAAAAAATAGGGATTATCCAATGACCAGACAAAGGCCCGGGTATTTTTATAAACCGGGTTATTTACCGAAATGGCATCCAAATACGGAAGGGCCAAAAGGCTTGGCACATTGGCATCATCCATAAATAATTGATTTCCAAAACCATCCACTTCATAAGCCAGGATTTTACCATATTTTGGATGCATATAGGTACCGAATTGATCTAGGGCTTGATCAATTTCCCGGGAAAGCCCCAGGCATTGATCGCCAAAGGCCTTATCCAACAAGCCATGATCCGACATTTCGGCTAAATATTCCAAACATCTTTTCGCGAATAAGTTGGAAGGAATTAAAAAAGCATAGATGGTTGAATCATCACTAGGACGAAACATGGAGCAAATCAATCCATTGGGCCGTATTGGATTTCCAAATCCACTTCCGGCTACGGTATCGGTTAAAACAGCCGTTTCCCTTTGAAAATGATAGGGCCCCTTATCCTTTTTCCTTTGCTGTACGATAAAGGTTTGAAGAATGGTTTTCATCGCCTCCTTCCATCGGGAATCCAAAACCAGGGTATCTCCGGTTATTTTCCAATAATGGTAGGCCAAACGAATCGGGTAGCATAAGGAATCGATCTCCCATTTCCGCTCATGAATACCCGGTTTAATCTCTGTTAAATCATGATAAACCTCTCCGATACCTGGTCCTTCATTGAAGGCATTGGCATAAGGATCGAGTAAAATACAATCGGTTTGTCGGTTAATTAGACCCTGAAATAAGCGTTTTAAGGAAGGATCAGACTTTACCAGGGATAAATACGGCCATACCTGAGCCGATGAATCCCGAAGCCACATGGAATGAATATCTCCGGTAATGATAAATGAATCGGGTCTTGAATTTTTTTCCGAGAAGAATACGGTTGTATCCAGAGTATTGGGGAAGCAATTCTCAAAAAGCCAGGCCAATTTAGGATTCTTTATTTCCGGTTTAATCCGCAGAATGAGATCCTCTACCGCCTGAGAATAATATTTTCGATCCCCTTTGGCAGGCCTAAGGCTGGTATAAGCCGATTGGCTTTGTTTTGAGTCATCCCCCCCCAAAATAGAATGATTTAGTAAATCGGATCCGGGCCAAAGAAATAATGAACTAAGGCCCAAACCCTTTTTTAAAAATTTTCGGCGGGAATTCAAGGGTAGATCGTTTAATAAATATTAAACATTCGCACCCGCAATCATCTCAAAGGTTTCCCTCTCTACCTTATAGGTACCGGCTTGCAGTTTTTCCTTGATTTCTGAATAGGCTTCTAAAGTTCTCTGAACATCCTCCAAGCTATGTACGGCTGATGGAATTAATCGCAACATAATCTGACCCTTAGGAATAACCGGATAGATTACGATAGAACAGAAAATACCATAGTTTTCTCTTAAATCCATGGTTAAATTCGTGGCTTCCGTTAAGGATCCCTCCAGAAAAACCGGAGTCACCATGGTATTCGTTTTTCCGATATTAAACCCACGTTCCTTTAAACCGTTCTGCAAGGCATGCACGATGGTCCATAACTGAGTTCTATATTCAGGATGAGCTTTTAATAATTCGAGTCGTTTTAATAAACCCAAAACCATGGGCATGGGTAAAGCTTTGGCAAAGGTTTGGGAACGCATATTATAGCGTAAATACGTGGTAACGGTTTTAGTTGAGGCCACAAAAGCTCCAATTCCGGCCATCGACTTGGCAAAAGTTCCAAAATACACATCGATACCATCCTGAACGCCTTGTTCCTCACCGGTTCCCGCTCCATTTGGACCCATTGTTCCAAAACCATGGGCATCATCCAATAAAAGTCTGAAATGATACTTGGATTTTAAGGCCACAATTTCAGCCAGACTGCCTTGAACCCCCGACATTCCGAAAACCCCTTCCGTAATCACTAAAATAGCACCCGGAGTTCCTTCAACTAGTTTGGTGGCTCTTTGTAATTGCTTTTCAAGGCTTTCCATATCGTTATGGCTATAAACGAAACGCTTTCCCTGATGTAAGCGAACCCCATCAATAATACAGGCATGCGATTCAGCATCATAAACGATTACATCATGGCGATCCACCAAGGTATCAATAATGGATACCATACCCTGGTACCCATAATTCAATAAAAAGGCATCTTCCTTACCCACAAATTCGGCTAATTCCTGCTCCAGTTTTTCATGATTATCGGAATTTCCCGACATCATACGGGCTCCCATAGGGGAGGCTAATCCATAATCCCGGGCACCATCTGCATCCGCTTTTCTAACTTCCGGATGATTGGCTAATCCCAAATAATTATTAAGACTCCAAACCAATCGCTCCTTCCCTCTAAATACCATATGAGCGCCTATTTCCCCAACCAATTTAGGGAAGGCAAAATATCCATGGGCCCAGTCACCGTGCTGTCCAAGAGGACCCATATTGTTTTTAATTTTTTCGAAAATATCCAATTGAACAAAATTTAGATTTACAAATCGTCTCGCAAAAAAGACCAAAGTCAAAAATACGATACCAACATAGAAATTCCAATAATAACCGGCAAACAGAGAGAATGTTATGGATTAATTCAAAAAATTAATCGACATTATCATGCAAAAAGGTATTATTTGACCGAATTTCGGTTATTCCATCCCTTTCACTTAAGGTTAACCGAGATATTTCTTCCTGAGAAGAAGAATGAGGAACCTGGGCTAATTTTAAGTTTTTACGAATATAAGCCGGTTCATTTTCCAAATCCTCCAATCCTTTGGGGGTTTTCAATTTCATGCTTAATTCTTTTAGCCTTAAAATCCGATCCTTGGTTCTTTTCATAGGATCTTCCTGTCCGGAATTATCCTGGGCAGGCTGATGGGGATCTCTTAGGGTATTTTGTGGATTTTGATCCGAAACCGAATCAAAATCAAACATACTTACCTGTCGGGGGGAGATCAAGGGTGGGAAATCCTTCGAATTTCCTGAATCCATATCCATTTTCGGACTGGTTTTTTTCTGGATCTCCTCCATTTTGCTTCCTTCCAAATCCATTTTGAAATTCTCCTTTTTATAGGATTTCAAAAATTCCTCCTGAGTAAAAGGTCCATTGACAAATTCTTCCTTTTCCTTTAGAAATTTCTGGGTATCGGCAGGAATTATCGACTTTTCAGGAATTTCCTTTTCTTCCTTTGTATTTTTTATAAAAGGCTCAAAATTCCAGGTATAGGGATCGTTTTTAATGCTTTTTTCTTCTTCAAATTGATTTAGAATCGGCTCGCTATAGGGCTTTGCAAGGGGAGCCTCCACCGAGGGCTTAATCTGAATTTGGTCGATCCAAGGTTCAGCAGGAGCCGAAGGGGTTTTGATATTCGGCAGATTTCCATGACCATTTACCCTATTGGAATTTACCGAAACCTGAACCGTTTCCATATTGGTATCTAAAACATTGATGATTTTTCCAGGGTTCTGGATCATAATGTTTTCCTTTTCCTTACGGGTTTGAAATCCGGTGGCAATAATGGTTACCGATAATTCATCGATTAAGCTATCATCCTTACAATTTCCCCAGATAATATCGGCTGATAAACCGGCTTCTTCCTGGATATAATCGGTAATTATGGTTACCTCGTCCATTAAAACCTCGTTCTGCCCCGAGGAAATATTCAATAATATATACCTGGCTCCCTCAATTTCATTATCATTCAATAAAGGCGAGGATAAAGCTCCCTGAACCGCCTTGCGGGCACGATCCTCACCGGAGGATGTCCATGAACCCATTACCGCAGCCCCGCTATTTTTCATGACCGTTTTCACATCCTCAAAATCCACGTTGATATATCCTGGCACGGTGATAATTTCTGCGATCCCCTTGGCTGCCGTGGTTAATATATTATCGGCTTCAGCAAAGGCATTGGTCAGGGTTAAATTCCCAAACATTTCCCTTAATTTATCATTGGATACTACTAAAAGCGTATCCACATTCCGTCTTAATTCTTCCAGGCCTTCTTCCGCTTGTAAGCGTCTCCGCTTCCCTTCAAAAGAAAAAGGTGTGGTAACAATTCCCACCGTCAAAATACCTAATTCATGGGCAGCCTGAGCAATTATAGGACTCGCTCCGGTACCGGTCCCTCCCCCCATTCCAGCCGTAATAAAAACCATTTTCGTGTTCGCTAAAAGGTTTTTAATCTGGTCGATATTTTCAATGGCCGCATGTTTACCCACCTCGGGTAAGGATCCGGCCCCTCTTCCTTCCGTTAAATTGGGTCCTAATTGAACCTTATTCGGTATAGGACTTAATTCCAAGGCTTGGGCATCTGTATTGCAGATAATAAAATCCACCCCTTTAATTCCCTGGCGATACATATGGTTTATGGCATTACCGCCCCCCCCTCCAATTCCAATTACTTTAATAATGGAATTGTCATCTTGCAAAATGTCAAATTTCATGTCCTGTTTTTATTTTAAAATTTTCTTAATGCCCCAATCATTATCTCAGAAAATCCTGAACCCATTCGGTTATCCACCAAAGCTGCTCTATAAAGATTGTGATTATAGCGCTTATTTGCACTTTTAGTCGGTTTTGATGTGGATAAACCATAGGCTTGTTGATAACTATCGTTGATATTCCCTGAACTCCTGTTCATCCAGACCCCCGTCCAGCAATTTCATTCCCTTTTTGATAATACTATGGAACCAGCTTTCTCTTTGAGTTCTTTCCTGAGGAAAGGTGGCATGGGTATCCAATTTTCCAGCTTTCTCGTCTAAATCCTGAAGACCCTTAATCACCAGACCAATCGCTGTAGCATACATAGGACTGGCGATATCCCGAATTTCTTCGGTATAACTTCCCGAAATATGCTCGTTGGGATATCCAATCCGGGCATTCATACCGGTTGAATATTCCACCAAATGCTTCAAATGCTTTAATTGAGAACCGCCCCCGGTTAATACAATTCCGGCAATGAGTTTTTTCTCATAGCCCGAGCTTTTGATTTCGAAATAGATATGATCAATAATCTCTTCCATTCTCGCCTGAATAATATGGGCCAGGTTTTTAACGGAAATTTCCTTGGGTTCCCGATCTCGTAAGCCGGGAATGGAGATAATCTCGTTTTCCTGGTTTTCGTCGGCCAGAGCCGAACCAAACCGAATTTTTAATACCTCGGCCTGTTTTTTCATAACCGTACAACCTTCGCGTATATCCTCGGTTACCACATTTCCCCCAAAGGGTATAACTGCGGTATGACGAATAATTCCCTCATGGAAAATGGCAATATCCGTAGTGCCTCCTCCGATATCCACCAATACCACTCCGGCTTCTTTTTCTTCCAAACTCAAAACAGCCTCGGCCGATGCCAGGGGTTCCAAAATAATGGCTTCCGTGGTCAAACCGGCTTTATTCACACATTTTACAATATTCTGAGCTGCCGTGATTTGCCCGGTAATAATATGGAAACTGGCTTCTAAACGAACCCCAGCCATTCCAACCGGATCCTTAATGCCTGGTTCATTATCTA
>Ga0209067_10001971_pt1 | contig 12287 bp, 7 predicted proteins | sample ColStrG_CSR_2013_FD_187199 | JGI IMG/M metagenome (GOLD analysis project Ga0209067, IMG submission 187199) | Freshwater sediment microbial communities in response to fracking from Pennsylvania, USA - Cold Stream Run_MetaG_CSR_2013 (SPAdes)... | ecosystem: Environmental > Aquatic > Freshwater >... | reverse complement strand
ATCCAACCGCCGCGGATCCCGCTCGGGAACTGCGCCTGCTGCAAGCTTCAGGACGCCGCCCGCGAGAGATCTATCTCGCATCGATCGGCTATGTGGCACAGCCCAAGGCCGACAAGCGCAACGAATGCTTCGTTCCAGCGGAAATCGCAGGCGGGCGCCTCGGCGTGAAGCGTATTCACCTTCCCAGCGATGCCGTGCGCGACTATTTCTACTTCTCCAATCGCCTGCGCCCCGGGCGCGAGGAGGAGACGCTCTTCGACCTGCTGCGAACGCCGCCTTCGGCCTCGCCGACGGACCTCCGCCTGGCTCTGAAGGTGCGGATGCTCGAATTGCAGACTGAGCGCGCACAGAGGCAAGAACTACAGCTGATCGAACGCGCTTTCAATCTCCTCGCGAATCCCGAACTTCGATCCTGCTACCAGGCTCTGCTTGCCGACCCCGATGCTCCCGCGCTCTTCCCCTACGGAGGTTTCGGATCGCTTCTCGCCGCCGGCGACCTCTCCACTGACCGCGAGACCTTCTTTGCCAGGAAGATCCTGTCATTCCTTCCCGAGCGCCGCGAACGCCGCTTCCGTGCGCCCCTTCGGAAGATCGAGTTCCTCGGTGGCTATGCGGTCTATCGCGACAGCCGCCGCAAGGCCGAGTTGTTCTTGGACCAACTCTCCCTGCCTCTCCCGTGGGATCCTACATGGAATCAGTGGAGGCACCTGGTCAGAACGAAGTTCGGGGTCGAAGCTACGTTCGTGAAGAGCGGAAGATACCGCCTGCGCGACGGCGAGTGGAATTTAGTGGATTGGGAAACAGCTCTGCCCAGCCGTCTCACAATCAGTCTTCCGGCTGATGCCCACGAAGTCGTGGCCAATGCGCGCAAAACGTACAGCCGCTTCGGCCAGTTCTTCGATGCCATCCAGGGAATCCGGGAGCGGGTTGAGCGCGAGCCGATGGAGCGCCAAGAGCTGCGTCGCAAGTGCGATGAATTGGGCGTCCCACCCGATTTCGACATCGGACAGATTTCGTGGAAGCCCGACTACGATCCGTTCTTCTACGACCAACTCCGCAAGCGGTCCAGAAAAATGTTCCTGTTTCGGGACGAGTTTATCTTCGAGTTGGAGGGCAGCACTATCGTTGAAGTACCTGAACACGGACATGCCACCTACATCTTCTCCCGCCCCGAGAACGTCGAACGGTGGGTCCGCGAGTACGCCAGAACCCCCAAGGATGACATTCGCCGCAATCGCGCAAATGCCGCTGAACGATTAGGCTTCATCGGCCGCGTCATGCACGGCCGCAACGCGCGAGGGTGGCTGCGTGATCTCCGCCAGAAGATCGGTGAGCCTGTGGACTACTCGCTCGCCGCGGTGGGGACGCCTTAGCAGACGGCACTTGTCATGCGCCACCACGACCGCTTCATTTCCGCTTCTGAGATTGGCACCTGGTGCTACTGCAAGAGAGCGTGGCACCTCCAACAACTCGGCTACCCGTCCACTCTCACTCAGGAACGGATGGCCGGAACCCGGTATCACCAGACGCATTTCCAGAGCCTGCGTGGCGCCCGCCGGCAACGCGCTGTCGCGCGCGCCGTCATGCTCATCTGTCTCGTGCTGATCGTTTGGCTCGGGATTGCTGGCTCATGGTCCGCCCGATGGTAGCCGCGGTTTTCCTGCTGGCTATCGCGTTCGTCCTGGAGCTACTCGTCTGGATCCACGCCGGTCGAAGAATCGCGCGGAGCGGCATTCCGGAGGGACGTGTGATCTCCCAGGATGCCGATCGGCGCCGCGAGCTGCACCGCCCTCTCGTATCGCGTCGCTACGGGCTTGCCGGCAAACCCGACTACTTGGTTGAGACAACCGAGGGACTGGTGCCCGTAGAGCTCAAATCCCGCAATTCCCTCCGCTCTGGTCCGTACGCCAGCGACACCGCGCAGTTGACTGCCTACTGCGTTCTCGTGGAGGAGGCCACCGGCGTCGCTCCGACGCATGGCATCATTCGATACGCGAACCGGTCGTTTCGGATTTCGTACGCCCCGCAGGCACGCGACCAAGTCTTGCAGGCCATCGAAGAGATGCGAAGCGCCCGCCATTCACCGTCGGTGCATCGCAGCCACGCGCAACCGGCCCGTTGCCGCGCTTGTGGCTTCCGGGCCGCCTGCGAAGAGCAGATCGGCTAGTCCAGGCGGGTACGATTGATCTCGCGTAGCGTTGAAGTTCTTGCGGCTAAAGCGTCATCACCTCCACCGTTACTGCCGAGGGCCGACGGAGTAGCTCTCGCGATAAGTTGTCTTCGGGTCGAATGTCTGTTCTCCATAAAATGGAAGCGCAGAGAAGTTCACAACCTCCGCGACAAGAACGTACCGACCTGGATCAAGAGCAACTGATGTGTTGGCCCCCGGCTGAAGAGTTAGGGTTGTAGTATGGCTGATCGGGCCGCTGAGGCAAAACCGGATCTGGTAGGCCGTAGCCCAAACGGATTATACACGCCACCGGTACCGGTCGCCACCTAGGAGCATGAGCAATGAGCATGAAACCCCAGGAGCATGAGACGTCGAAATCAGCACTCGACATCCCTGGATTACCGTAGCCCTTTGGCGACCTCGCCTTCGAAAACTACCCGACCGGCGGACCGCAGGTCGCGACGGAGGAGGAGTGCCGACCCGTCGCTTCCAAGCGGGCCAGTAAGGGTGTATATTGCTCCTCAGCCGCAGACCACAATGGAATGCCGCGCCGTCAGGTGCCAAATATGAGCTTGCCGACTGATCACTCCAGACCCATGTTCCTCCTCCTCGCTATTGCTGTGCTCGCCGGTCCTCAGACCGGGTTGGGACAAGTGACCAAGGGGCCTCAGCCTCGTCCAGCACAGCCCGCCAGCCGGCCTGACGTCCTCGAACTCCAGACGGCCGTCACTGCCTATGTCAAAGGAGACACTGAGACCGCAGTTCGGCTGTGGCGGTCGCTTGCCGAACGCGGTAACGTGTTCGCGCAAGCCTGGTTCGCAAAGATGGTTGTCGCGAACCACGAAGACGAAGGGATCAAATGGTACTTAGCCGCCGCGAGTCAGGGTGACTCCTTTGCCATGCGTGCGCTGTCCCGTCAGTACCTTCGTCGAGGACAACGGGAAGAAGCAGACAAGTGGGACAACGCTGCGAAGGCGCCAGCGAGTGCAAAGGCCAAGCACGATTACGAGGTGGCCGCAGGAACGTTTCTGAAGACGGCAGAACAGGCCGCGAATGTCGTTGCCCAACGTTTAGTCGGCGAATTCTACTCAAGTGGGAAGGGCTTACCGAAGGATGATAGTCAGGCTCTCAAGTGGTGGCGACTCGCGGCTAATGGAGGCGACTTAGAGTCATTTGAAATCATCGGCTCTGCGTACTTAAACGGGTCAGGCGTCAAGCCAGACATCCAAGAGGCGGAACGCTGGTATAGGAAGGCTTACGCCGCGGGGGCCGCAATACCTGGCTATTCGCCCAGTGCGACTCTCGGAATCTATCTTGCAGAAATAGCGCGAAGCTACGAATCGGGCCACGGAGCCCCTCTAGATTTGGCACGTGCAGAGAAGTATTACCTGGAGGTTGGCGAATTGCGTGGAGACTGGTCTTCTGCCTGCTTTTTCTACGGCGAGCAGGGCCAGAAGGACTTGCCAAAGGCGCTCGACTGGTACAAGAAGACCGAAGGCAGACGGGGCTCTATCTGCGGATTCGACCAGGCCAGAGTGGCGTCCGCGTATGCGAAGGGTGAGGGCTTGTCCATGGACCCCGTGGCGGCAGCGAGGTGGTACAAGGATGCCGCAAGGAACGGCAACGCTCAGGCCATGCGCGAACTCGGGAAAATGTACGAATTGGGGCGTGGTGCAGACCGGGATTTAGTGCAAGCATATGCATGGCTTGATCTGTCGGCTGTCACCGAGGAACGCACGTTAGCCGCGAAGAAGAGCGTGGACGAAACCAGCACCCAGTTCGCACTCTCATCTTCGAAAGACGGCCGCGACCGCCTTGCGGCGAGCATGAGCAACCAGCAGATTACAGAAGCTCAGCGACTATCGGCACAATGGGCACGGGATGCATACCCCGTGAAAGATTCAACACCCGGTAACGAGCGCCCCACAACGAGCCCTGCACTGGTGCCGGGTCTGTGGAAAGAGTTCACTGAAGAAGCGCTCCGGGACGCGCTGCGGCAAGTCTTGCGCTCCAGCGATTCCGGCTTCGCGTCTCTCCAGGGGGAACATCTGCTTCCATTCGTCGCGCCCGACGGGGCACGCGAGATAGGGGAGAAGTATCGAGCTACACTCCAGTTGCCTGGGGCGAAATCTTGCGAAGTTGAGCGGCCAAGTGAGCGCTTCTCGATTTACTCTTGCGCCATGTTGCCCGCACCGAACCGCGAGAGCCTGATGCAACAGTTCAGTAAGGTCCGGGATGTCCTTCAGAGCGTGATAGGCGGCACTTCTCAACCCGTTACTCTGCCTCCAGGGACACCGAATCCTAACTCGGCCGCTGAGTTCCAACTCGTCGATGGCTCGTCTGAAGCATTGGTCACTGTCACCGCCAGGGCGGCCCGTAACCTACCTCTTCAGGTCTCGCTCACTGTGATTTATGACGCGGTCAACGAGAAGCGGCAGCGCCCGAAACTCCTGTGGTTCGAAGGGCGGTACTCCGAGGCGATTCGCCTACTACTGTCCTTGGTGTCCCCAGACGATGGCGTACTTCAGGAGTGGGCGAAGTTCTTCCGGACAAGGACGCGCACCCAGGTGGAAAACATACAGAACTGCAGCGATCCTAATCTCTGCGATTTTATTAAAGCGACAGCCGATTTTGAAGTTGGCAGTCCCGACAAGGCCTCGAACGCGATGGATTTGGCGTTCGAGAAGTTTGCCCGACTGGCCGCTGCCGCCCAGAAGACGTTTCCGGACCAAGAATGGTTCCTCTACCTGTTGCGAGGCAAGATCAGGCATGCGCTCGGCAACACTCTTGGATCTCTGTCGGACTTGCACGTCGCCTTAGACGTGTGCAAAAGAGTTGTGGCTTGCGCAGGATCGAGCAACGGCGAGGGCGACATTCACACGGTACTGTCACTCGTGCTTTTCGACCAGGGAAAACCTTTAGAAGCCGCCGCCGAGTGCCAGGCTGCGGAAGGGTTTGGATTGCATCATCTGCAGTCTACCTGCGCCTTCATGCGCCGCTCGATTCCAAAAGGCGCGGAGCAGGCAGCACCTCCTACTGCCGTGGCGATTGCGAGCGACGAGTCCACCGCCATCGATCGGATTCGCGGCGGCCGGTTTGCGCCACTACCCCGGGCGCAACAAGGCGCGCCCACAACGCAAGGCGGCGGTGTCGAATTGACCTTGGCAAACAATACGAGCTATCGGGTAGTTCTGTACCTCAGTGGCCCAACAAACAGGACTGTTTCGTTGGACCCAAATAGCTCGATGAAACTCACCTTGGGATCGGGCCCGTATCGCATTGGCGCCGAGATTCCTGAAGCAGCCGTGATGCCACTCTACGGGGAGCAGACTCTGGAGGCGGGAAACTCGTATCGCGAGACTTTTGGGCTCCGGTGACGGAGTTTTTCGTCCGACCTCAGGAGGCGTATTCCGAAGTTGCACCATACTCGCCATCGGAATCCATCGCGCCACTTTCAGTTCGCCCCGCTCAACTTGCAAGCCCTGTAGCCGACAGGGCTGTCGGGTGAGCCGGCCCGGTCACTGGGGTCGCTGAACCCCAAACCGCACCCGGTACTTCGTGTTCGGCTGAAAAGCCTGCTCCCCGTAAAAAGGCTGAAACGATGCATTCGGAATTTCGGCGGCGATTTCGTATTGGCCGGGTTGCAGAACGAAACTCAACGAGGCTCCAGCTGGCACCGACACAGCCTTCGCGGCAGGGCCGCCCAGGTAGACGGCGATGTCGTATTGCGTGCCGTTTTCGAGGCTGAGTTCGCACCCCTCTGACTTGCCTGCAAGGGCTTGCGCCAGAGGCATTGCGCTGTGCTGCCGCCCGCGGATGCTGGCAATCGCCAATGCTGATCCATCGATCCGTACCGGAGGGATCGCAGTCTGCACCGCCGACGGCGGGGCGACTGGTCTGGCCGCCGACGCTGTGGCTCCGTCCGTCAGCACGGTCGATCCAATGGCTGGCGGTTTGGTGATTGGAGGAAGCGGACTGTCCTCCCCCATACGGACGAGATCGAAGATGTCGCGATACCACTTCCTTCCCAGTTTCTCCGACTTCCCGACCTTAGCACCGGCAGCCGCCACCATGCTAATGCCGTGACAGACGTCTTTGACGAAGTCGTCGCCCATGTAAGAAACCACGGTCCGACACTCCTTGGCAGCACTGTCAAATTGACCCAGAACGGCTAGCGACATGGCTTTGTGGAAGAAGACCTGGCCTTGCAACTCCGCATCTTGGGCTTGTCTTGCTAGGCGCAACGCGGACTCAAAGTCCTCCATCGCAGGCACCCCATTCCCCGCCGCCGCATGCATCCGCCCGCGCCGATCGTGATGGTAGCCCCCGTTCCACAGTTCAACAGTGCTTGGTGCGTCCGAGCGAGGGGACTCTCTTCGGCGTCGCTCCTCGTCCTGAAATTGTTCATTCATCGCCCAGAGGGCTTCAGAAAGCCGACCACTTGCCAGTCCGGCATCGGCCTTGATGAAACTTGCGCACCGTGTTGCCTCACATTTGTTCCAAGCGGCTTCGGCACTCTTTACCCGGGCAGACGCACTTCGCAGAAAGACGTATTCAGAGGCGGCGACACCGAGGCCATCAAGAAGTTCGACCTCAGCCTTGTACGCACCTATGTAGCCAAGTGCCCGTGCCCGAATCAGCGACGTCGTGTAGAGGATCCCAAATGGACTAAGCCGATCAACGTTAAGATCTGTCTCGCGGTCGAACACCTGTCCATACAGACGAAGAAGAGAGGCTTTGGCTTCTTTTCGAAGACCTTCGTTAGTGTCCCGTGTCCCCAATGCCTTCAGGAAGAACGACTCGCTTACGCCTGGGTCGGACTCGTCGCGGTCCCCCCTGCGGGACCCGGCACTCAGGTAAAAGTCCAGCAATGCTTGCAGTGCAGTGCGTTTCTCTCCATTGCCTCGTGATTCTATCTCCCCGGCCTCGATCGCTCGTTTGAAGAGCCGTTCTGCTGTAGCCAGATCCCCCCTGCTCTCCGTTCGTTCTGCCCGGTCCATCCAGGTCGCGCTGAGTAGATTGTCTTTCAATCTTGCGACTTGTTCGATGTACTTCGCGTACCAGTATTCACCGCGCACGAGATCCTTCTGTACACCGGCAGGAACTCGCTTCTTCGCGACCGCGTCGAAGATGGTACCGTCAAGATAGGCATCGGCCAATTCTCTCATCGCCGGGTACGAGCCCGCCTCCGCCGCCTTCTCTCTCCATTTGAGCGCCTCGACCTGGTTCTTCGGCATGTTCTTGCCTTCCTGGTAAGCATCTGCAACGTTGACGTAAAACCTGGCTAACCGCGACGAGCGGCTGGAATCATCCCGAAAGCAGCGTTCAATGGTGCCGATGTCGTCAGCTGTGCCATGGCCTTCCATAAACAGACTTGTCAGACACTCGACGCCAGCGGCACAACTACTCTTCGTAGCGGCACTGCCGCACCAATAGCTCGCTTGCTGCGGGTCTCTGCCAATGCCCTTGCCAACGCGGTACAACTCACCGACATCCGCCTGCGCTCGTTCGTCACCGCTTTTTGCGAGCGAGAGCTGAATCCGAAACGCCTCTCCCTCGTTGCGGCCAACTCCCCATCCGTTGAGGTACATTTCAGATAGCTCACGTGTCGCGTCGCGATTTCCGACTTTTGACAACGAGGATAGGTATTTGATGGCATCAGAATAATCCTGAAGGACCTTGGTGGTCGGCTGCCCGCCTTCGGCGTCTTTCTGCAGCTTGTTAAATAGAGCCTGATCCTTTTCCACGCCTCGGCCGGATAAGTAATGCCCGGCCAGCGCGCTCATCGCCTTCGTGTCACCCTGCTTGACCGCCGACTGGAGCCACCTAACTTCATCTGCTTCGGAGCATGCCTTGCAGACGCGAGCGAGCAGCGTCAGGGCAAAAGTATTGCCCTTCTCGGCTAGACCGCGGAGATGCTTCTCTGCCATCTCGGTGTTTTTCTTTAGGTATGCATCGATGGCAAGCTGAATAGGTGGCTTTGCAGCCGCGGATTTTGCAGGCGCGGCTATCGCTGGTGCAGCTTTCTTAGGCGTGGGCTGCGATTGGGTGGGCGTCTGCGCCGCCGAATGGCACCGGAAGACGGCGATGAAGAGCAGAGCCAATCGACCTGCGTCATAAAGACTGTGGCGCATGGCAACTCCTTTAAGGTGTTCCGGATCATAACACCTTTCTTTGCTCCATGCTGCGGGTGGCCAGAAAGCCAGAAATGTGGAAAAGGCCTTCGATAGACGGGAACAACCCCGCCATAGCCGGGACCCGCGTGCCCCGCCGAGGAGAAGCCGCGCACGCTCGCAGAAGGTACGAAGTTGAGCAGCAAGAAAAGGTCCCTCCTCGCGCGGCAGTCGCAGGTTCAACGCGGCCGACCGGGCTGTCGGAGCCCGTGTCGGACGTGTCGGAGAGCCCGCTGTCATCCGGCTCTTCTTTGTGGTACATTTTGCACAGTACGAAAGGAGCTTGGCGTGGCTTCCTTAGGATTTCGTTTGAATTCGGCAGTCCTTCTAGCCTTTTGTTCATCAACATTGATTCATCCGGCGACTGCGGAAGATCAAAAGACTCCAATCGACCCCTGTCCACCAGCGTATCTGGCATCCATAAAGCCAATGGATGCCGCATTGTGCTCCATCCTGACGGAACCGTGGTTCGATGCGACAGATCGGGCACTCTGCAGGGACGGTGTTGCTGATCAGCAGAAAGTGTACGCGCAAGCGCTACAGCAGTGCGCGCAGGACCGTCAGCGGTTGCTTCAGAACAGCAAGCCCACTGCATCGCCCGAGACTGCGGATGGCAACGCGCTCTTCGTTGCCGCTGAACCTCCAAAAGTAGCTGAGACATTGCACCTCCTGGTGCACTTTGGCGAGATGTTTGACGAGTTCTTTGGAGGACTCCCGTACGGTGTGGGGTTCCCAGGATTACCAGGGTTAGGTCTCTTGATCGCCAGCATCGGCGCAGTTCCCGAGCCACCTGTGAACTACCACCCCTTTGTGCCGCCCGTTCACGGCCCCTGGGCTCCGATTCCTCCCATGCCTCGGCCGCCTGAGGCGAGCCAAAGCGCCCCCGTCCCCAATGGCCTTACGATGCTGAATCCGTCTCCGAAGAACAGCGACGGCAGCGACTTGTTTGTTACCGTCAATCCCCGTGATGTCGTGGTTGTCGATCCTTCGGACGGTTCCGCCGTGTTCGAACCGGCCGATCAGCCCGGTGTTGCCACGTTTCGAATACCCAGCGGCACTGTATTCTTGACTCCCACTTCAAGGGACTGGTCACAAGATGGAATTGCGATTTTTTCACCGCTTACGCCGATTCCGCTCACAGATGACGGATCGTCCGCGGGTTCCGCGGGTGCTGCCCCGACGCAGCAGAGCTTCATTTCTCAACCAACCAGAAGAAACTGGGGAGGCGCATTGCTGCAAGGTCTCCAAATGGGGCTGTCTATTTACAACGGTGTCCAGGCCACAAAACAGGCCGCCCGAGGAACTGGGATCGTGCCACCGGCGGCCGGCACCGGGAGCGTTCAGGCGGCTCGAACTGGGGCGACCGGGGGCTCGGCGGCAGCCACCAAACCGTCGCCGACGGGAACTGCGGCGGTCGCCAAGCCAGCGCCGACGGTCACCGCACCGGCCATGTGTCCCAACCCGGCCGCTATATTTAATCCGCACGGGGTCACAGTGAACGGCCCGAACGTAACTAGTTCGAACACCCCGAGCACCTACGTACCTTTGTTAATACCGTGCGCCAAGTAGTAAATCTGGAGTTCCGGCTGAGCGTTCTTGGTCTGGACTCTAGCTCCGCTGACGGTGATCTAGTGGAGGCCAGGACACCATGAGAACCCGATGCTCTGGAGTGGTGGTCTTCCTTATTCTGCTTTCGTTCAAGTCCACAAACGCCGAAAGTATTGGCGCTTTGCTAACAAGGGCGCAAGGTGGAGATGCCGAGGCTCAGCTTGAGTTGGGAAAGGAACTGTTCAAAGGCAAACAGGCGGCGCCAGACTCCCGAGCAGGATTTCGCTGGATCTGTGAATCTGCTTGGCAGGGCAATTCCGACGCCCAAAGACGATACGCGGAGAACTTCGCGGGATTCAACGGAGTTTTGCATGCCTGGGATTTCCGCGAAGGCGGAAAACTGACCCTCTGGGATAAATGCGGAAAGTGTGTCAAGCCGCAGCATCACCATTTGGTGGAATCGTACCATTGGCTCAGAATCGCTTCATTGCACGGCAAACAGAACAAGGTCCTAGAGAAGCAGCTCAAGCGTGAGCTGAGCCTTGAAGAGATTCTATACGCCGAACGGGCGGCCAGTGATTGGAAACCAGATGCGGTCCGCCCTTGGAAGTCGAATCCAGCCTGTGGGGTGTGGAGTTCGCCCTCCTCGACTGAGCAGAGTGGGAGGAGCAGCACCAACCGATCAGGAGTCCCTGTGGAGGTGTCTGCGTCGGCGGCAATGCAGCGCATTCGCAACACACGATATACCGCAATGCCGAACCCGAAATGCCTGCCGGGATCGAGCGGGAGCACTCTGACGCTGGAGAATCGGACCAAGTTCGTCATTGATTTTTACGTAGTTGGGGAAACGAGCCGGGTCCTCAAGGTGGCACCGTCGGCTTCGCTGCCGATTGACCTGAGCCCGGGGGACTATCAGGTCGCGGCCGAGATACCCAATTCTTCAGTCGCTCCATTCTTTGGTGAACGGACTTTCACCGCAGGAACGCGGTGCCAACTGGTGTTCTCAATGCCTGAGGGTAGGCAGTGACAGGTAAATCGCCCGATGACTTAGGACCGTGCTTCAGCTGGTCGAAAGAACTCTGCCGGCAGGAAGGTCGATGGATCGTTTGCTGCTTGGTTGGAATAGCTCTTAGTTCTGCATTTCTGTTCCTGCCACGAGGCGTTGTGGCGCAGGACAATTCGGCACTCCCACCGCAGCCGCAGGCGCCATCTTCTAACGGTACTGTCGCTGTCGCAATCGAACGCATTCGACACTCACGTTATGCTCCAATGCCAGAACCGAAATGCGCAAGCGGAGGAAACGGGGTTTCCCTGCTGGTGGAGAACAGGACAACCTTTGTGATCCGGTATCTCTTGCAGGGACCAACCAGTCAGGAACTGACCGTGGAGCCGTCGCTCGCTATCAAGCTGAACCTATCTGCGGGGCGATATCGGGTTGCGGCGGAGATTCCCAATTCTTCGGTAATGCCGTTCTATGCCGAGCGTGCTTTCGATGCTAACACACAGTGCCAACAGGTGTTCTATATGTCTGAGGGTAGTGCAGCGGCGATTCGGAACCCTGCACCCGCCGCGGGCGAGACGCGGGATGCTGCGCCAGCCACACGCCCGAATGCGACTGAAAGCGTACCGACGACGGGAGATCCTAGTGTGCCTTACATACCCGGATTGCACTTTCACCCGGGTACGCTATCGCTCCCGGTATTCGACGAAGGAGTTCTGTACCTGAAGCCCCAACAAATCTCCTGGAAGGAGAGCGGCAAGTACGCCAAGAGCCACGACTTCACCGTGGGCTGTCAGCAGGTCAAATGGTCAACACCGTTGATTGACACTACCGCTCAATATGTTTACATCGATACCTTCACACCAAAGAAAAAGCGCTATTCACTGCGGTTTCCGACACGGGATGCGGCGAGTGTCATGGAGGCATTGAAAGGGGCGTGTCTTCCTTCGCAGTGATTGTTCGCAGCACTTCGTTCACCGAATCGTACCGCCGTTGGAGGCTCTGATCCCTGGAGTTCCGGGAAAACTGCGACGTCTGTCCACATCATGCCCACTGATGGGCACCATCCGCCTCGATTCGCTAGCCGGCCAAGGCGGCACCCCGCTTCTCGACCCTCTCGCGCCTTCGCCCCCGTCTCCGGATCCCTCGCCATTGATTCGGATTCGCTGCCAGGGGCTGGGCACGTCCTTCGACCACATTGACGAAGACCCCGTGGTACGTGATGGAGCCGTGCCGGAAGAGTGTTGCAAGGAGCCCCAACGCATGGTTGGCAAGCGTCGGATTGACAAACGGCGATTGCTTTTCCAGTGCCTCCACCGCGCTGCAACTGGGCTGCCCGTCGTCGTCGAGCGACGGCTCAATCAACTCCGGGAACAACTCCGCGACGGTACGCAGC
>Ga0209067_10001970_pt1 | contig 12289 bp, 12 predicted proteins | sample ColStrG_CSR_2013_FD_187199 | JGI IMG/M metagenome (GOLD analysis project Ga0209067, IMG submission 187199) | Freshwater sediment microbial communities in response to fracking from Pennsylvania, USA - Cold Stream Run_MetaG_CSR_2013 (SPAdes)... | ecosystem: Environmental > Aquatic > Freshwater >... | reverse complement strand
CGAAAACTGGCAGACCGAACATCTGGAGCAGGAACAGCAACTGAATCAGGCCCGCGCCCGTCTGCGCGATCTGGAACTGGCAGCGCAACAGGCAGTTTTTGCCCAGCGCACCCACCTGCAGAAAGTAGAAGAGTTAAAGCGCACCATTGCCACTGCCGGTGTTCAGGCCGCGCAGGTATTTGAGTCGATGCAACAGGGTGTGCTGGAACTGGAAAGCATGGATGATCAGACGGCCCAGGCCGGACTGCAGGAATTGCTGGCCAAACGCAGCGAGCAGGAACATGCCCTGTCGGATGCGCGCCATGAACTTGATCAGCTGACCCAACAGTTGCGCAATTGCGAAGACGCTAAAAATCAGGTGGAACGCAGTCTGCAGCCACAGCGTGAAAAAATCATGGAGCTGCAGTTGAAAGAACAGGCTGCGCGACTGAATCAGGAGCAGTACAGCCAGGCACTGGCCGATGTCGGCATGACCGATGAGCAGCTGGCCGAACTGGCCGCAAAACTGACCGACGATCTGAAACCTTCGTACCTGCAGGGCGAAGTCACAAGGCTTGGCAATGCGGTGTTGGCACTCGGTGCCGTTAATCTGGCGGCACTCGATGAGTTGGCCCAGGCGCAGGAGCGTAGGCAGTTCCTTGATGCCCAGTTTGCCGATCTGACCGAAGCGATTCAGACGCTGCAGGATGCCATCCACAAAATTGATATCGAAACCCGCGAACTGCTGCAGGAAACGTTCGATAAAGTGAACCTGCATTTCGCCGAACTGTTCCCGATTCTGTTCGGCGGTGGTCAGGCCAAACTGGTGATGACGGGTGACGAAATTCTCGATTCCGGCGTGCAGGTGATGGCACAGCCGCCCGGCAAGAAAAACGCCACCATCCACCTGCTGTCCGGTGGTGAGAAGGCACTGACTGCCACCGCACTGGTGTTTTCGATGTTCCAGTTGAATCCGGCGCCATTCTGTCTGCTGGACGAGGTGGATGCGCCGCTGGATGATTCGAATACCGAACGATTCTGCACCATGGTCAAGAAGATGTCGTCGAACACCCAGTTCCTGTTTATCTCGCATAACAAGATTGCGATGGAAATGGCGCAGCAGCTGATCGGCGTCACCATGCAGGAGCAGGGCGTATCCCGGATTGTTGCGGTCGATATGGAATCGGCCGCAGAGATGACCAATGAATTAACGAAAGAGGCGCAGGCAGCATGACAGATTTAAATATGAGTTTATGGGGAGCGGGGGGCGCATTGATTCTGGCGGTCCTGATTTACAATTTCTGGCAGGAATACAAGGCCAAGAAAAACGTGCAGCGCGCCTTTGGTGATCATAAAGATGATGTGCTGATGAACGCGGAACCCGCGGCGACTGCCCAGACCAGCCAACGCATGGAGCCCCGATTCGATGATGCCCGGCAGGGCAATGTCCAGCCCGAAGTCGACCAGGCGCAGACCTATACAGTGAGATCCCGGGAAAGCCAGGCGGTGCAGATCGACGATTTTATCGATTGTGTCGTGACCCTGGATTTTGAGAGCCCGGTGCGCGGCGACAAACTTCTCGCCGAAATCCAATCACTGCGCATAGTCGGTAACAAGCCGGTCCATTTTGCCGGCATCAATGAAGGTCAGAGAGAAAACCTGGTCCACTCCGGCAACTACAGCCAGTTGATTGCCGGCGTCCAGCTGGTGAATCGCAGCGGGCCGCTGAATGAACTGGAATATTCGGAACTGGTGATGAAACTGCGTGAGATCGCCGACAATCTGAACGCCTTCCTCGACATGCCGGATATGAAGCATGTCATGGATTCGGGACGTGATCTGTCGCTGTTTGTGTCGGAACATGATGCCCAGCTCAGCGTCAATGTGAAATCCAAAGGTGCGCCGTGGGATGTGGGCACTTTGCTGGCGGCGATGGAAAAACTTGGCTTTGATGCCCGGCCGGACGGACGACTGGTAATGCTCGACGGTGAAGGTGGCGCCCTGTTCACGTTGGCACTGAGCGCCAGTGCAGCTGATCAGGTAACGCCACGCATTACCCTGCTGCTGGATGTGCCCTGTGTATCGCCTAAACGTGGCGGATTTTCTGCCATGGTGTCCTGTGCCAAATCACTGGGCCTGCGTCTGGGCGGCACACTGGTGGATGACAGCGATGCACCTATAGACGAGGCAACGCTGGCGCAGATCCAGGAACAGGTTGAAGTGTTTTACAGCGCCATGCAGGCTGCTGAAATCCCGGCCGGATCGACCCGGGCCGTGCGGATTTTCAGTTAACGCTGTCAGGCATCCCTTGGACCAGCAATCCCCCTCATCGCCCGCAGCACTGGCGCAGCACTATCGCCAGATATTAAACAGATACAGCCATGAGTACTATGTGCTCGATACCCCCAGCGTTCCGGACGCCGAATATGACCGGCTGTTCCGAGAGCTGCAGGAACTGGAAGCAGCGCATCCCGAACTGATCACGCCCGATTCCCCGACGCTGCGGGTCGGCGGCGCAGCCCTGCCAGCCTTCCAGCAGATCCGCCATACCGTACCGATGCTGTCACTGAACAACGGTTTTACCGATGACGATGTGCAGGCGTTTGTGCGCCGGGTCGAAGAGGGGCTGCAATCCGAAGTCGGCCGTATTCCCGCCATTGAATTCGCAGCTGACCTGAAGTTTGACGGACTGGCGATCAGCCTGCTGTACCGCGACGGACTGCTGGTTCAGGCTGCCACCCGCGGCGACGGCAGTGTCGGTGAAGACGTGACCGAAAACATTCGTACCATCCGCGCCATCCCGTTGCGTCTGCTTGGCGATCAGGTTCCGTCATTGCTGGAAGTGCGTGGTGAAGTGCTGATGTATAAAAATGACTTTAACAATCTGAACGCCCGTCAGCGTGAACAGGATTTAAAAGAATTTGCCAACCCGCGCAATGCTGCCGCCGGCAGTCTGCGCCAGCTCGATGCCAAGATCACGGCACAGCGCAAGCTGCGGTTTTTTGCCTACGGCATGGCCCAGTTCGAGAGCGCATTCGGTTCCGAACCGGCAACCCACACCGATCTGTTGTCCTGGTACGTGCAGCTCGGCATCCCGATCTGCAGGGAACAGGCGCGCGCCACGGATGCGGACGGCCTGCTGGATTTCTACCGCAGCATCGAACAAAGACGCGATCAGCTGCCCTATGAAATTGATGGTGTGGTCTACAAGGTCAATGCATTCGCGCAGCAGCAGCAACTGGGATTCGTCTCGCGTGCACCGCGTTTTGCCATGGCGCATAAATTTCCTGCGCAGGAACAACTCACCACCCTGCTCGATATTGAAGTGCAGGTCGGACGTACCGGCGCCATCACCCCGGTGGCGCGACTGGCACCGGTGCAGGTTGGCGGCGTCATCGTCACCAATGCCACGCTGCACAATGAAGATGAAATCCGGCGCAAGGATATCTGGATCGGCGACACGGTCATCGTGCGCCGCGCCGGCGACGTCATCCCCGAGGTGCTCGCTGCCGTGCCGGAAAAACGTCCGGCCACGGCACGGCGCTTTGTCATGCCAACGCACTGTCCGCAATGCGGCGCACCGATAGTCAAGCTGGAAGACGAGGCGATCGCGCGCTGCAGCGCCGGCTGGATCAAATGCGCCGCACAGCGCAAAGGCGGTTTATGGCATTTTGCATCGCGCAAGGCAATGTCGATAGACGGTCTGGGCGAACAGCTGCTCGATCAGCTGGTGGACAAAAATATCATCACCACCGCAGCGGACCTGTACAAACTGGGCTTTGCCAAACTGGCCGCCCTGGATCGCATGGCTGAAAAATCCGCCGGCAATATCCTGACAGCCATTGAAGATTCCAAAAAAACCACATTGGCACGATTTATATATGCGTTGGGAATACGTCATGTGGGAGAATCGACAGCCAAGGACCTGGCGCGATTCTTTGGCGATATCCACCCGTTGATGGAAGCCGGGGAAGATTTGCTGCTGCAGGTCAACGATGTAGGCCCGGTAGTCGCCAAATCGATCACGACCTTTTTTGCTGATCCGTTGAACCGGGAGGTGGTCGAACAGTTGATCGCTGCCGGCGTACACTGGCCAACATCGGAGGACAAAAGTCATCAGGGCGCAATATTTGCCGGTAAAACTTTCGTCCTTACCGGAACACTGCCGTCCATGAGCCGCGAACAGGCCGCCGCATTGATCGAGGCTGCGGGCGGTAAGGTACAGAGTTCCGTGTCGAAAAAGACCAGTATGGTGCTGGCCGGAGCAGATGCCGGCAGCAAGCTGGTCAAGGCACAGGAGTTGGGCGTGACGATTATTTCAGAAGCGCAGTTGCTCGAGATGCTCAACAAAGATCAGGGAAGTTATTTATAAATAAGCAGTACATCATAGCGAGAGCAGGCAATGACTAAAATTACCAAAGCTGTTTTTCCGGTTGCCGGTCTGGGCAGCCGTTTTCTGCCGGCGACCAAGGCGCAACCCAAAGAAATGCTGACCGTTGTCGACAAGCCCCTGATTCAATACGCTGTCGAAGAAGCCGTCGCTGCAGGCATTACCGAACTGATCTTTATTACTGGCCGCAACAAGCGCGCCATTGAAGATCATTTTGATACTGCCTATGAACTGGAAGCGGAACTGACGGCATCGAACAAAACCGCGCTGCTCGACATGGTACGCAACGTGATCCCGAAATCAGTGAGCTGCATTTACATACGCCAGCCCGCTGCGCTGGGATTGGGGCATGCCGTGCTGTGTGCCAAACCGGTGGTGGGTGACAGCCCGTTCGTGGTGTTGCTGGCGGACGATTTCATGCTGGCGAACAAGGGTCAGTCGAACACCACCGAACAGCTGGTCAAGCTGTACGCGCAGGAGCAGGCCAGCATTGTGGCGGTCCAGGACGTACCGCGTGAGCAGACCAAGCAATACGGTATTGTCAGCGGTACGGCCTACAAAGATCGTCTGGAACGCATGTCAGGTATTGTCGAAAAACCGGCGCCGGATCAGGCGCCTTCGACTCTGGCAGTCGTAGGACGGTATGTCCTGGACGGCAAAATATTTTCGTATCTGGAAAAAATCGGTAAAGGTTCGGGCGGAGAAATTCAGCTCACCGACGCGATTGCGGCCATGATGAAAGATCATCCGTATCTGGCCTACCGGTTTGACGCTACCCGTTATGACTGCGGCAGCAAGCTCGGTTATCTGAAAGCTTCGGTAGTGTTAGGCATGATGCATAATGAACTCGGTGAAGAATTTACCGCCTATTTAAAACATCTGCACAGCTGACGCCAGGGAGCCCATCGGCATCAAGTCAAGGCTGACTCACCGACGCTTCGTAGGGTGCAATGGCATTGCACCATTTCGCGGACAATGAGCAGTCGGTGCAATGTTATTGCACCCTACGAGGCTGACTCGTGGGGATCTAGTACCGATATTCATCCACCAGATGTTTGTTGAAACTGTATTTGCTGCCGCCGGCCAGTTTATCGGCCAGCCGCTTGGGATTGGCGGCGGAAATAAAGATATCGGCAATGCCATCCTTGATGCGAAACCGGGTAGCCGGGCTCAGGATGGCGTTGGGCTTGAGAACCAGATGGCGAATAATGCGCGCTTTTTCGCTGCACAATAAAAAGTGATTCTCCTTGCGGAAATTGACGAGGGGAATATTGAGCCACCAACCTTCGTCGTTCACATTGCGCACCACGTGCGAGAACTGGGTGTTGGCACCATGTAAGGTATTCGTCCGTAACGATTCGTTGGCGAGCAGGATGGCTTCTTCTTTGGTCATAATCAGTTCAGTTAAATGCAGGTCGGCAGTATAACCCAGGAGCCTGCGCAAGCATGTACACCATTTTTTTGTTAATCGCGTCAAATATTTTCATGACATTTGCCTGGTATGGCCATCTCAAATACGGCCATGACTGGGTGCTCTGGAAAGCCATTCTGGTGTCGTGGAGTATCGCACTGTTTGAATATTGCCTGGCCGTGCCTGCCAACCGGCTTGGTTACGGACAGTTCAGTGGGTTTCAGTTAAAGATTATTCAGGAAGTCGTCACGCTGATTATTTTCATTATTTTTGCGACGCTGTTTTTAAAAGAAAAAATCACCTGGAATTACCTGGTCTCGTTTGTGTTTCTTGGTATGGCGGCGTATTTTGCGTTTGCATTCAAGCCCGATTCGACGCTGTCCTGAATGTGATGACTTTTATGAAGGTTGAACCATGCTGATTCTGATTGCTGGACTCGTAATTTTTCTCGGTAGCCATTCGATACGTCTGTTCGCCGACGGCTGGCGCAGCCGCCAGATTGAACGCATCGGTGCAGGGCCCTGGAAGGGCCTGCACTCGCTGGTTTCAATACTCGGCTTTGGTCTGATAGTCTGGGGCTTCAGCATGGCAAAAACGACGCCGGTACTGCTGTGGGTGATGCCACATTGGACCCGGCATCTGACCATGACATTGATGTTGCTGTCATTCATTCTTCTGGCTGCCACCTATGTTCCGGCGAACTGGATCAAGGCCAAGGTCGGGCACCCGATGCTGGCGGCGGTGAAAGTCTGGGCACTGGCGCATCTGCTGGTCAACGGCATGCTGGTGCACGTTATTCTGTTTGGCGCATTTCTGATCTGGGCGATCGTCGGTTTTGCCATCAATCGCCGTCGTGACCGCCAGGCTGGCGTGACGTATCCGAATGCCGGCGTGGCGCGCAATCTGCTTACCGTGGTCGTCGGCGTGGTGGCTTTCGTGCTGTTTGCCCATTTTGGACATCTGTGGCTCATCGGGGTCAGTCCGCTGTAATTCAAGAACCTGCAGGGCGATGATCTTTCAACCAGTCCTGTAACGCCGCATCCAGCCGGGTCTGCCAGCCGTCACCGGTAGCCCGAAACTGATCGACCACCGAACGCGTCAGCCGGATGGTGATGCGTTCTTTTGTGACGGCAGCAGTTGGCCTGCCGACCCGCATGCGCGGTTTTGCCTTTGCCAGTTCTGCGTCGGTGAGCGGATGTGCATGTGGATCGGATGAAGCAGCCTCCGAGATCAAGGCATCTTCTTCCGGTGAATTGAGGATGATCTGTTTTCGAGGTTTAGCAGTTTTTAACATAAAATTTGATTTCCCTGTTCGTAGCCTTTCGCAGGCTGATTATTCTGTAAGTCTCACCAAGTTCAGTGAACGCGACGTAATAAAGTTTACTGCCTGCTGGAGCTAACCCGATCATTCTGATTTCATCATAGTGGTATCTCAGATCCTGCCAGGTTAATGCGCTGTCCCACTCCAGTTTTTCTGCTTCCACCAGCGACACGCCATGCTTCGCAATATTTTTGGCATTTTTAATTGGGTCATAAATGATTCGCATCGCATTATTGTATGTACGATAATTGGTAATGTCAACGATTTATTGTGCATACAAAATTAAACACCAGCCTGTTCAATAATTGCGCCAACCGCACACCAAGCACCAAAAAACCACAGCAAATTGACCTTGGACAGCTTACCGTTGTTAAATCCGTGATCCATTACCGCAGCCATACTGATAAAAAAGGGGAAGACAGCATGCATCAATCAAACAGACAACGCAGTTTTGCAGTGAAATCATTACTTACTGTGGTTTTGGGCCTCGGCGTTGCGCTCAGTGCGCTCTCAGCAGAAATCGCCCCGCAGATCATCGTGCTCAAAGCCGCGCATCTGTTTGATGCCGTCAGCGGAAAACTGGTTGACCATGGCGTGGTCGTCATCGAAAACAATCTCATCAAATCCGTTGGCTCCCAAAGCGCGATTCCTGCCGGTGCCAAAATCATTGATCTGGGTGACGCCACGCTGCTGCCCGGTTTTATCGATGCGCACGTGCACTTTGGCGGTGAAATGAGCAATGACTGGTACCAGGATTTTTATAACGGCATCATGCGTTTTCCGGCCGAACAGGCACTGTATGGCGCGCATTATGCGAAGCTGACCCTGGAAGCCGGTGTGACCACGGTACGCGATGTCGGTTCAACTGACTATATCGCCCTCGGCCTGCGCAATGCAATTCGCGCCGGCATCGTGCCAGGACCGCGCATGCTGGTCTCCAATTACGCCATTGGCGCTACCGGCGGTCACGCCGATCAGGATCCGGTTCCGCCACAAACGATAGCGGTTGCCGGTCCCATCAAAGGAGTCTGTAACGGTGCCGATCAATGTCGCGAAGCGGTGCGCTACCAGATCAAATACGGCGCTGACGTGATCAAGTTCATGCCGTCGGGCGGGGTACTGTCGCTTTCCGATCCTGTCGACAACCCGCAACTGACCCAGGACGAAATGAATGCCATCGTCACCGAGGCGCATTTATGGGGACGTAAGGTCGCCGCGCACTGTCATGGCGACAAGGCAGCGAAAATGGCGATTCTGGCTGGCGTGGATTCGATCGAACACGGTACTTTTTTAAGTGATGACACCCTGCTGGAAATGAAAAAGAAACACGTTTATCTGGTGCCGACCCTGTCAGCAACGGATTCCTTTACCGACACGTTTGACAGAATGCCGCCGCCGATTGCTGCCAAAGCCAGGGCCGCCAGCGCGCAGATTTCGACCATGTTCAAACATGCCATCCAAATCGGCACACCGATTGCGATGGGCACGGACGCCGGTGTGGGGCATCATGGCAGCAATGCGCACGAGTTTGAACTGATGGCCAATCTGGGCTTTGCTCCGGAAAGTGCGCTCTTGGCCGGCACCGCAAACGGCGCTGACCTGCTCGGCGTTGCCGACATCACCGGTACCCTGCAGGCCGGCAAACATGCCGACATCATTGCCGTAGCCGGTAACCCGCTGACTGATATGGCGACGACCCGTCACCCTGTGCTGGTGATGAAAGACGGCCAGATTTATGTTGGCGCCAGATAAGCGCAGATAAAAACAGTGCGCGCAAAGTCAGCCTATGGACCGTTTCGACTTCAGTTATTCACCGTATGAAATACTGACCGGCGCTGAGCGCTCGGTGCTGCAGGCGTCGGTTGACATGGTTTTTTTTGACGATGAAGCAGTCATCATCGAAGCCGGTCAGCCAATTCAATTCCTGTATGTCGTCATCAAGGGCCTGGTGCGGGAAGTCAATCTGAGCAATGAAGTGGTTGGCGTCTATCGTGCCCGCGACACGTTTGAAGCCCGCGCGCTGATCGAAGGCACCAGCCCGAACCGGTTTGTGGTTCAGGAGCAGGCATTGCTCTACACCATACCCAACGCAACGGTGAAAGAGCTGATCAACACCAATCCGCAGTTTGGTGCCTACTTCTATACCAGTGTCGCGGATAAATTATCCAACATGGCGTTTACCCGACGCGTCAAAGAAGTGGAAAGCATGATTACCGCCAAAGTGCGGGATGCGTATCGAAACAAAGCGATCTGGCTGGACGGCTCCGCCTCGATCCTGCAGGCCGCGCAAACCATGAAGCGCGACAAAACCAAATCGATACTGGTGCGGCACGGCGAGCAGGTCGGACTGCTCACCGAATCAGCGATGCGCGATATCGTCATTGCCGGCGTTTCCTCTGCCGATCCCATCCATGCCTGGACACAGTTCGACCTGATTTCCTGCGATCTGGATGATTACGTTTTTAATGCGCTGCTGCGCATGACGCAATTAAAAATTCAGCGCGTGATCGTCACCGAACAGGGCAAACCAATCGGCGCGCTGGAACAGATCGATATACTTGCCTATTTTTCCAATCACACCCACCTGATTGCGCAGCGCCTGGAGCGCGCCACCAGTATTGATGAACTGGTGGATATTGCCGAACAGATGACCAGGTCAATTAAAATCCTGCGCGGTAACGGCATGCGCGCCCAGCAACTCGCACAGCTGACTCAGGTACTCAATACCAGTCTGTTTGAAAAAGCCTGGACTATCATCGCGCCGCAGGAGCTGATCAACAACAGCTGCCTGCTGGTGATGGGTTCGGAAGGGCGGGGCGAGCAGATTCTGAAGACTGATCAAGACAATGCCCTGATCATGCGCGATGGCGTTGACCTGGTGCAGGCAGAGCAGGCCTGCGAACAATTCTCGCGCGCGCTGACGCAGTTGGGCTACCCACCCTGTGACGGCAAAATCATGGTGAATAATCCGGCATGGCGCAAAACCATAGCGGACTTCAAACAAACTGTTTTTCAGTGGTGCCTCGCGCCGGAATCAGATTCCATGATGCAGCTGGCCATTTTTGTGGATGCCAAAGCGGTCTCAGGCGACGAATCGATCCTGAATGAAGTGCGGGATTATCTGAGCCGGCTGCTGAACGACGATGCTGCCAGGTTTAATCACTTTGCGCGCGCCATCACCCTGTTTGATGCGGCGAATCAGGGATTTTTTTCGCAGCTGATCAACCGCGACAACAGCTCCCGCATGGATATCAAAAAAATGGGGATTTTTCCGATAGTGCACGGAATCCGGTCACTGAGTCTGCAACAGCGTCTGACGGAAACCAATACTTTTGAGCGTATCAACCGACTCAGCCACCTCGGCATTCTTGATCAAAGTCTGGCGCAGGATCTGGCTGAAGCTTTGAGTTTTATGATGGACCTGCGCCTGGACGCCGGTCTGTCGAATCTGCTGACGCTGTCGTTTGGCAACAACCACAACCAGATTGATATGCAATCGCTGACCACACTGGAGCGCGATTTGCTGAGGGTGGCGCTGCAGGTCGTGAAGCGCTTCAAGCTGAAGATTCAGCAGCATTTTCAGTCGGGCAGTTTTTAATGTTGCGCACGCTCCGTCGGGCCTGGGCGCGACGCCGCTTGACTGATCCGGACTACGCCAGTCTGTTTGACGAGTCTGCGGATGAACTGGTCAGTTTCGATTGTGAAACGACCAGTCTGAACGTGAAGAAAGCCGAGATTCTATCGATAGGTGCGGTAAAAATCCGCAACAACACGATAGTGACCAGTGAATCAATGTATGTCATCGTGAAACCCGAAGGCATCCTGGAAGCCAGCAATGTCAAGATACACGGCCTGCGACCCAGGGACGTGTCGAACGGCATCCCGGTGTCTGACGCGATTTACCAGTTGCTGGATTTTATAGGCGGACGTCCGCTGGTGGGTTACTACCTGGAGTACGACATCAAGGTGGTGAATAAATTCCTCAAGCCGCTGATCGGCATTGGTCTGCCCAACCGGGCGATCGAAGTCTCGGGCATCTATTACGATCAGGAACTCAAACATAATCACGATGGTTATGTCGATTTGAAAATGGCTTCGATCATAGAAAAGTTGCAGCTGCCCGATTTGCCGCGCCATGATGCGCTCAATGATGCGATCAATGTCGCGCTGATGTATCTGATGCTGCAGGCACGCGCCAAAAAAATATAAACCTGCATTTCTGCACAATCACAGGGAGTCGACAATGAAAATTGCTGCATTGGCTGCTGTATTGCCTGCGGTGTGCGCGGTCCTGTTGTTCAGTGTGTCCTGCCCGTCCCGGGCCGCCGCTGCTGCCGATCATGAGCGGTTCACACTGGCCAAGGTTTTGCCTGCAATAATTTGGACTTATTGGCGAAATACACCTAAATTGAGGGTTTCTGCGATCAAATCCGGATCAACCGACAGTAAAGTTACTCAGTAACGATATTCAACTAACCCAAGTCATTAAGGAACTTCATGATTCAATGCAAGCTGCTTTTACAATCTGTTCTGGCAATAGTCCTGCTCACTGCCGCGAACTGCGTTACGCTGGCTCAGGCTGCGAGTGACAACGAATTAATCCGGTTAAAGCAGATCGGCGACGGTCTCAACAAAGTTGCACCTTACAAGGTGTCGGTTACCGAGTTTTATTATCAGAACGGGAAATTCCCGGGCTCTATCAGTCAGTTACGCATGCCTGCGGCAGACAAATTCCGGGATGACGTGATCGCCAGCCTGAAAATTGAAGGCGAAGGCATCATCGCTGTCACTTTTGTGAAGTTTCCGGATGTGGCAAATGCCTGGATCCATCTGGTACCGGACGTGACCCCGACGCATACCCTGCACTGGCGTTGCGTATCGAATATTCCGGACATCGACCGAACTGCACCTGATTGCCATTACTATCGTGCGTCATCAGAATCCGAGACCCGCATTCTGCAGCAGGCTCAAACGCAGGAAGTCAAAAAAGCCAACGTAAAAGTAGCAGCAAGCAAGTCTGAGGCACACTCTCCTGCCGGGTTAAAAGAATCCGGAAAAGACCTGGACTGCGCGGTGTTGAAGCAGTTTATCGAGAATAAATTGGAGTCCAAGGGTGTCAAGTATTACCAGGTAAATATTTTGGGCAGTGTGGAGCAGGGCAAGGGACGCATCGTGGGGCAGTGCAATC
>Ga0209067_10001968_pt1 | contig 12289 bp, 6 predicted proteins | sample ColStrG_CSR_2013_FD_187199 | JGI IMG/M metagenome (GOLD analysis project Ga0209067, IMG submission 187199) | Freshwater sediment microbial communities in response to fracking from Pennsylvania, USA - Cold Stream Run_MetaG_CSR_2013 (SPAdes)... | ecosystem: Environmental > Aquatic > Freshwater >... | reverse complement strand
ACTTCCAACCATTGGATCGGTATTGTCATTGGAGTGCCCGGGCACGGGCGGCACATGGTCATAGGGTCCACCACCCTCATCGTAGGAGAGGAAAAAGACCGATTGCATCCACGATGAACTACCCATGAGAGCATTGACGAGACTCGCTACCTGCTGCTGCCCAGCGAGAATGGACTGGCCCGAACCAGGGTGCTCATCGTTGACGCCATAGCCGGATTCAATAAACGCAAAACTGGGCAACGTGCCATTTTTCAGATCCGTGTAGTAAGTCGATACCGGAGTAATGTGGGTCGGATCAATGCAGAACGAATTCGACAGATCGCCGACAACGCTGGACCCCTGCGTAGGAGCTACGCACGCCGCCCCTGTCGGATTCTCGTAGAGATATTTGTAAGAGTCGGTAAGATAAGAGAAGTCGGTCGCGGGATATTGTGCTGATGCGCTGGTGGAACACTCGTCCGCGCTGAGACAAGCGCCCTGAGTGACCGTATAGTAGATCTTCCACGGAATATTGGAAGCAGATAGCTCTGCAAAAATCGTCGCAATTTGTAACTGTGGGAGATGGTCATCATTTCCCGGATCGAATGCCAGACCCTGCGTCGTGCCCCCGGTGAAGCTTGCAATCCGGTTAGGAATACTCTTCGTTGAGACGGGAGAGAACCAACGATCGGAAAGAGCAAACTGTGACGCCATGTAGTAGTAGTAATTGAGGAAGCCTTGGTCGTAGTAGCCCATGACACGCTGGCCTGTGAAGTCACTGAATGTCCCGGCGCAACCCTTGTTGCCATTTGTCTGGCAGTTCTTTGCGAAATTCTCCGCAGTATGAGCAAAACCATCCATGTTGATAGCACGCGTCAGGCTGAAGTCGTAGCGGCTCACATCGCCGTAGCTCTCGAGCCACGAGGACGTCGAATCGTCCACACAGGTGCTGGCTAGCTTGAAGGGGGGGTACGATATTCCCTCATCACTTTGATTGCTGATCTTGCTCAGCTTGTCATCGATGCCATCGACGCTGTAGGTCTTCCCATCGTCGCCGACACTCATGCCGTTCGCCACGCGATAGGGATTCAACATGCCGAAGTATTGATCAAAACTGCGGTTTTCTTGAAGCAGAAAGATAACATGATTGATGTTCTGCAGGCTGTACGTGGCTGTCACCGTGACTGCCGAGGTCGCTGTCGCGCTGCCACCAGTGTAGGTTGCAGTCGCTGTATACGTAGTCGACGCACTGGGACTCACACTCTGTGTCCCGCCGGCTGCAGAAAGCGCATAGCGGCTGCCATCGGTTCCCGTGATGACAACTTGTGTCGCATGGACGGCCGTAGCCGTCAGGATGGATGTTCCGCCCACAGCAATTGACGCAGGCGTAGCGGTCAGGGTGACTGTCGCCGGACTAACGGTCACGGGCACAGTCGTAGAAGGACTTACAAGACTCGCTGCACCACAGCCCAGTTGGATAAGGACCGGACAGATACAAAGGACCTGCTTCGCAATTCGAGACAGCTTTGCCCTAGACAAGGCAGCGTGAAATAGAAGCATGGTAGGTCTCCTTCGTAGTTCATTGCAGATGTGATGAAGTGGTCAGCGAATTTTATTGTTTCGCGTTCTATGAGGATCTGGGCCGGCTGCACTTGTCTTGCTCGTTCCGATGAAATCTCTTAGCGTTGACAGCAAACGCGCCGCAATTGCACGGAGTCCGATTAATAGCCCATTTGCAGAAATATCGGTCTGTCATTGAAATGGCAGACGAAACTTGTTGACTTATTCCTCGGACGCTTTGCGACCACGAACGTACCAGACGTTCCAGAGACGCCAGCGCAAGCGCTCCCAGAAACCCTCTCCGCATATCTCACGCTTCAGCTTATGGAGTTCAAACCATCGAATATACGTGCGCGCTACGTTTGCCATTGCCATTTGGACACCGGCCTCATAGTTATGGTTTGACATGGAGTGCTGGAGTTCGGGCGACGCGAGGACCGTAGTTAGCTTCTCTGCGAGATCAGCGGAGTCACCTGGCTTGTAAAACACGATCGCCATGTCGTCGTCAATGCCCATACATCGGAAGTCCGCTAGATCAGCGCAGACGATGGGAAGCCCATATTCACACGCCTGATGCGCTGGCCCACTGGAGCCAGTGGAAGAGTCATATGGCATCACTAACAGGGAGCTAGTGCGAAATAGATTGGCGACATCCTTTTGCGGAATATAGCCCAGAAAATCCACGGGCAGGTCCGATGGCTGACTGGCCCTTACCGATTCCCAATAACCAGCGGCCGCTGGATGGTTACCACCTGCAATAATCAACCGCGCGTTAGGTATCTGTTCTAGGATTGCAGGGAATGCTTCCATCAGCCTTTCAAGGCGCTTGTAAGTTCCCCAGTTGCCGAAGGCAAGAATTCTATGTTCGGGGTTACCACGCTTGGTCAGATCTGGTCGGCTGGACCCGGTCGTAAACGTACCGTGAGTTCCAATAATGATATTGCTTGCATCATATTTTTTTACCAGGGTCTTGCGGTAGGCAGACAACAATACAGAGACTGAATTGGCACGCAGAAGAGCCCAGGTAGCTACGTCCGTGCCTTTACGCAGCAGCTTTTCCCGGCGGGCACTGACGGTAGACGCAGTTTTGAAGTCGACATGTTCGATGATGTGATGCAGTGTAATATGCGTGTAGAAACCGGCTGCGCGGACTATTGCAGGCGCAGACAGCCCCAAGAAAGCAGCCACGGGATTTTTCGGCGTTCCAAAGCTGGAGAAGACCAGATTGAACCACACTACGTCGGGATTCAATTCACGTACCACTTTAAGAATGCGGCCAGGGTTCGCGAGACTGTCGACCTTCCAGCACCGAACGACCTTTACATTGGGAAGGCTTGCTACCTGCTGGAGCGACATTGCATGGCCTTGGGCATCGGTGACGAATTTGTACTCGTCAATCTCATCTCCAAGAATAATCAGCTCTACGTTTTCGTGTCTCTGAATCTCACGCGCAATATGGTACGAGTATTCGTTCAATGGTCCCATACTAGGGGGGAATGCCGTGATGAGGCAGATTCGTATCATGATGATAGTAAGAACAGAATGGATGCCATTTGGATGTATGCATTGACTAAGATTTTCGCGGCGAATCATGCACGCAGACATCCCTATACAGCCACATCGAGAGATCGCTCTAATTCGGCGCAGGAGGGTGCTGATTGATTCATTCGCCTGGAGGAGAGCACATTTGGGAGTACCGGGAAGTTAGAAGATCGTAATACTGACAAATGGAACCAGTTTTTCGCTTGGTCCCTGGGTAAAGTTGACGAAGCCTTCTTGACGCACTCCAACAGCCATGCGAACGGGATATCTTAGCCGCACCTTGCCTGTGTTCTCGTTGAATGTGCGATCAAGTGGACGCACATAGGAGACGGTGAAGGAATTCTGCGTCATGTCGTAGACGTGAAAGCCGCGAGTACTTTCATAGGAGCTTGTAGCTTGAATATCCCAGCGGCTGTTAGGCGCGTAGTGGATCGTGGCTGCAGGTCGCAAGCCCTGCGAGATGGCTGAGTGAATGGGAGAGTATGGCTCCGTGCGCCACGCGCGGATATCTTCAATAATCGCTTCGATGTTGAGCTTGCTTGTGACTCGACTTGTTAGGCCAATATAAGATGAAGTTGTATAGTTTTGACTATTCCCAAGCGTAGTTGAGTTGAACATCTGGTTGTTCGATCCCCAGCCGGTAATCAATGCCGACTTGCCCCATGGCGTTCCCACTCGAAAGTTGATGGCCCCGCTAAGCATTCGTTCGTTGATGGGTGTTTCTGTGAATGGCCCGAACTCGGCCGAGATGAATCCATTTGCTGAAACTGCATTGAAAAAAGAACTAGTTGTCGCATACGTAAACACCCGGAATAGGTTTTGATTCATCTGGACAGGCGCCTGTGTATCGCGCCGCAGTGTCCCCTGAATGCCAGAGTTGAAGGTCACAACATTTGCACCAAGGTGCACGGTTGGATCCAAGCCAAAATTGAGTGCATAGTCCGTCGTATTGCGATGGACGACTGAGCCTGTCGCAGGTACCGATATGACGCCCTGTGCATTTCGGATCTGGAAGTAGCCACTGTTTGCTGGCAGTGATCCGAGATGAAGCTTGAAGGCATTGATGAGGTTCGTTTCAACGGAAGAACGGAGGGGCGGCAGACCTGCCATGTTTGCGACTGGTACAGGGCCAGCCGGACTGTCGAGCTTCGAGTCCAGAACGTATACGGTACTGTCTTCGAAGATAGGCTGGACTACGAGGGTCGAGATAAGACTGATCTTTGGGTTGATTCGATAGCCTTCCGTACTTCCTGCCTGCAGGAGACCCTGTGCCGCCGTGGGATCTTCGCCAGCCTCTGACGCGGCTGCGGCAAACGAGCTCAGGGCTTCGGTGCTTCGTTGTTCCTGCTGGTAAAGCGAAGCCTCGGCCAGTAGGTACTGATAGTCAACTTCGCTATCTTCTGTGCGTTTTACAGCCGCCAGTTCGGCTGCTGCGCGACGCGTCTCACCCAGCGCAAGATAGCTGTTGGCCATGCCGATTCGAACTGCAGTGTCTGGCGCTCCCGCATCCTTGGCGCGCTCAAGGTACGTCTCGGATAGTTCATACTCGTGCAGTTGCTGCAGGATGCCGGCGATTGTGACGAGCTGCTCGCCGGTCGGCGGGGGTGCATCCTTGGCGTTAACTTCCATTTGAGCGAGAGCGATCTGTCGCTCGGCGTCTTCAACATGTCCTTGCTTGGCCATCTCTTGCGCAACAGCGAAGCGCACACTCAGGCGATCTGCGGAAGGCATCGTCAAAGCGCTGCTGAAGCGTTCCATTGCAGCCTCTTTGTCGCCCAGTATGCTAAGCGCTTCGCCCGTCGCGATGTAGATGTCGCTCATGCTGACAGGCTTTGCAACGTCTGTTTCTTTAGCGAGCGGTTGGACGGGCAGCGTCGCAGCATATTGTTCTGCCAATTTGATGTCATTCAGCGTTTCATCGCGGTTACGCAACTCTGCATTTGCCCGCGCCATGAGGGCATAGATAGACGGACTCTGAGGCAGGTGCTGATCCGCTCGCTGCAGTTCACCAAGCGCCTCGTGATAGCGCCGCTGGGCAAAGAAAATGTTTGCAATTCCTAGGTAGAGCGAGCCATCGTTTGGATCGAATACGAGCGCGGCGCGATACTCCTGCGTAGACTTCGTCAGCATTCCCATGCGCCCGTAAGCCGTTGCGCGAACTGTATGCACGAGTTCGGAGTCTCCGGCCAAACCTTGTGCGAGTAAAGTCTGATCGATCGCCGCCTGCGGCCGGTGAAGGTTGAGATAGGCGAAGGCAAGGCCCATGTGCGCTTCTGCATCGGTGGGGCGAAGCTTGATTGAAGTCTCAAAGTCTGTAGCGGCCAAGGCGGGCTTATGCAGATCGTTATACACAAAGCCGCGATTGGTATACGCCGTCACCACGCTTGGGTCGCGCCGAAGGGCTTCCGTAAATCCCTCGACTGCTTTGTCGAAGTCGCCGCTGTGCTTGTAGACATACCCGGCAAGCAGTGGGATATCAGCCTCTCTCGGGAAGAGCTGCATGTACTTGTCCGTAAGGGCTTGGAGTTCGCTGTATTGTTCCAGGTGCAGCAGATCGTAACCCAGGTAGACAACCACTTCCCTGTCATTCGGGATCAGCTTAATTGCCTGACGTCCCAGATCTGCAGACCGCTTATTGTCGCCGATGAAGCTGAAGTAGCGCTCCTCTTCACGAAGGACCTGTGGGACTCCGGTCATTTTGTCGGTAACGCGCTGCTGCCACACCCCTGCCAACGTCAGATTGTGGGTCTCAATTGCGGCATTCATTCCGCCAGCGACGATCATGGAATTCTGAGGTGCAAGCGAGTGGCCCTTAGCGTATGCCGTTTCAGCCTTCTGATACTGGTGGTTGTCGGTGTACATATCACCGAGGGCTAGATATGGAACATACGAGTTTGGATACTCCTTGGCGAGAAGAGTGAAGTACCGTTCGGCCTCCGAACTGCTGCCCGCGGCGCGCGACGCGTAGCCCAGGGAGGTGAGCGCAAAGCGGCTGTGAGGATCGATTGCAAGAACCTGCTGAAAGACCGCGATCGCCTCGGTGGTACGGCCAAGCTTCATCAGAACATCGCCGTCGAGCTGCAAGCTATTCGGATCTCGCGGATTCAACGCGAGAGATTCCTTCATATCGCTCAGCGCCGCTTCAAACTCACCAAAGTCCGAATGGATCACAGCACGAATCCGCAGAAATGCTGCTCGATCCGCTCCCTTTTCCTCCATGCCAGCGACGAGCTTTTGGACGGTGAGCAGCTCGCTTCGAGAGTTATCCAGCTCATCTAGATTCTGATAGAGAGGAATCAGGTTCATGTGCAGCTGAATCCCGTAGAGCGGCCCTTCCACTGGAGCGCTGGGAAGATTGGCAATCGCCACGCTGAACTCACGCGCAGCATCTTTGTCCCGGTCCTGAATCTGTGCGATCTCGCCCCGAATTGCATGCAAGCGATAGTAGTTTGGATCGATCTTTGCGGCACCCCGAAGGAAGACTTCGGCGCGGTCAAGGGCGCCGATCGTTACATGTGCCTGAGCTGCTGAAAGTTGAAGAGCCAGGTCGCGTGGCAGGAGTTCAGCAGCCTTCGCATAGCTTCTGGCCGAGTCCTCCGACTTGCCTGCCAGCCCGTAGGTGTAGGCAAGCTCGGCGACAACGTCCGGCTTAGGGGACCGGATGCTGGTCAGGGCGTTGATCGCTTCGGCGTAGTTGCCGGTCTCGCGGTAAAAAGAAGCGAGTGAGCGTTCGACATCGGGATTATTGGGAGCGCGCGTCTTCGCCATCTCAAGGTAGTGACTCGCTAAATCAGTCTGCTTGAGGTGGAGATAGATGTTGGCCATCAGCAGTTCTGATTGGGCAGATGGCTCGATATGCTCGGCCCGTTCCAACCAGCTAATTGCGCCTTCATAGTTGGCGTCACGGAGATCGATCTCCCCAAGCATGGAGAGCTCGACTCGGCGTCTCGGATCGACCGAGACGACCTGTTTCAAGAGTCGCTGCGCTTCAGAGGTGCGCCCGGACGCGAGGTAAGACTGTGCCAGGCCGGACATCCCGTCGATGGAGGAGGGGCGTAGCCGCAAGCCACGCTGATAGGCATCTGCTGATACCCCTAGCTTGCCATCAAGCCTCGCCGCGTAGCCGAGCAAAAACCACAGTTGAGGATCATTTGGCGCGGATTGAGCCGCACGCTGAGCGTAGTTGAAAGCTAGAGCGTGGTCTCCTTTTTGGAGAGCCAGTTCGGCAGCTCGCGCCAGACGCGCATTCTGAATGTTCGATCCCCAGCCCATGTCCTGGTCGCCCTGCGGCACCTTGCCGGTTTGAGTCGCGGGCTTCGCGGTGGAATCAGGACCTACCTGGTAGGTCTGCGAATAGGCGACGCTCACAAGCAGTAGAAAAAGAATGGAGCAAACGATTGGGCGGCACTTCGTTCTAAGGTTCAAGGGTCACCCGTACATCACCTTCGCCGTCGTGTCACTCGCCCGAATGTTTCCAGATGAGTCTCCGAAGCGATGGCGGAGATTTGCTTTCTGGATAGATGCACACCCTTTGCGTCGAAGTTGCACGAACGCGCCGAGATAACCCAGCAGCAGGAGGAGCTGTCTCTGCATCTGGCCTCTGCCTGCAAGACACATGGACCTAATCAATGCTGAGGCCAGCCTAGAAGAGGCAACGCGTTCAGCAGCAAGGCAACTTGAGTGTCCACCCATCGCATCACAACAGTCTTCAGAGGGCTTTGTGCAAAAACCTGCGTCCCAATATGTCCCGGCAAAAGCGATCCCCATGAGCTTCATTCTCATGGCGGCGGTTGCGATCCATTTACCTCTCTTGCTGATGCAACTGCCCTTGAAGTCCTACGACACTAACTTCCATATCTTCTTCGCTTCGCATTACGTTCATCACTGGTTTGACCCCTGGAATCCAAAGTGGTTTGCAGGATTTTCGCAAACCACTTACCCACCGTTGCCGCAGCAGTGGACAGCTCTGCTCTCGTGGGTGCTCGGTCTGAACATGGCATACATGGCTGTCCAATTTGTGGGGGTATTGCTGCTCGCGGTCGGTGTGTATCGGTTCGCCGAACTCTGGGTCAGCCCGCGAGCCGCATCGTATGCAGCCCTGGCATCTGTATTTCTCGGGTCAGAAAGCTTTCTCATATACTCCGCCGGGCAGCTTAGTACCACGATCGCCGCACCAATCTACCTGAATGCTTTGCCGTTCTTCTTTCAATGGTTGCGATACGGGAAGTGGCGATCCTTCTTCAAGGCTGTCGTACTGCTTGTCACGGCTGCGGCCGCACACCATGCAACGCTGCTGTTCGGCTCGGTGTTTTTCGCGTTGCCAGTCATTGCACTTGTCTTCATCGACAATCGTGAAGGAGACGAGGCCGACCGGACTTCACCCATGGCACTTTGCGTACGATTGATCACGCTGCTCCTCGTCGCCGGTGCAGGAATCACTGCTGTGTTGCTACCGTATTGGATCGGCTTGATTCGATACCCGATCACGCAGATGCCGATCCCTCACCCGAGCCGCGCAAACTTTCTCCTCAGCCCGGAGTGGGGTATCAACTACTTCGTGGTCCCCTACGGCGCACTAATACTCGCGCTGCCATTTATTGTGATGCGTGGCAGCAGCGTCGTTCGCCTTCGGCCTCTGCTCTTCGGCTTCTGGGCTGCATTTTTAGTGGGGCTCGGCGGCACGACACCCGTGGGACATCTGCTGCTCGGTCGCGCCTTTGACGTGCTGACCTTCGAACGATTCACCTACTGGGCCACCCTCCTTTGCCTGCCAATCCTCGGTGCAGTGATTGTCGGATTTGTGGACCGCTTCCGGTTGAAAGCCATGATCACGGTCGGCGTACTGGCTGCATCCAGTTGCGCTCTTGCTGTCGCGTGGTCTACGTTCCGTCCCGCAGACGCGGCCAACTTCAATGTCGATTCGGTTGCGCAGTGGCTGAACCGCGACGGACACGATCAGTATCGGTACATTACGCTTGGTTTTGGTAATAAGCTGTCGCGTCTGGCCATCGAAACAAATGCCAACAGCGTGGATGGCGAGTCGAACTCCTCGCGCATGCTGCCCGAGCTCACTGAGTTCGGTGGGGCTGCCCTCACCAGTTCCAAATACTTCGCGAAGCCGGGTCTGGACTCGCTGCGAGCGATGCTGAATCACGCGGACAAGTACGGACTGAAGTTCGTCATCGTCCGCGATCCATACTATGATCCTCTGCTCTACTTCGCCGGCTGGCGACAAGTGGACGCATTGGACGACAAGACCATCACCATCTGGAGCAAAGACGGTGTACCCCCCGCAGTAGCAATGAACTCGGCGGAGATGCCCTCTAAGATGCAGGGCATTCTCTGGGGTACGCTTCCTGTCGGCTTCAGCATTCTTGCTATGCTCATCGTCCTGATTCCCGAAGAGCGCCGCCGCCCGGTGATGGTCGCGGAATCACCTTATCTGCAGGATGACCTGATATCCGAAGGAGCAATCTCGTGAAGAGTGGACGATTGCTCGCAGTATTGATTGGACTAGCCACAGTGCTGCTGATCGCAGCAGGAACTCTGTGGCCGAATGCATCGGCTATCGCTTACGCGGGTGGAAAGAAGAGTGCCGTGCTTGGCTCGACCTCGACACCCGAGTCTGCCGTCGATGACCTGGGCGCTCAACTCAAGCTGCGCAACACGCAGGGCGCCTACTCGAGTCTTGCGAACAAGGCGGAGTTTACTGAGCCAGAGTTTGAACGCGATTTGATGGGTAGCGCACTCAGCCTGCGAACTTATGCCACTCTCGATAGCTTCGAGGTTCAGCCGCTCCATCAATCCGAGACTGACGCCGAGCTCCTGATGAAGATGCACTGGTCTTCGGTCGTAGGAACTTTCGACGATTCCCGTGACCTGCATGTCGCGAAGAGCGGAGATCGCTGGCTGGTGGTCTGGCCGCTTAAGCGAGAGCCGCGTGTGCCGCCACAGGTCATTCCAGTCAACTACCTGCGTTGGGACGTGATCAACCGCGGGCCAGGTGACGATTGGGGCACGCAGGATGTGGAAGCACCGCATGTCCGCATCGTGGATATGCGCCCCGTGAATCGTGCCGATGGAATGGTGGTGATGGGCGAACTGCTCAACGAAGATGTCATACCGGCATCTGTTTCCGTACGGGCGACGCTGGTTGCGAAGGACGGGTCCACGCTCGATAGCGAAGGCGCATTCGACATGATCTCCCAGACGCTGCTACCCAAGCAGGTCACTCCGTTTATCATCCACTTTCCCGGGATCCCCCTATCGAAGGTTGGCAGTATCCGTATGCAGCCGCTGGCGGTCCTGGTCGCTGCGTCGGCCGATCCTGTGATCGAGATTGAAGATCAGGCCTACAACGCCGGCCCCGGAGCAGCGGTCACTGGACAGCTCTCGAATCAGAGCGGCCACGTCGTCAACGTATCGCATGTGTTGACTACCTTCTACGACAAGAACGGCCAGGTCGTTTGGGTGGGTGGACAGTATATCGACCGCGCCTTACAGCCGCAGACACCGGTACCATTCCGTGTTCCTGTGCCTCAGGATCTCGCCGCAAACATCAGCACAGAGAGAACAATCGTCGCCACTTACATCCAGGGAGCGACCCAATGAGGCTCAGTCGGTTACTTCTGGCTGGACTTCTAGCGTCGCCCTGCACGGTCCTGGCTCAGGACTTCCAATTTCCCCACACGGTGGTCGCTGGCAGTGCGTTCAACATAGCGACGACTGGCACCGGCAAGGCTGTTCTATACCTCGTCGGACCAGCGCAAACTCTTCGCCGCGACGTGTCGCTTGGCGAGCGAGTCTTGTTCACGACCGGCGAGCTATATGCCGCAGGACATTACATCGCGGTCATGGTGAATGGCCCGTCGTCACAGTCGACGGAGTTCGATGTTCAACCGTCAGATGATGTTGCGTCGCTGGGCTTTCTGGCAAAGCCCTCGCGCTTGTCGGTGAATATACACAACGGCATCAGTGGCGCCGTGTACGTGTTTGACGCCTACCACAACCTGATCATCACGCCGATGACTGCCACGCTGCAGTTGGCAATGGCAGCAGCATCGGGCCAGTCAAAGACCGTGACAACCCGAAACGGGCTGGCGTGGACGACCATGGACTCTGCCACAAAAGAAGGTGCGGCACGATTCACTGCTCGAGTCGGCAACGTCTCCAGCACCCACATCATCAATCAAGTTCCCGGCGACCCGTGCTCTATCTCAATCAGTGCACGGCCCAGGGGAACTCGCCTGGAGGTGCAGACCGCTCCGGTTCGCGACTGCAGTCAGAATGTCGTTCCTGACGGCACCATCGTCACATTTACGGAGACCTATGGCGACTCGCAGTCGACGGTCGATGTTCCGCTCAAACAAGGCATCGCCAGCGTTGTATTGCCGGCCAACAAGGGTGCAAAGATATCGGCCGCCAGCGGAGTCGTCGCAGGTAACGAAATACGATGGGATGGTTCACGATGATGAAGCCAGTGGTATGGATGAGTTGGGCTCTGCTGCTATCATTGCCCTCGCTTGCTGAGGAGCCGTCGGTCCATGTGCAGCCGCCTCAGTTGCAGGGATCGCGCCCGCTCGAGAAGCAGACGGAGGCATCTGTCATCCGCGACTACCTGCAGTCCTGGAAGAGCATGCGACAGGCACTCGATCAGAATCAGGCAGCTGACCTTGACCAGGACTTTATCGGCGTGGCCCGGGACAGACTTGGCGAAACCATCGCGGCACAGGCGCGCAGTGGAATTCACTCGCGTTATCAGGATCGCTCCCACGACCTTCAAATCGTCTTTTACTCGCCGGAAGGCCTGTCAATCCAGATGACTGACAACGTCGAGTATGAGGAGCAGGTCCTCGATAAGGACAAGGTACTCGCGACCAAGGTGATCCACCAGCGTTACCTCGTCGTGCTAACCCCGTCCGAGGTGCGCTGGCAGGTTCGTATCCTTCAAGCAGCAACGAACTGACCCTGCTGCACGTTGAATCGCGCCCAATCATCAGGAAGCAGGCGTTACTCCCGTCGGACAGGTATCGATTCCCGTCTCGATCTGTGAACCCTCTTCGTAGTCATTCCAGGTCTGGATCAACATGAAGGGTATGACCTGTCCGGCCGGGAAGTACTTCTTCCAAAGCTCCAGTGATTCGCGGTAGGTCTGGCCGCATCGAGCGGAAATATGCCGATTCAGGCTCCACGACGCCTTGCGATCGTC
>Ga0209067_10001967_pt1 | contig 12296 bp, 9 predicted proteins | sample ColStrG_CSR_2013_FD_187199 | JGI IMG/M metagenome (GOLD analysis project Ga0209067, IMG submission 187199) | Freshwater sediment microbial communities in response to fracking from Pennsylvania, USA - Cold Stream Run_MetaG_CSR_2013 (SPAdes)... | ecosystem: Environmental > Aquatic > Freshwater >... | reverse complement strand
GGTATATCCGATGAATTTAATATTCCGGTGAAATATATCGGCGTCGGTGAAAAGACCGACGACTTGCAGGTGTTTAACCGGGTCGAATTTGTGGATTCGCTGTTTCGCCAGCGCTAGGTCTACTTTTTCGGAGGCACCTGATCTTTTTTCCAAGCGATCCGCCAAAAGACCTGGTAATTAAATCCCCACCAGGGATCTTTCTGAATCAGACCATATCCTGGCATATCGTAGGGCACGAGGGCTCCCCCACCGCCTTTGGCACCGGGTGCAAGTTTCAATCGGGCGGTGTAGCCCATCCAAAATCCTTTCCAGACTTTCACCCGCAACCCTGAAGTAAGTTCACCCCAGCCGCCCGTGACATGTGAATTTGTCAAGTTCACAGGATTGGGTGCAAACAATTGAGTAGAAGTTGCCTGGTATGTCACTGATTCGTGAAAACCAGCATGCGCCACCCGGAAACCCAGGAAGAACATATTTTTATCGGGGTCATTGCCCAACAAGTTCACATCGACACCCAGGCGAAAATAGCCCCCCCCATTATTATACGTGCCGTTGCTCAGCGGCAGGGTCTTGGCCCACGACCCCACGTCGGCGACGAGGTAGTATTTTGAAAAATCGATGTCCCCGTTTACTTCCCACCCCTTGAATGTTTTGCCGGCAAAATTCTTGGTCAGGTCAATTAAGTCGGTGCCCACCCGAATACCGGTGGGAGAAAAGCTCGTCTTCACTTTTTCCTTCTCCTTTTTCTTTTCCTGGCCCCATGCCCCGCTGGCTGCCAGAAAAATGAGCGTGCTAATAAAATATTTGGTAGTTGACGGCATAGGCAGCGGTTCCGGTCGAGGCGGGGTCTTTGAGCAAACTGGTGCTAAACACTTTGTACTGAGCAGTGTTGAGGCTGGTTTTTTCAAGCTTCAGGTTTTGATAATAGGTAAAGGCACCGCACGATGGCGCGATGATTTTACTTTGCGTAGTGTACTGAACTTGTAGGGTGTCGGTGGCCACCATCGCTGAGTCGAGGGTGTTGATGCGATGAAAAATAAATGTGGTCGTTGGGTGACCAATGTCGATCGGAAGTAGAATTTCGGTGACCGTTGCCGTGTAGGTGAGTACTGAGTCAGTTCCAGACACCGTGATGCCTGTAAAGGCAATGGCGGTATCCACGGTGATGCTGGATTTCTTTTTGAATTGGACGTGCATGTAGTTGGTGGCACTGATCAGGCAGTCGCCTTCGTTGAAGCAGCTGGCAAAAAGAGCGCAAAACAGAAGGGGAAACGCGAACTTCATGGTCGGTGCAAATATAGCTGATCGGCTTGGGCAACCTTAATTTTTCGTACTTTTGCCACCTGATTTTTTTTCATTGAAAACAAAGGGAAACCGCTCTACCAAAGTAAATATCGTCACACTGGGTTGTTCCAAAAACCTCGTGGATAGCGAAGTGCTGCTCACCCAACTTCGGGGCAACCAGATTGATGCCGTGCATGAATCTACCAAGGATGATGCCAATATTGTTGTCATCAATACCTGTGGGTTTATCGACAATGCGAAGCAAGAATCGATCGACACCATTTTGCGCTACGTGGATGCCAAGGCCGAAGGTCTTGTTGAAAAAGTGTACGTGACAGGCTGCCTTTCGGAGCGCTACAAAGATGACCTGGAGAAAGAGATTCCTGAAGTGGATGCCTGGTTTGGTACACGCGACTTGTCGCGGCTCCTGAAACAACTGAACGCCAACTATCGCCACGAATTGGTGGGCGAGCGCATCCTCACGAATCCAAGTCATTTTGCGTACTTGAAAATCTCGGAAGGTTGTGACCGACCGTGCTCTTTCTGTGCCATTCCCATCATGCGTGGCAAGCACATCTCCAAGCCGATGGACGAACTGGTGCAGGAAGCCCGGAACCTCGCCAAACAAGGAACCAAAGAATTGCTGCTTATCGCACAGGATTCGACTTACTACGGTCTTGATCTTTACAAAAAAAGAAATCTGGCCGAGTTGCTCACGCGCCTGTCGGACGTGGAAGGAATCGACTGGATTCGTCTGCACTACGCGTTCCCCACGGGTTTCCCCATGGATGTGATGGATGTGATGGCCGCAAAAAAGAATATCTGCAAATACCTCGACATTCCCCTGCAACACGGTGCCACAGAAATGCTTCAGCTCATGCGGCGCGGTACCACCCGCGAGAAAACCACTGCACTGCTGCAAGCCATTCGCGAAAAAGTACCTGGCATCGCCATCCGCTCTACGCTCATCGTCGGCCATCCGGGTGAGACAGACGCTCACTTCGATGAGATGATGACGTTCGTGGCCGAATCACGATTCGATCGCCTCGGCGTGTTCACGTACTCACACGAAGAACAGACCCACTCCTATTCAATGCCCGACGATGTGCCGGCGGAGGTCAAGCAAGAACGTTTGGCGCAATTGATGGACTTGCAGCAAGGCATTTCACTCGAATTGAATCAGGCGAAAGTAGGCCAAACCTTGAAAGTTTTGGTAGATCGCAAGGAAGAAGGTGGCTTCATTGGCCGCACTGAATTTGATTCGCCCGAAGTTGACAACGAGGTTATTCTGGAAAGTAAGGAATACCTGCGCATCGGCGATTTTGTGGAGGCGCACGTGACGGCTGCAACAGAATTTGACCTGACCGCCACGGTTTAAGGGGTTTGTTAAAAAGTTCTTAATGCAGTTGATGACGGCGGGTTGAACATGATATTTTGCTAAACAAACACGTATCTTTTGCCGTTACTTCGAGCGATGATTTCCTTTAACCCTTTCTGTTGTTGATATGCAGCTTCACCACATTTCTCTGGCCGACACGCATTCGTTTTCTCCATTTTTCCTCGACTACCTTTCACAAAAAGAATCCCTTCAAGCCTTTTACCACAGATTTCCGCAGCTCGAAAATTTCGGCCCCCAGCTGAAAGAAAAAGAAACCGCGTTTCCAGCCCACCACCGGGCTGTGCTGGTGGACGCACTATCACATCAGTACGCCGGATATCCCGTTTCGGAATCCGTAGCCGCAAACCTGACCTCGCTTGCTTCACCGCGCACATTCACCGTCACCACAGGCCATCAATTGAATCTTTTCACGGGGCCGCTCTATTTCATTTACAAGATCGTCACCGTCATCAACACCTGTCGTCGTTTGAAGGAGGCCTTTCCTGAATACAATTTTGTGCCGGTCTATTGGATGGCAAGCGAAGACCACGACTATGACGAGATCAAGTCTTTTCGCTTGTACAATAAGAAGTACACCTGGGAGACAAAGCAGACCGGCGCCGTCGGGCGATTTGATCCTCAAAGCATCACTGAAATTCTGTCAACATTACCAGGTGACGTGAGCATGTTCAAAACCGCTTACCTCACGCACAAGACGCTGGCTGGAGCAGTGCGAAGTTATGTAAACGCACTTTTTGCGAATGAAGGACTGGTAGTGTTGGACGGTGACTACCCGTCTTTGAAAACATTGTTCAAGACCGTCATGCATGATGACTTGTTTCTGCATTCTGCCAAAGAGAAAGTGGAAGAAGCCAACCGCCAACTTGAATCGCTCGGCTATCATCCGCAGGTCTTCGCTCGTGAGATCAATTTTTTCTACCTGGACCAAAACCTGCGTCATCGCCTGACGGAGACGGCGGGGCAGTTTTCCGTGGTGGACACCGCGATCAAATTTTCTGCTGCCGAAATTGAGCAGCTCATTAGGGATGCGCCAGAAAAATTCAGCCCCAATGTCATTCTACGCCCTTTGTATCAGGAAGTCATTCTCCCGAATCTTGCCTACGTGGGCGGGCCGGCAGAAATTGTTTATTGGTTGCAACTCAAGGGCGTGTTCGAGCATTTCAAAACACCCTTTCCCATCTTGATGCCGCGCAACTTTGCAGCCGTAATGGATGAGCCCACGCACAAGAAATTCCTGAAAACCGGCGTGGAATTGAAAGACTTGTTTGAAGAGAAAAATTATTTATTCAATCATTGGATTGCCCGAAACTCTTCGGCGCATTTATCGCTGGGAAAAGAAATCGCCGAAGCCGACGCTTTGTTCAAACAGGTGAAATCCCACGCAGCCGCCATTGACACAACGCTGGCCAAGCACGTGGAAGCCAAGGCGCTTTTGGCCATTCAATCGCTGGGGGCCATCGAACGAAAAATGATGCGGGCAGAAAAACGAAAGCATGAAGATAAGCTCCGCCAACTGGAGGCTATCAAAGACATGCTCTTTCCCAACGGAAGCCCACAGGAACGAACCGACAATTTTCTTAATTTCTACCAGCAAGACCGACAGTTCATCCAGCACCTCATTCACCACTTTGATCCGTTTGACTTCCGATTTAACGTGCTCGTGCCTTGACCTCCAAGCAGTTGATACGCCAGGCCGAAGTGGCACGCCGAATGGCGCTGTCGGCAGAAGCATATGAGCAGTTGAACCGGCAACTGCGCAACAATTTCTTTTCATTCGTAAGCCTGAACGACGTGAAGACACTGCACGTGTTTTTGCCAATCACAAGCAAGCGGGAGCCCGATACCTGGCTTATCATCGATCGGATTGCAGACGCGTTTCCGCAAATCCGCTTAGTTGTTCCCAAGATGACGGGCACCGGCATTCTGAGCCACTTCTATTTTGAGGGAAGGCAGCAATTGAAAGAAAATCATCTCGGCATATCTGAGCCGAAGACGGGCATCGAAGTCGCGGCCGCTCAACTGGATATGGTGTTGGTGCCGCTGCTGGCCTTTGACCGCCGCGGCCACCGCATTGGTTATGGCAAAGGCTTTTACGATCGGTTTTTGTCGCGATGTCGCCCCGGTTGCCAAAAGATCGGGTTGTCACTTTTTGAGCCGGTGGATTCCGTCTTCAATGAAACACACGACGTCGCGCTGAACGCCGTAGTGGCTTCAACGGGATTTTATCCAACCGCCTAGTTTTTCGAAAATTTGACCTGAAAAGGCCACTCGGAAAAAATTGGCAGTCCGTCATTGCTTTGGCCGACTATCTGGACAACAAAATTTCCGACGTCGTCTGGCACATTGATTTGCACATGTTCACCGTTCACGCGGGCTGACCACAGCAAGCACGAACGCAGGTCAGGTGCAGAGCCTTTCGCGAACTTCCTTGAAAGCTCCCTTCCTGCTGGCAAGAATCCCGGAAAATCAATAACATGGCTCTCATGCATTTGTGGTTGGCGCTGTTTGGTCCGCACCATAATGACGCCGTTCTGGCCTAGTTTTCCGAGTGCAAAAAGCTTCTTACTATTTCGGTAGACCTTTATTGAAATGACGTCGCGCGGCTTAAGCGAAATAAAATAACTCGGGTCCTTGGTCAACATGCCATCCATAATGTACAAGGGCCCTGTGCGATTGGTGGGTATTTTGCCAGTGGTATAAACGCGAACCACGTGCCGGCCTTTCATATGACGATACTCCACTGCTTTCAATATTTCACGTATCACGTCTTCCATTGTCGGCATCTGCAGGAAATCATTCAGGGTAACATTAAAATCCCATCCGTTGAGTTCCTCTTCAAATAAAGCATTGGGGTTCGCAACAGTATCCTCTGCTGAATTTATGCCTGAAAAAAAAGTAAAAGAGCGGTTAATGGTCTTTTGCTGCATGCTGAAGGTCGCATACGGGTCTGGCTTTTCCTCTTCCGACTGCCAAGGCTCAGCGTAAAAATGCACCAAAGAGTCTGGGTCATCTAACTGAATATGAATCTCCTCGACGTCATCGCCCAGATACGAGGCGGCATAAAAAAATCGATCAGGGAAATTTGATGAATAGTAGAGTGGAAAAGTAAATTTTCCTCCACGGCGGGTATAGGTTTCGTAACCCAGCAGACTTTTCTCCAAAAAAAACATCAGCAACGTAGAATCCCGTGCGGGCCTGAGATTCTCAGGATTAATGGCCCTACCGGTAATACTCAGATGTTCCTGCGCGACGACGAGCGGCGTGTGATTTTCCGATGTTTTGATCCGATCCCAGTTAAACCAAGGGCATGTCTGCGCAATTAATTCTTCGTTGATTGCTTGAACCGTTCTTCCCCTCGTCTCAATCAAAAGGTTACTAGCAATGTCACTTTGAAAATTAAGGTAATCAACCTGGTCAGCACGTTCCGCTCCTAAAAGGTCGGTATTGATGATCCGGCAACTGACATCGGGCGCAGGTGAACCGCCAAAATCAAACTGCAAGTCGATTGACCCGCGGGTCTTATACTGATCATGCAGGCCATTCACTTTTATCATTTGCTCGGCAACTGGCAGGTAGATCACGCGGCGCACCGCCAAATTCAAATTAACATCAAAGATTGCAATCTGAAGAACGCCTTTTGGCAAGGACTGAGGAAGGATGACCTCTGCCGCCTGCTCCACAAAATTCACAGGCTGCGCCAGCAGCAATCCAGTGTTATTAAAAACGCAAGCATAGTATGTGGCGGTACTGCGCGCACGGCTGACATGCAGCAGTATCTTCGATTGCATGATTGAGAAATCGGCCCGCATGGTTATTCCCGCTGGCAAGATTGGCGGGAGTGAGAATTTTTTGTTATCGCCTACTGATTCAATCTCCGCCTGGTAGGATTGACCCGCAACGGGGACAAAACTTACCGTTTTCATACTATCGCGGGCGATGTTCAGCGACCTGATAATTTGTTGATTTTGTCTGATGTTGACAACCGCCCTTGGTGCAGCACCCCGGTAGGAAATCAACAGGTTATTTTCAAGATCAGCGACGATGGCGCCGCCTTCCGCATGGATCGAAAGAGAATCCGTCGGGTAACTTTTTCGAATCTTATAACGGCCGGCAATGACAATTTTTTTCTGATAAAAGAGACTTGCATCAAAATTCTTCATCCAATCGGTAAAGGCGACCAGCAGATACCCGCCTGGCGGAAACGTTTCGGGGATGGCCAATTTGCCGGATCCATAGCCATCCACCACCGTAGCCCAGTGCACCAGTTGGCGTTTGCCTTGCTGGTCAAACAATATAACATGTACAAGTTGCCTTTTGGGTACCGGTTTTAAGTCGGCCGCACGGAGATACGACATGGAAAAATAGACCGTGTCACCGGGTGCATAAAGCGGCTGATTAAATCGCAGCATCAGTTTGGCCCGATCATACCTTTGCAGGTACTGTGCCGTCTTGTTCCGGATCGTGGCAATGACGGCATCCTCCGAAGCAAATTGCCCAAACAAGATCATCAGAAAAAAAAACAAAAAAATTCTTTTCATATCACCAGAACGGCGGCTTTTGATTCGTTGAATTTTTATAGACCTGAGTGCATCCCACCGCCAAAGTGTCGATCGGCAATATCTTGTAGGGCACATCCGCGGCACTCATTTCAATTGAGTGGGATTTTACAGATGAAGCGGCGAAATAGCCAATCACCGGCAATCCATCCGCGCTAAGCGCCGTTATATTTCCACCAGTTTTTGGAGGTGGCGTCTGAAATAGATTACTGCTGTTTTGCTGTTGAATTTGCAACGTTTTCCAGAAGTTGTAGACAATCGGCGACACGCTCATTTGATCGACGACCAAATGGTATTTGTCGAACATCGTACGTCGGTTTGCTTCAATAAAGGCAACATTGAACTGTGATATTTTACCTTGACTTACCAGATTTGGGTCTGAAATCAATGGAATCTGGTTGTATTGCGACACCCAGCAGTCGCAGCAACTGCAACTTGAAATGGGGCCTTTTAGTACACCCTGGCTTGCATAATACCCACTGCAAAGCGGTGGGTCCGGAACTTGCACAATCACTTTTGCATTACCCGGCTGCGTTTGCAATGAGGGGTACGTAAAAATATGAAACGTCCCCGACCAACGCCACCATACCAATCCGCCTTGGTCGGGCAACACCTCCGCATCTAATAAAATATTGAAACCATTCGTAGACGATATCTGCCGGTTGCTTTGTGATGGTTCATTGGATTGAAATTGGTACCGAAGATTTGAAAAATCACCCACCGCGATTAGTTTTTCGGTGGTTGATTGGTATTTCTTTCCATCTCCTGTTGTAATCGTCAGCGTGTAAGACGCGCCAATCCTGCCCTGCAGAGACGACGTGTAATAACTACCTGACTCCTTTTCAGTCAATGTCTCCTGGTGCCCTCCGTCGTCGCTGATGACCACGGTCGCCCCTGACACAGCGGCGGATTCACCCAACTGATCCGATACAGAAACAGTTGTGGAGAGTTTTACCACATAAGGCCCCGGTTGGTCGGTGATCAGCCCTTCCACCACCAGTTGCTGGCGAAACGGTGTCGTGGCATCATACGGGGTGACGCAGGCCGACAAACAAAGCAATGCATAGAAGCTGATTTTTGAAAATCGCATGACGTTATATCTTGAACCGATAGGAAATAGATGGTAAGATCGTACCAATAATAGACAACTGATATGGCACCATTACCCCATCGCTGTTGGCTTTGTAAAAAACTGAATAAACATTTTTTCGCGCATAAACATTGTAAATCGAGACGATCCAGGAGCCCGTTAAAACTTTGTTTCGACGATGATTCCCTTCGATCACCAGCGAAAGATCAAGGCGGTGATAATCGGGAATGCGCTCCATATTTCGATCCGAATAATTGACGACAGGAACATGATCAACCACACTGTATGAGTAGGGTAAAGTAATCGGTCGCCCCGTGCGATAGGTGAAATTGCCCGTGAACGAAAATCTTCGCGACACGTCGTAGCGCCAGGTCAGGTTCGCAATATGGGGCTGGTCGTAGTTGGAAGGGTAAAAATTTCCGTTGTCGATCGCCTGGCCAGGAAATTGCCCCTTCACCTGACGCAGCGATCTTGCGTAGGTGTAGTTGGCCGATCCTTGCAGTCGCCCGGTATTTTTCTTCGCCGAAAACTCTGTACCATACGACTTGGCAACACCTGTAAGCAACGCTTGCTCCAAATTTGGATTAAGTATAATCGATGCGCCGTCTTTAAAATCCAAAATATTCTGTGTGTATTTATAGAAGCCCTCTACAGAAAACTCGTACTGCCCGTTGCGCGACGAATGGAAGACTCCAACTGAATATTGGTCCCCGATTTGAGGCTTGAAATAAAAGTTGCTGGGTTGCCAAATATCGATCGGCGTGATCGATACGGAATTTGAAATCAAGTGGATGTATTGGAAAATGCGATTATAGCCAAATTTTACTGAGGTCGTGGACGACAATTTATAGACAAGCGAAAATCGTGGTTCAAACCCAAAATAACTTTTTACGGGCTTTCCTTTTACGTAAGTAACCGAATCAACAATTGACGTTGCACTCCGTGGTTGGCCAGATTGGTAGAGATCTACCTTTTGTGGACCCAATGCCGTAAAAGCCGACAAGCGAACACCGCCATTTACGCGAATGCGCTCATCTATCTCCCATTCATCTTCCAGGAAGAAAGCATTTTCGACGCCTTGCTCTTGGGCGATTTTTGTTGCTTTCACGTTCGACACGGGGGAAGTCGGCACAATGGAACCGGGATTAATTCCATACCAAATGGCATTTACTCCCGTGTTGAGTTTGTGCCGACCGATTTGATAATTAAAATCAGCCTTCAGCGAAGGATAGGTAATTGAATACTTCAGATCATAAGCCGTGCTCGGATGTTGATCTGTCACCGCATAACCATAGCTGCCATAGCCGATTGTGATGGTGGAAAAGGCCCGAGAACTAAACGCGTGGTCGTACTGTGCGGAAGCAATTTGATTGTGCCACGAAAAGGAAGTGTCTGACGGGAGGCCAAACTTGTCCTGGCTGGCATATCCGGAAAACGTAATTTTATCACGCTCATTAAATTTATGCGCAAACTTCAATGATGCATCATAAAACGAGACCGAACTCTTATTGATATTCTGGTAAGTCAACGATTTGATCAGCCAATCCGAGTAAGACGACCTCAACGAAACATACAGCGATGACTTATCCTTTTGTATTGGGCCATTAACTGAAACGTTGGCTGAGATGGGCCCGACGCCGCCGGTCGCCGACCATTTTCGGTAGTCTCCTTCTCTGGAACTGATATTCATTACGGAAGACACACGCCCGCCAAACTCGGCCGGGATTCCGCCCTTGTAAAATGAAGCATTCTTAATTGCATCTGAATTGAATGCAGAAAAGAAACCAAAAACGTGCGATGGGTTAAACAATTGCACCCCATCATACAAAATCAAATTCTGATCCGCGCCTCCGCCCCGCACATTAAATCCCGACGACATTTCTCCCACCGAAGTGACGCCGGGTAACACCTGAATTTGCTTCATGACATCAACTTCCCCTAGGAACGTCGGGAGCTTTTTAAGTTGTGCCATCTTAATATCAATTTGCCCAACATTGCTCGTCACCGCATTTGCTTGCCGACCGGTCACAATCACCTCGTCCAGCACGGTCGGCACTTCATTTAGCTCCACTAAAATTTCGCCAGATTGATAAATGTCAATATTGACGACTTTCTCGTCATAATTGGAATATTGAAAAACAACAAAATGTTCCCCGATGGACAGTGGAAGAGAAAATGAACCATCGGGCGAGGTAACCGTCGCCGGACCATCTTTCACACGGACGACCGCGCCTGCAAGGGGCGATTGGTTTTTTCCGTCTTTTACTACGCCTCGGAGATCCACTGATGCCCCGGGGATGGAGCTTTCCTTTTTGCCGATCGTCTGGTTTTCAATTTTCTTAGATTCAGATTTGACGGATTGGGTAAATCGCCAGCGCTCCAACGTCTTTTGAGGATCTTTGGCAAAAATGAGCGCATAACCGTACATCACCGAATAGGAAATGTCCGTTCCCTGAAGGGTTTTCTTCAACGCTTCATCAAGTGTCAATCCCTGGCTCTTTTGGATCTTAAGGGAGGACATCCAGCTATCCAGAAAGAAAATCTTTACAGCATGGGTGGCTTCAAATTCACGCAAATATTCTGCAAGTGCTTTGCCTTCCTCCGTTCCATCCAATCGATGGGTCAAAATTTCTTGGGATTGACACACCAAACAGGTGCCTATCAGAAACAAAAGTGCTAAGTATGCTTTCAAATCTGGATTGTCTTAGGCGTGTGTCAAGGCTGGCTCCTGCTGGCTCAGGCAGTGAAAGGAACCCAGGCCCCAGATGATATCGGTGGAATTCAACCCGATCACTTTACGGTCAGGAAAACATTTTTGTAGAATCGACAACGCAACGTCGTCGTTTTTGTCATTGAACGTGGGCGTCACCACGCAATCATTGGCAATATAAAAATTGGCATACGAGGCGGGCAGGCGCTGGTCTTGATACACGACAGGTTTAGGCATAGGCAACGTGAAGATGCGCAATGACTGACCGTTCTCCAACTTCATTCTTTCCAGATTTTCCAGATTTTCCACCAGCGGCGCGTAGTTGGCATCCCGCCGATCGTCCTCGAGCACTGTCACGACCGTATCGGCCGAGACAAAGCGCGTGATATCATCGATGTGTCCGTCGGTGTCGTCGCCGACGATGCCGTCGCCCAGCCACAAAATATTGTCCGCGCCGTAGTAGTCGGACAGGTAACGTTCAATCTGGGCCTGAGTGAGGTGCGGGTTACGATTGGGATTTAGTAAACACGATGTTGTCGTTAGAACAGTACCCCGGCCGTTGAATTCAACAGATCCGCCCTCCATCACAATACCCGGCTTAGCCACGTCAAGGCCAGCTTCTTTTGCGATGGACAAAGGAACTTGATTATCCAGATCAAATGGTGGGTACTTTCCACCCCACGCATTGTAATTCCATTTCACCACCATCTTCTTCCGGTCCGTGCGGTGAACGAGGAAAGCAGGACCGTGATCGCGGCACCACGCATCGTCTGTGGGGTGAAAGAAAAACCGGATTTGATCGAGGTTGACGCCTGCTGCGTGCAGGTGCGCCGTTGCGGTCTTTTTCATCGCCTCATCCGCTACATTGATTTTGACTAGCTCACCGGCCGCAACGAATTTTATAAATTCTGAGTAGATTGGAAAAATGGAATCAATTTTACCCGGCCACGAAGCTTCTTTGTGTGGCCAGCTCAGCCACGTCGCTTCATGTCGCGAAAATTCGGCAGGAAAATAAAAGCCCAGCTGGCGGGGCGTCGGTTGTGGGTCGGTCGTCATAGGCAGCGCAATCGGCGCTAAAGATACAATTTCGGACGCTTTGACGTCATAAAAAATCTACCGTCAAATGCATGCACCGGCATGAAAACAAAAAAAGCCGGAACAACCGGCTTCTTTTAAATCAGGGATTGATGCCTCAGCCTTTCACGGCAAATGCGACCTGGGTGTTTTCCCAACGCAACACCACGCGGCTGCCTTCGA
>Ga0209067_10001965_pt1 | contig 12320 bp, 10 predicted proteins | sample ColStrG_CSR_2013_FD_187199 | JGI IMG/M metagenome (GOLD analysis project Ga0209067, IMG submission 187199) | Freshwater sediment microbial communities in response to fracking from Pennsylvania, USA - Cold Stream Run_MetaG_CSR_2013 (SPAdes)... | ecosystem: Environmental > Aquatic > Freshwater >... | reverse complement strand
GAACTCATCACGCTCGCCGAGGCGCGCGCCAATCCGGCGCGCATCGACTGGCACGGCTATCAGCCGCCACAACCCCGGTTTATCGGCCGGCGCGAACTCAACGCGCTCGACCTCGCGCAACTGGCCCGGTACATCGACTGGGGGCCGTTCTTCAAGACCTGGGAGCTCGCCGGGCCCTACCCGGCCATACTCGACGACGCCGTGGTGGGCACGCAGGCGCGCAAGGTCTTCGCGGATGCGCGCGCCATGCTCGACCGCATCATCCAGGAGCGCTGGCTCACGGCCAATGCCGTGGTGGGGTTCTACCCGGCCAACGCCGACGGCGACGATATCGCCGTATTTGCCGACGAATCGCGCCACCAGCGGCTGTTCACCTGGCATGGCCTGCGCCAGCAGACGCGCAAGCCGGTGATCGATGGCGTGCCGCGCCCCAATCGCGCATTGGCCGATTTCGTGGCGCCGCTGGGAACGGCCGATTACCTGGGCATGTTCGCGGTCACCGCCGGCCTGGGCATAGAAGCGCGCGAGGCGCTGTTTGCGCGCGACCACGACGACTACGGCTCCATCATGCTCAAGGCGCTGGCCGACCGCCTGGCCGAGGCAGCGGCGGAAATGCTGCATGAACGCGTGCGCCGCGACCTGTGGGGCTACGCCCCCGACGAGCAGCTCAGCCCCGATGAACTGGTTGCCGAGGCCTACCGCGGCATCCGCCCCGCGCCGGGTTATCCGGCCTGCCCGGAACACACCGTCAAGCGGGAGCTCTTCGAAGTCCTACAGGCGCCCCACATCGGCATCGAGCTGACGGAAACTCTGGCCATGCATCCGGCGTCATCGGTGAGCGGCTTTTATTTTTCGCATCCGGAGTCGCGCTACTTCAATGTGGGCACCATCGGCCGCGACCAGCTGGCCGACCACGCGCGGCGCCGCGCCGTCGACGCGGCCACGCTCGAGCGCTGGCTCGCGCCCAACCTGGGATGATCATGTCCGTTGCCGCCACCTTGAAAATGCACACTCCCTCGACCTTGAAAATCCGTTTCGTCAGTCAGTGGCACCGGGGAACGCCGCTGCAGCGTCCGCGCGCGCGCTTCTTGCGTGCCACTCTGCTGCTGCCGGCCTGCCTCGTAGCGGCGCTGACGGCCGGCTGCGCGCTGCACATGAAAGACGGCGGCGCCGCAGGTGGCGGTGCGGCGGACGGTGCACCCAAGGGCACCGCCAGCAGCTCCGCCAACAGCACTGCCAACAGCACCACTAACAGCGCAGCGCTGCAGGCCACCAGCCCGGCAGCGCTGGCCGATGCCATGGCCCGCCAGCCCATCGTGCTGCTGGGTGAGGTGCATGACAATGCGGCCCAGCACGCGCTGCGGGCGCAGGCCCTGCAGCGTTTGGTCGATCGCGGCGCTCGCCCGGCCATCGCCTTCGAGCAGATCGACCGTGACCGCCAGGGCGCCATCGACGCCATCCGGGCCGACGCCACTGCGGATGTGGCAACGCGGGCGGAGCGCATCGTCACCGAGGCGGGCGCCAAGGGCTGGGACTGGGCGCTGTACCGGCCCTATATCGTTATCGCCCTGCAAAACGGCCTGCCCATAGTGGGCGCCAACCTGTCGCGCGCCCAGGCCATGCGGGTCGCCACCGAGGGCTACGGGGCGGTCTTCGATGCGCCGGAACGTGCGGCCCTGGGACTGGAAAATGTCCCGCCGGATATCGAGCGTGCCCAGGAATACGAGATCGAGCGGGGCCACTGCGGCCAGCTGCCCGCCGACTCCCTGCCCGCCATGGCCGGAGCGCAGATTGCCCGCGATGCCGTGCTGGCACAGTCGATATCGCCGTATGCCGCGCGCGGCGTGGTGCTGCTTACGGGCAATGGCCATGCACGGCGCGATATCGGCGTGTTGCGCCACCTGGCGCCGCGCGACCAGGAGCACGTGGTTGCCATCGGCCTGCTGGAAGACGATGGCAAGGCCGCCGATCACGCCAGTGATTTCGATGCCATTTTCCTCACGCCGGTGCAGGCTCGGCCCGATCCCTGCGGCAATTTTCACCACACGCCGATGCACCCCGCTCCGGGTATCGGCACGCGCTGAGCCCATGGCGGGGCCCGCGGACTGCACCGTGCCGCGGCAAGCTCAGCGCGCGATGACGGTGTTGCCTTCCTGCAGCCGGCGGTCGAAGTCGGCGATCGGCACGGGCCGGCCAAACAGGTAGCCCTGGAATTCCCGGCAACCCCGGCTGATCAGCAGGCGGAGCTGCTCCTGGGTCTCGACGCCTTCGGCTATCACGTCAAGGTTCAGGCTGCGCGCCATGGCGATGATGGTCTGGACGATGGTCAGATCGTTGCTGTCGACCGCAATGTCGCGCACGAAGGACTGGTCGATCTTCAACTGATGCAGGGGCAGCCGCTTGATGTATTGCAGCGATGAATAGCCGGTGCCGAAGTCGTCCAGCGAGAACCGAACGCCGGCGCGGCCCAGTGCCGTCATCGTGGCTATCGTCTCCTCGACCTTTTCCAGCAGCAGGCTTTCGGTCAACTCCAGCGTGAGCCGTGCCGGGTTGATCGCGTGCGCCTCGACGGTCGACGCGACGGTATCGACGAAATCGGCGCGATGGAACTGGCGCGCGCTGACGTTGACGCAGAGCGACAGCGCGGCGGTGGCCGGGTGGGACTCCCACGACTTGAGCTGGGCGCACGCCGTCTCCAGCACCCACTGGCCTATGGGCACGATGAGATCCGTTTCCTCGGCCAGCGGGATGAAATCGGCAGGCGACACCATGCCCCGCTCCGGATGAATCCAGCGCAGCAGGGCCTCGGCGCCAAACGGCCGGCCGGTGCCGTCCACCTGCACCTGGAAGCGCAATTCGAACTGCCGGCGTTCCAGCGCCTGGCGCAGTTCGCCCTCGAGGGCCGCCTTGGCGTTGATCGCGTCCTGCATGTGCGGATCGAAGAACCGCAACTCGTTGCGACCGCCTTTCTTGGCCTGGTACATGGCGATATCCGCCTGCTTGAGCAATTCGTCCTGCGACGTGGTGTTGCCGCTGAACAGGGTGGCGCCCAGGCTGGCGGTGCAGTGGCATTCGCCACTGGACAGCCAGTAGCTCGGGCGCAGCGCCGCCAGGATCTTGCTCGACGCGGCCTCGGTCTGCTGCGCGGCCTCCATGAGGTCGGACGAGAGATCTTCCAGGATCACCACGAACTCGTCGCCGCCGAGTCGCCCCACCGAATCGCTGGCGCGCACGTTCTCGCGCAGCCGCAGGGCAACCTGCTTGAGCAGGGCATCGCCCACCGAATGGCCGAGCGTGTCGTTGAGGGACTTGAAATTATCCAGGTCGATGAACAGCAGCGCACCGTGCCGGCCGCTGCGCCCGCTGGCGGCAATGGCGTGCTGCAGGCGGTCGAGCAGCAGCCGCCGGTTGGGAAGGTCGGTCAGGTAATCGAAGAATGCGAGGCGGCGTATTTCGTCCTCCGACGCCCGCTGCCGCGTGATGTCCATGAGAAACGCCAGCGTCAGGGGGCCGTCCTTGAGCATCAGTCGCTTGGCCGTGACGTGCATCGGGAACTGCGTGCCATCCGCCCGCAGCCCTATCGACTCGTACACCGAAGGCTCCGTATCCGATGTCAGCCGCCGCCGGTACCGCTCCGTGACATCGGCGCGGCATTGGGGCGCAACCTGCTCGAGGAGCGGCCGCCCGCAGACGTCGTCGGCACGGGCATAGCCGAACATCTCGAGGTAGACGGCGTTGACATTGATGGTGATGCCGTCGCGTGCAAACACCATGCCGATGGGCGACTGTTCGATGATGGCGCGCAGGCGCATTTCGCTTTCCCGCAGCGAGTCCTCGGCGCGCTTGCGCTCGGTGATGTCGCGCGAGGAATTGAACAGCACGGGGTTGCCATCGAGCTCCAGCGGATAGCCGCTGACCTCGACGTCAAAGCAGCTACCGTCCTTGCGGCGATGCCGCGTCTCGAACAGCGACCGTTCCTTGCGGGCGAACTGACGCTCCAGCGTCGCGCGCAAGGCCGCTGCGTCCTGTTGGGCGTCCCATTGGGCCACGTTCATGCCCACCATCTCCGCCCGTGAGTAGCCCAGCATCCGGCAAAAGGAGTCGCTGGCTTCCAGCAGGTTGCCGGCGCGGTCGAGAATGTGGATGCCGTCGCTGGCATTGCGCAGCAAGGCGACGTTTTTTTCGCTCTCGCGCTTGAGGACGGCGCGTGCCGCCTCGTGCTCTTCGCGCGAGCGCAGCGTCTGGATGCCGAAGGAGAGGTCGTCGGCCAGCTGCTCGAGAAGCTTGATTTCCTCGGGGCCAAAGGCAAACGGCTCGGCGGCATAAATATTGAAAACGGCAAAAACCGCGCCGTGGCTGGTCAGCGGCAGCGATATGGACGCCTGGTAGCCGCGTTGTGCCGCCGCGGCGTGCCAGGGAAGGGTGCTGGAGCTGGCGAGGAAGTCCTGGACGACGATGGTTGTGCCGCCGCGCACGGCCGCGCCGGTGGGGCCTGCGCCGCGCAAGGCGTCGCCCCAGGAAATCTGGGCGGTATCGAGGTAGCCGTCCTCGTACCCGAACTGGGCTAGTGGCCGGATGCTTTGGTTGGCGTCGTGCTGCACGGCACCCACCCATGCCATCCGGTAACCACCGGTCTCCACTGCCAGCCTGCAGACCGCGGACAATAAATCCTGCTCGTTTTGCGCATGCACGAGCAGCGCATCGCCTTTGCTGAGCAATTGGAAGGCGCGCGCGAGTCGCGCCTCAGTGCCATCGGCCATCGACTGTTCCGTTCTCGCTACGATGCTCAGCCGCCCTTGCGTCGCGCAGGCGGCTCGCGTGACCCAGTTTATGCGTACTGCCGGGCTTTGGGTGGATCCGGAACGGCCCGTTACACCCCTGGATTTATCGGATTGCTGTGCGAGATATCTTGCGCAGCCGGCGCCCGCCGCTCAGGATGTGGTGCGGCCGGGCTGTGTATCAGGCGCCGGCCGCTGCCAGGCGACCCAGCCGCTCTCGGCGGCATACACCACCAATGCCACCCATATCAGACCAAACCCCGCGGCCTTGTGGGGGTCAAAAACTTCGTGAAAGACGTAGATCCCGATCAGCCATTGCAGCGTGGGGGCCAGGTACTGCAGCACGCCGCTGAGTGAAAAGGGAATGCGCCGCACGCCAGCGGCATACAGGAGCAGCGGCACCGTCGTGGCCGGACCGGCCAGCGCCAGCAGCAGTTGCAGGTTCAGGGGCGCGCTCGCAAAGCCCAAGCTGCCGTGCAGGTCCAGCCAGATGACGTAGGCCAGGGCAACCGGCGCCAGCAGCGCCGTTTCCACGGTGAATCCCTCCAGCGCGCCCAGAGGCGCGGTCTTGCGCAGCAGGCCATAGAGCGAAAAGCTCAGCGCCAGCGCCAGGCCGATCCACGGTGGTGATCCGGCCAGCCAGGTCAGCCAGGCCACGCCTGCCGCGGCGATCAGCAAGGCCAGCTTCTGCGGCGTGCGGAGTTTTTCACGAAAGAAAAAGGCGCCTATCACCACATTGACCAGCGGGTTCATGAAATACCCCAGGCTCGCGTCGACCGTGTGGCCGGCATTGACCGCCCAGATGTAGAGCACCCAGTTGAACGAAATGAGGCTCGCCGTGACCGCGAAGCGGACCAGCATCCGTGGTTGCGCCAGGGCGGGACGGATCCAGTCCAGACGGCGCAAGCCCAGCAGCAGGATGACCATGGTCACCAGCGACCAGAGTATGCGGTGGGCCAGTATCTCGGGTGTGGCGATCGCGCCCAGCAGGCGCAGGTAAAGGGGAAGCAAGCCCCAGATCAGATAAGCCCCAAGGGCGTAGGCGATGCCGGCATTCATGTGAAGTTTGCGCTCTGCCGTGGGCGAGCGTTCTAGGTAAGGGTCCTTGCGGGATGAAGGGTGCCGCCAGCGCTTTCAACCGGCCGACAGTGCCAGCGAAATCTGGTCTTCGCGACCGGCCACCATGGTACGGTTGCGCCCCTGCTTCTTGGCGTTGAGCAGCGCTTCATCGGCGCGGCGCAGCAAAGCGTCGGCAGATTCGGTGAAGTCCCACGTGGCCACGCCCGCGGAAAACGTCTGGCTGTCGGGCAGCAGCGGGCGCAGGCGGTCGATGAGTTGACAGGCCTGTTCCGCATCGCAGCTGGGCAGCACCAGCGTGAACTCCTCGCCGCCGTAGCGCACCAGGGTGTCGGTGGGCCGCAGCTGCTTGCGCCAGGCCTGCGCCGCGGTGCGCAGCAGGGAATCGCCGCCGGCGTGTCCGCGCCGGCTGTTGTAGCGCTTGAAAAAGTCGAGGTCGAGCATGGCCACCGTGAGGATCTTGCCGTCGCGCTTGCCGCGCGCCATTTCGACCGGCAGGTTTTCATCCAGGCCGCGCCGGTTGGTGATGCCCGTAAGCGGGTCGGTACGCAGCAGCTGGCCCATCACGCCGATGGCGACCCGGCTTTCGTGCCGGGTGCGCTTGACCAGTGCCGCCAGGATGGCGCCCAGCAGCAGCGCCACGGCGCTGGCGGCCGTCACCACGCCCGCGGCGAACTGGCTTGTGGTGTAACCATAGAAGGTGGCGTGGTCGGCGCTGGCCTGCACCGCGGCACGCAAGGTTCCTTGCGCAGCATCGACCGCGGCCAGATAGGCCGCGTCCGAGGCGGCTGCGTTGCTGGCGGGCGCGAGGGCCGCGGCCGCCTTCGGGGCCGCGGCGCCAGGGGAAGCACCGGTAGGGGCGGCACCGACGGAGGCGGCACCGCCACCAGCCTCCGGCTCGGCCAACGGTGGGAGCGCGACGGCGCCGCGCAGCACGCCCATGGCGCTGTCGAGCTTGGCCAGGGCCGCCCGTGCTTCGGTCGGCAGGTTGCGGGCCTGGCCATCGGCAACACGCTGTTCCCACTCGGCCCGGTCGTTGTCGGTTGCGCGCAGCGCATCCCGCAGTTGCGCGTCCACCATGGGCGCGCGCGCGCCGGGTTGTGCGCCCAGTTCCTGCAGTGCGCGCAGGCGCGAGGCCAGGCTCTGCGCGTCGAAGGCCAGCTGTGACAGGGCCAGGGCGTCTTCGTTCTGGCGTTGTACCTCGTGGTCGTGCTGCAGCTCGAACACCGAGGCCGCGATGGCCAGCGCCAGCATCAGGAGCGCGCCACCACCCACGCCGATGAGCGTGGCGATGCCGGGCAGGCGCGGCGGCTCGGGTATTGTCAGATCCCCCATGTAACGTCCACTTGGCGGCGGCGCGCGGCGCGCAGCATTTCCATGAGCGGGTAGGCCCGTTGGCGCAGGCCCACCGGCGCCGGCTGTGACGGGTCGGCGTCCGCCGCGCCCGCCACGGGTTCGAGCGCCACCGCGGCCTCCAGGGCCGCCAGCGCGGCGTCGATCTGATCATTGCCGATGACGCCGCGTTCGGTGAGCGGTTTGCCCATGATGGCCAGCAGCCGTCCGGCGTTCTCGGACTGCATGAGAATCTCGCTGGCGGCCCGCGAACGGAACATCAGCAGTGCCATCGGGAATCTCCGGGGGGACGGCGGGTGGTTGGCACGGGTTTCCCGCAGAGGCCTGCGAGCGTGTGAACAATCCCGGCATTGTAGTGGCCCCCGCGTGATATTGCCCCGGCCGGCGGCGGGATCGGTCGTTGCCGCCCCCCGGGCCGGTGGGAGAAGCCAGGTCAGAATAGAATTGCGGTTTTGCCGGCGGTTTCGCGGCTCGACAACCAGGGAGTTCCAGCATGGGCAAGGGTGATGTGCGCACACGGCGCGGCAAGATCTACAACGGCAGTTATGGCAAGACGCGCCCCCGTACGGCGCCCAAGAAGGCACCCACGCCCAGCCCGTCTCCCGCCAAGCGTTAAACGGCAGGCAGACACGCCAGGAAAGGGCCAGCCGCGGCTAGCGCGGCTCGTCCGGCAGCCCACGCCGTGTGGGCGCCAGTAGAGAGGAATTTTTTGTGAATACCGGACACTGGATAGATGGACGCCGCTTCGAGCCGTCCAATGAGCGCCGCATGGAGCTCTTCAACCCGGCAACGGGGGAGGGTGGGGCCAGCGTCTCCCTGGCCAGTGCCGAAACCGTGGCCATGGCCGTGCAGTCGGCCAGCCGCGCCTGGCCGGCCTGGGCCGACACCCCGCCGATCCGGCGCGCGCGCGTGTTGTTCAAGTTCAAGGAACTTTGCGAATCCCGCCTGGGCGATCTGGCCGCGCTCATAACGCGCGAGCAGGGCAAGGTGCTGGCCGATGCCCGGGGCGAGGTGATGCGCGGCATCGAGATCATCGAGTTCGCCACCGGTATTCCTCATCTGCTCAAGGGCGACTATTCCGACCAGGTGGCCACCGGCATCGACCAGTTTTCCCTGCGCCAGCCCCTGGGCGTGGTGGCCGGCATCACGCCGTTCAATTTTCCGGTCATGGTGCCCATGTGGATGTTTCCCCTGGCGCTGGCCTGCGGCAACACCTTCGTCCTCAAGCCCTCGGAGCGCGACCCCACGGCCGCGCTGCTGATGGCTGAGCTGCTCAAGGAAGCCGGCCTGCCGGACGGCGTCTTTCAGGTCGTACAGGGCGACAAGTCCGCGGTCGATGCGCTGCTGGCCGCGCCCGAGATCGAGGCATTCAGCTTCGTGGGGTCCACGCCCATCGCCCAGTCGCTGTATGCGCAGGGTTGCGCGCGCGGCAAGCGGGTGCAGGCCCTGGGCGGCGCCAAGAATCACCTGGTGGTGATGCCCGATGCGGACCTCGGGCAGGTGGAAGATGCCCTCATCGGCGCCGCCTACGGCGCGGCGGGCGAGCGCTGCATGGCCATCTCCGTCGCGGTTGCCGTGGGCGCCGCCGCCGATGCCCTGGTTGAGCGCCTGCAAAAGCGGCTGGCCCGCTTGCGGGTCGGCGACGGTACGGATCCCGCCAGCGAAATGGGTCCCCTGGTGAGCGCCGTGCACCGCCAGCGCGTGCTCGATTACATCAACGGCGGCGTGGCCGAAGGCGCGCAACTGGTGGTCGACGGACGCGAATTGCGTGTTGCCGGCCGCGAGCACGGCTACTTCCTGGGCCCTTGCCTCTTCGACCACGTGAAGCCCGGCATGCGCATCTACAACGAGGAGATCTTCGGGCCGGTGTTATCGGTGGTGCGCGTGCCCGACCTCGAGCACGCCCTGGCGCTGGTTAACGAGCACGAATACGGCAACGGCGTTGCCCTGTACACGGCCGATGGCGCCAGCGCCCGCGAGTTCACGCGCCGCTGCCGTATCGGCATGGTGGGCATCAATGTGCCGCTGCCCGTGCCCACCGCGTATTACTCGTTCGGCGGCTGGAAGCGCAGCCTGTTCGGCGATACGCATATCTACGGCATGGAAGGCGTGCGGTTCTACACGCGCTACAAGGCCGTGATGCAGCGCTGGGGTGACGGCAGCCGGGCGGGCGCCCAGTTCGCCATGCCCACCTCGCGCTAGGCCCCGATTTTCACGGGTGATTCCCTCTCGCCTCCGTGGTGAGATTCCCGCAGCGGCGGCAACGGTGGGTTTTTACCCGGAACCCTTGCGACAGTTGTCGTGGCCGCGGGTGGGGTTTCGGGGAGGGGCGCAGCCCCTTCCTGAAGCGTGGCAAGAGGCCCTGCCCCGGGCGGTTCCGGGACAGGGCCACCGCCATCGAGCCGAGCCCCGTCAGTTGTTGTCCGGAACTCCGCCGCTTTCGCGCTCCCGCGCGGCGGCAGCCTGGATCGCCATGTCCTCGAGCTCCTTGTAGCGCTTGATCTCGGCGGCAAAGCGCGCATCGACGTCATGCATTTCCTGCTGCACTTTTTCCTTCACGTGCTGCTGCTGGTCGATCAGCACGCGGTTCGCCTCGAAGGCTGACTTGAGCTTGGCGGGCATCTCGCGCTTGACGTAGAACTCGGCCTCGTCGTCGAGGCGCTTGCGCTCTTTCTGGTACTGCTCGATGCGCTGGTCGGCGCGATCGACCAGCACCTGCTGGTTGGCCAGGGCGCGCGACCGGGCCGCTTCAATCTCGCTCACGCTGCCATAGGTCTCCAGCAGCGCGCGGTCCTTGCGCGACTGGGCCCGGTCCTGCTCCTCCTGGCGGCGGCGCTCTTCTTCGTCCTGGTCGCGCTTGCGGCGCTGCTCCTGGGTGAGCGGCGCCGGAATGAGATGGTGCAAGGTGCCGTCGGGATTGAGCTCGCGGATATCCTCGCCTTTGCACTCGGGCGGCGGCAGGCCGCCGCTGATGGTGCGGCCGTGCGAGGTGCAGACGTAGAGGAACTGCTGGGCCTGCACCCTGGGCGCGAGCACCAGGGCCAGGACCAGAGCCGCGGGCAGTGCGCGCCGCAGCGCAGGGTTCCGGCGGGAGCGGGAGACGGGCAGGGTGTCAGGCGCCATAGCGTTTGCGGTAACTTTCCACGGCTGGAATCTGGTGACGCAGCGCGGCTGCATGCGGACTGCCCGATTGCAGGAAGCCCAGCAGATCGTCGACATCGGCAATGGCGATGACGGGTGTGCCCGTGGTGCGCTCGAAAGCCTGCACCGCGGATTCGGACGAGAGATCATTGTCGGTGCCGGTGCGTTCACGCCGGTCCAGCATGATCACCACGCCGGCCGGCTCCGCGCCGCTGGCGCGAATGAGCGCCACGGATTCGCGCTTGGCGGCGCCGTCCGTGATGACATCGTCAATGATGAGCACCCGGCCCGCCAGGGGCGCACCCACCAGCGTGCCGCCTTCGCCGTGGTCCTTGGCTTCCTTGCGGTTGTAGGAAAACGGCACATCCAGGCCCAGCTCGGACAGCGCCATGGCGGTTGCCGCCGCCAGGGCGATGCCCTTGTAGGCCGGGCCAAACAGCATGTCAAAGCGGAGCGTGCCGGCCTGGACGCTGGCAACGATGGCCTGCGCATAGAATCCGGCGAGCCGACGCAGGGCCGCGCCGTGATCGAAATGGCCGGCATTGAAGAAATAGGGGGTCTTGCGGCCGCTTTTCGTGGTGAAATCGCCAAACGTCAGCACGTCGGATGCAACGGCGAATTCGACGAATTTCTCGGCTTGCGGGTTCAGATTGCGGGCCATGCAGTCATTGACACTCTTGTTTACGCTGCCGCAACACCGTGTCGCGGCCGCGCTATTTTAAAAATACGGCACAGTGCCGCCCGAGCCGGGAGCGTACCGCACTGTCATTGCCGGGGAATTGCTGGAATCGCCATGTTTCGCATCGTCACTTGTAACGTTAACGGCCTGCGATCGGCCGCCAGCAAGGGGTTCATGGACTGGCTGGACGCGGCCGCGCCGGACCTGGTCTGCCTCCAGGAGGTGAAAGCCCACGAGGCGGACCTGCCCGAACCCCTGTTGCGCCCCGCTGCCTGGCACGCGCACTTCCATTGCGCCCAGACCAAAGGCTATAGCGGAACCGCGGTGTATGCAAAAAAGCCGCCGCGCAAGGTGCGCACGGGCTTTGGCAGCCGTGAATTTGACGCCGAAGGGCGGTATGTGGAGGCCGAATTTGCCAATCTCACCGTCATCAGCGTCTATTTCCCCTCCGGCTCCAGCTCGCCGGAGCGCCAGGAGGCCAAATTCCGCTTTCTCAAGGTGTTTCTGCCGCACTTGCAGCGCCTGGTGGCTGCCGGCCGGGAAGTGATCCTCTGCGGGGACATCAATATTGCCCACAAGGAGATCGACCTGAAGAACTGGCGGGGCAACCGCAAGAATTCGGGTTTCCTGCCCGAAGAGCGGGCCTGGTTGGACGGCTTGTTTGGCGAACACGGCTGGGTGGACGTCTTTCGCCGGCTGGATGAGCGCCCCGAGCAGTACACCTGGTGGAGCAACCGGGGCCGCGCTCGCGAAAACAACGTGGGGTGGCGCATCGATTACCAAATTGCCACCCCGGGCATTGCGGCCAAGGCCAAGCGCACGCAGATCTACACCGCGCAGCGCTTCAGCGACCACGCTCCCCTCATCGTTGATTACACCGGGCGGCTGTGACAGCGCCACCGCAAGCATCACGCGACGCGCCGGTTCATCCTGCCGCAGCGGCTGCGCCATCGGAACCTGCGGCGCCGGCCCGTGCCTCGGTGTGGCGCGTCTACCTGGAACCGGCGGCGCTGCGGATGCTGGTGCTGGGTTTCGGCGCCGGCATGCCCTTCATCCTGATCTACGGCACGCTGCCCTTTCGCCTGCGCGAGGCGGGAATTGGGTTGGCTGCCATCGGATTCATCAGCTGGGTCGTGCTGCTCTACCCCTTCAAGTGGGTCTGGGCGCCGCTGGTAGACCGGATTGCCTTGCCGGTGCTGACGCGGCGTTTTGGCCACCGGCTCGCCTGGCTGCTGCTGGCCCAATGTGGCATCGTCGCCGGCCTGCTGCTCATGGCGCTGGTGGACCCGCGC
>Ga0209067_10001964_pt1 | contig 12325 bp, 12 predicted proteins | sample ColStrG_CSR_2013_FD_187199 | JGI IMG/M metagenome (GOLD analysis project Ga0209067, IMG submission 187199) | Freshwater sediment microbial communities in response to fracking from Pennsylvania, USA - Cold Stream Run_MetaG_CSR_2013 (SPAdes)... | ecosystem: Environmental > Aquatic > Freshwater >... | reverse complement strand
CTCCGCCGCCAGTGTCGCTGAGGTTTTTCCACACGGTCCACACGGGATTTTCGCAGACGTAGATCACGTACATTTGATAGGGGTCGGAGTCCAGCGCGCAGAAGAAGAGCTGCATGTTGTTGGCAGAAGTGCATGGCACTGGGACATTGGGTGGGGTGTCAGAACAGGTGCCGACCACTCCAGCTGGCGCTCCGCTCTCGCCAGTGCCCCCTGTTGCGCCAGTCCCGCCAGTGCCACCCGTAGCACCAGTTCCCCCAGTGGGACCCAGTACACTGACTTGCGGGATGACGAGCATGCCAAGGTCGAGCTGTGAGCCACTCGTCGCCGTGACGGTGCCGCTCATTTCGGCGCCCTCTGCCATGCTGGTGGACGACAGAATGTTGCCGTTCATGACATCGGTCTCGGTCAGCGTGTAAATGGCCCTGCAAGTGACCGTCTGCTGTGGCACCAGCTCGGCAATCATGTTGTTGGCGAATGCGGGAGGGCACAGCGTGACAAGCAGGTCCTGCCGTCGACGTCCCAATGGCGACGTGGACGTGAGCACGGTGCTAACGGTGATGTTGAAAATGTCCTCGCCATCGTTGTTGGTCACTTCAATGGTGATGATGTCATTGTCGCCTGCCTGTGGTGCCAGCAGAGGACCAACGACGAGGTGTTGTGACTGACGCAGACCCAGCGGACTGCGCGCATGCCGCGTGTGATGCACCAGGTCCGTCAGCAAATACGATAGCAAGACCACAAGGGCCACGACGAATACGAGAAAGAGCACGAATGCATAGCGAACGCGCCACCCCGATGCTTTGACTTTGGCCGGCGGAACCTGGGGCGGCGCCTTCTGGATCTGAGGTTGTGGCTGTTGCTGCGATGATGGTTGAAACGGTTGGTCAAACTCGTCGCTCTGCGCCACTGCGAACTTCCTAGCAGAAGGCGCGCCCCAGCGAAGTGTCATATGCAAAGGGGCGCCGTGTGTTAAAGGGGCTCAAATGCCAAGAACCTTTTGCGTGAACGAAACGCTCCTTTACAGATACATATCTCTTGCTTCTTCAGACGCGCCTCTCGCTGTTTTCCCTCTGACAATATTTCACACGCGGAAGGTGCATTGTCGTCGTTGTCGTCCTCGGACAAGGCAGCTTTCGCAACCGCGTCACTTCTTTGCCTCGCCGCTGAGGGGCAGCGACAAGCGAATACCGCCGGGCTGGGCAAAGCGATGAATGACATCACTGGCGCCCTTCACCAGCTCTGAAATGACGCCAACAATGTGAGTGGCCTCCGCGGCACCCAAAATGTCTGAAGCGCTCTCTACGATGCGGTTGACGCGCTCTTGACTGATGTTCTGCGACAGCTTTGCCATGGCCTATTTCCATTGCACGTGCATGAGCGCCTATCAAAAGGACGACAAGTGGAGCGCAAAAAAAAACCTGAAGGGCCTCGTGCCCTGATGCAAATGCGGCATGAAATTCGCCCGGTGATACAGTGCTGAGAAGCTCGGCGCCCTTGGCAAAGAACATGGCTGCATTGCCCACCATGGCTCTGTGACGAGCGCCTGCTTCTCCTAGACATGACACGATTAAACGTCAGTGCCCCCGCGCAAGAAGCAGCGCACGCACTTACCCGTTGTGGAGCCATCAAAGAGCGTCTGCACGGCCGCCACAATGGACGTTGCGTTGCCCACAAGGGAGTCTGCGTTCTTGACCAGCTTCTCCAGCGTGTTGGGCGGCAAGTCGGCAAGCACCTTATCCACCCACATGGTGATGCCGTGGACTTTGTGAATGCTATCCGTAATTTGCTCAAGCGTCACCTCCCCTTGGTTGGCAGGGAAGTGCGCCCGCAGCTTGTTCACCATGTCCTCCACGTTCTTGCGCATCTGCGTAGTCTCATCGTGCATGGACACCGTGGCTCGGGTGGTCTGGTTCAATTCGTCGCTTTTGGAAACGAAGCCAATCACCAGGCCCACCAGCGTCGAAGTGCCAATGAGAACCACCCAGAAGATCGCCGTCAGCTGCCAGTTGGGCCCGCAGCACCATGACGGTTTCTTGTTGCCCTTCATGCCCCGGCTCGTGTCGGCTGGCGGAATGGCGTATTCGTCCATGCTGGCGGTGATGATGATGTCTTAAGAGAAACACCCCTTGATCAATCACAAATCACCGGCACCGCGAACATCATATGGCAGATTTGAACCAAACTCGCGAGCTTTACTGCGCCAGTTCATGTTCCTCGTCCTCGGCGGGCAAGGCTCGATTGAGCCTCTCATAGAGACTGACAATGTTGGCATCCAGCATGTAGGGCGGGTTCCTCCAGCTGTTCCACAGAATCTGGGTGGCCATGTCCTTTTCATGCGAGTTGGTGATTCCTAGCTGCCTGATGTACGCTGCCACGTCCGACTTCTTGGTCAGGTCGCCGCTGTAGATCTTCCCGCCCAAAGACGGCGCGGCAACATGCGGACGCTTCTCGACCGAGGGTCGTTTCCTCGTCTGCGGCAGATTCCTGGGACGCTTGCCACCGACACGAGGATCATAATCGCTGCCAGGGATCGCCGCGTGAAAGTCAAGGGGCTGGCTGGGCGGCTTGGGCACCAGACCGGCAAAGAGGCCACCGTCCACGACAGAGCCAGTGTCGGGGAAGCACATGTTGCTGGCAGCGGGCAGCGGTGACAGTGTCATCAGCATGTCGCCGTCGATGTCGATGTCTTTGTCAAGACCCTCGAACTCAAAGTTCAGCCTCCTCTTGGCATCACCTCCTTCTCCTCGCGGCGGCGATCGCGAAAGGGCATGTGGAGATACAATGAAAGGGCTAATGTCAAGCGCTCCCTCCTCCGGATTCGCCTCGTCGTCGAACCATGCAAATGTGCGAGTCATCTCCTGCATGGCCAGGGCAGCCTCGTCTTCCGCTCGCTTGGCGTCAGAGGCAGCAGCAGCCGTAGCAACGATCAGCTCGCTTGACGATGACGACACAAGGTCGATGACAAGAGCCGCCGGCTTCATCATGCCAGGGCCCTTGAGACGGACACCGGAGACGCGCGGAGCCTTCTGAGGAGCGGGAGCAAGCGGGGCGCTGGCCAATGGTTTCGGAGGGGGGCCAAGCGGCTGGGGCGCGGCGTCCTCGGTGGTCGAAGCATCCTTAGCGCCGGCCTTCTTCGTCTTCTTGGTCGTCGCCGTCTTGGTGGTCTTCGCTGTGGAGGCATCGTCGGTTGTCTCGGTGACAGAAGCGTTCTTCTTCGGGCGTCCGCGCTTCTTCTTGGGAGCATCGCTGTCCTTGGGGCCGTCGGGTTCGGGCATGGCATCAATTTGCTGCAGCATCTCGCGGTAGATGACACCCACGTGGCGCTGATCGCTGCCCGACTCAGCCACCTCAATGGCTCGCAGGGCAGCCGTGCGTCGCAGAGCCTGCTTGTTGACGCCCTCGCCCAGCGGCTGCTCCCGATACACGGCCTCCTGGGGATCACGACCGCGCTCCTCCAGCATCGTCATCATGCATTGCGTCAGCACCTTGACCTGCTGCTGCAGTGCCGTGTAACTGATCAGCACGGGTCCCTCGGCCGTGGTCATGACACGAGTGGCAATGGTGCGGTCTTGCTCGTTGGGAACGAGGGCGGCGCGCTTCTCTTCAAGCGTCATGTCCACCTTGTCCATCAGCATCGCTACCTTGGGCAGTGACAAGTGGCAGCCCCCAATCTCCGAACGCTGCGTGGCAGTGCCGCCCACGCCCAGGATCGTCGTGGCCGAGCCCTTGGCGCTGTGGATGCGCGTCGTCGACGTGCGATGCGAGTTGGGGTCAATGGGGAGACCCATCATGTCTTCCGTCACATGCTCTCCTGCGGCGATGCGACGCTGTGGCATGTCAGTGATCACGGAGAAAAAAGTCCCGGAAAAAAAGGGGACAAAAGCCGGGAAAAAAGAAGCCGTCACACTCATGACCAAACAACGCGTAAAGATGACGCTGGTCCGCTCGCCGCACGTCTCGACATGAAGGTAGACACATGTGAGGGGCGCGCCCTCAAAGAAACGTTTCCACTCCGAGCGACAAGCAAAAAACTGAAAAGAGCCCGCGCACACGAGCGCAAAAACCCACGTAGCATGACGCGAGTGAGCGCGCAGCGTGCCACGTGTGTCGTCATCGCTATTGCTGATACAGCGAGCGGACCGCCCACCCACCAACACCACCGCGGAGGCCAGCACGGCCCAAACAAAACAAATCCGACAAAAAACAACTTCTCACCAGCAGGCGCTGCACGTAGAGACGCTGCTTCTTGTCGGGGAAGGCGTCCTTGAGTCCCTTGCCCAGGGAGGCGCTCACGAAGCCGTCGTCATCCTCAAGCTCGTCGCCCTCGTCGCCAGCGTCTTTCCCCTCGTTTTGAGGGACCTTGTCGTTGCTCATCGAGTAGTCAGGGGGTGTGCGTGTCGCGGTGAGACCCTCTCGTCACGTCCAGAGTGTTGCCAGTGAGTCGATTTTTTTGCGACTCGACTCCCCCCATGGGCGCGGAATTTCACTCCATGGCCAGCATCCGGACCGGCGCCGGTGTTTGCTTCGTGACGTCGCCCGATGCCTTCGCGGCCGTCGGTGGCGAGGACAGCGATGTTGTTGCCGCTTCCATCGACCCCGATGACGATGATTGCCCAAGGAAGGCGGCAATCTCGTCATCGTCAAACTCCACACTGTTCCCAGCCAGCGCTTGGCCCACCTCGTCGCCTTGATACATGCGCTCCTGCAGCGTGTCAAGGACGTCCTCCACTTTTTCCAGCGGCGTCTCTCTCAGCATGGCAGCCAGGGCGCTATCCGCTTGCACAAAAGCCGAAAAGATGGCATTGACGTTCTGCTGGGCAATGAGAGTGGCTTTGATGCGCTCCACCTGCTCGACCATGGCGTGGAACCGTTCGGCGCGCGCCTGGTGCTGCTTGGCCGTCTGCATGCTCTGCCACGCCTGCGACGTCTTCTTGGCCTCGTAGAGACGGGCCACTTCGGTCTTCTTCTTGGCGCAATCTGCTTCAGCCTGCATTTTGGCAAGCGAGAGGCTGTTGTGACTGTCGATGAGCGCCTGCACCGTCTGCGCGAAGCTGGGAGGCGAAGGCGAGCCCCAGCGCGGGCACCATGTTTTCCACCATGCTGCTGACGGCGGCGGCGGTGATGAAGGTGCATGCTGAAGCAGGGGAGCCTCCATTGAGCGTGTCGTCAAGTTTCGCCTCTTCCGCATGCAAAACTCCCGGCTAGGGCACAATTGAAGGGATGCAAGGGTGGCCGCTGCCGAATGACTACAAGGACCTCGATGACCTGGAAGACGACGATGAATGGGATGAAGCAACGCTGTGCCCCCCTCCCTTTTTGGTGGTGAGCGAGAAGTACAAGCTGGTGCAGCATCCCATTACCGGTGAGATTGGACCCATGGAACCGCTCATCTGCGAGGAAGATGTAGCCCGCTTCAACCGCAATCTCAAAGCTTACAACGAGGAGTCGCAAGTTTCCATGCCGGAGTTCGAAGACACCTCCCAGAGGCTGGACGTGGATCCAGAGGACATGACCGACTACGTGGACGGCGATGGCTCAGGACGCAAGCGTGGTCAGGCTCGTGTTCTATGCCACTACGAGGCCTGTCGCCAAGAGATCACGGGCACTCCACTCACATGTCCACCGGGAACGGACGACCCAGAGGCGCCCGACCTGCCCTACCCCTTTTGCTCGTATGCATCCATGAAGGCGTGGGCTCTGTACTCCATTGGCTTGCCGCTGTGTACTTCCATGTGCGAGGTCATTGACATGCGCGCCGGATACACTGTGACCCCTGACATTGCGCCGTACGAGTTCATCCAGGGCAAGCTCGATGCCATGACCATTACTCCGCAGCATGCCCCCAAGATGCGATGTCTGACGGAGGCCAACGACATGGAGATTGAATCGTCAAGCGATCAGTCATCACATGCTATCACCAATGTCGACGATGCATCTTCGCACCCGCCACTGCCGCAGCTGCAACCCAGCAAACTGGTCAAGTGCCGGAACTGCGGCAGCCCAACCACGATCAACAAGAGCTACCCCATGATCTACATGGTGACTGCGGCCATGTGGTGCTTCTGTTCGGATCACTGCGCCGAGACCAGTCCGGCGTTCGCAGCAGGCGAGTTGATGCGATTGGAACTCTTCCTGGATGCGCAGTCGCGCGGTCAGCTTGACCTGTTTCGCCGTCCAACTTGGGGGACAGAACCACACGATGGAGAAGATTAAAGGCTTCTTGTCCGCTCCTCCTATCGTGCAAAGAGACAAACCCATGTCCTTGACAACTTCGGCGTCATCCGCGTTCGAAGCTGTCAACACGGCAGCAGCGTCCGCTTGCGAAAGCAATGCCATCCTGGTGGACCTGCCAGATGGACAGCAAGCCAACGTGCTGTGGGTGACACTGGAGGGTCCCATTGGCGCAGGCAAGACGGAGCTTACCAAGGTGCTGATGCCCGCCCTGAGAGCAGAGTACGGGGACAATCGCGTCTTCTTCGTGGCAGAGCCCATTGACGAGCTATTGGCCTCTGGACTGTTTCAAGACTACCAGCGCGACCCTGTTCGATGGGCGTTCGAATTTCAAATCGCATGCTTTGATCTGCGCACCGATTATTTCCGCGCTGCGTGGGAAGCCATGTGCGCCAAGGTAGCTGCGACCTCTGCCCCGCAAGATGCCATGCACTGTGGCATCAAGACCGTTGTCATGCTCAGCGAGAGAAGCATCGTCAGTGATACATGCTTTATGCGCGTGCAATACGTCTACGGCCATTGCTCAGAGGTAGTGTTTCCCTGGCGCCGTGCGTGTGTGCGTGTGTGTTCAATCTTTTCCACATTGACAGCGAAACAAACACAAGAGCAGTCTGCAGCGCTACTTGAAACTCAACATCAAATGGCGCGCACTCTACAAGGGTGTGGCCCCTGGTCTGGTTGTGTATTGTCGCCCGGGGCCCGTGCAGCAAGCGCAAACAAGCGAGATCATTGGAATATGCCAGCGACGCATCAAAGAGCGCGCCCGAGACGCCGAGGAGAAGCTGGTGACGCCGGAGTACAATCAAAAGGTGCTGGAGGAGCACGATCGCGTGTTTGGCCAAGGATCCCCGCTGGCCTTTAGCGAGGGGTTCGGTCACAGGGCCTTGTCCATTCCGATCGTCATTGTTGACACCACCGAGAACTACCGCGATGATCCTCGCGTGGCCCTCAAGAAGTCGGGAGAGTTGTTGCATCTGATTCGGCTGCAGGTCCCGGTTATGCAGTAAAAAAGAAGCGCCGGCAACTAGAGAAAATTTAGGCAGCCGCGCATGTTTGTTATTCATCTCACGTCAATTGCATGCTACCGCGCATTCACCTGAGGCTTATTTTCACACCCTTGCATGACACGATCCGCGTAAGCACCACCCGCTAACGAATGATCAATCGCGGAGCCGTTCCCAGACCGCAAACAGCAGCAGGATCGCGCCCGCTCAATGAACCGCTGCTGCCCATTGGGAATTTCAAGCAGGATGCCGCAGAGCTCGCGGAGTACCAGCGCAATGGCAGCACGGGATGGCGTGTCGTTTCATCCGTGATGGGCGTGTTGGCATTTGTTGCGGTCATCGTGCTGGCCGCGGTCGGGCTGTGGCGCCTGCAGGTGATGGCGGCAGCAGTGGCGACTTGTTGGGTTACCCTGTCGCTGACGCAGTCTCTCTCCATAAAGGTCCAGCAGAACGACATTAGCGATCTGGACACGCGGCTGACGGAAGCGGAAGACGAACTCGTCGTGCACACCAATCAGATCGCAGCGCTCAACGCCACACTCATTGCCACAGTGGCGCAAGTGGCCATCAATGTGATCAAGATTGCGCAGCTCAATGCCACGACAATCAGTCAGGGCCTGCGCATAACCAGCCTGGAAAACAGGACAACGCACCTGGAGGAGCGCCTGACCATTGACGAGATCATCTTGCTGGGCGTCATCTACAATGTCACCGTGCTGCAGATTGAGATGGCACAGGCCATTGTCAACATCACCGTGCTGCAGAGCGAGGTCACCATCCTGCAGGGCAATGTCAGTAACCATCAGCAGCGCTTGCTTGTGCTGGAGGCCGAGTACATTGCCCAGGCCGCGCTGCTGGTGGAGATCCAATACTGGCTCCAGCAAAACTTGACAATCATCGACCAGCGCCTGGATATCTTGAACATCACCTACACTGTGACGGGCCAAGGCACCGCGCTGGTCACAAGTGGACCTGCCTTGCCGTCCGGCGTCACATGGCAGACAAGGCACTTTCGTCAGGCCGGCCTCGACATTGAGTACCTTTGGATCTCAACCACAGCAGGCAACCCCACGCAGATTCGTTTGACGGGTGCGGGAGGCAACTACAGCTTCCAAATCACCAACTTCACGGCCACGGCTCCGTTTGGCGTGCTCCCTGCGCCCTCCAACTTCCTGGAGCGCCCACTCGGACCCTACCAACAGTCCAAGTTCTTGCTGCAGAGCTTTGTGCCCAATCCTGTTGTGCTCTCCGCTGCCTGGGACAACGTCAATGTGGCTCTCAACTTTCGCAGCAATTTGGAGCTCTTCGACGCTGTCACCATTGTGCAGCCCCTGACGTTTATTACAGGGTTTCTGTGATGTTTCTCTCTTGGGATGGCAGGGTGGTGTCAATGTGGCGTCCCCTTTGTTGTCGTGCGCATCCCCATCATGATGTTACCATAGTAAACCCAGTACGGTGTCCTTTGCCCATGACACCCATTGCAGCGCGTGACTGGGACCAAGCCACCATAGTGCTCCCAGCAATACCACGTAGACAATGCTTGCCTCTGCGAGGGTTTCGCGCCATTTGCGACTGCATGCACACAGACACCATGCGATTGCCAGCGGCCATCCAAAAAGTGAAAACAGCCACACGCTTTGCGCTAGCACCAGCTGCCAGGTCATTGTATCGTGTTCTCCTGTGATCCAAGGGAAATTTCAGTTTTCGCCTAAAAATAGCGCGAACAAAATTTGATCGGGAGCAAGTTGTTCGAGCGTATCGGTCTTTGAGTTTGCAACCCTTTTTCACGATGGGTGTTCTTGTTCGTGTTATAGCAGATTTGGGGAAGCATCGGAAGTCGAGGGTATGAGATCGTTTCCAACCATGTTCAAAAATTTCGACATGCATCGTCCCACCCCGATGGGGTCACGGGATGTCAAAAAATTTTTTGAGTTTTTGCTTGAAACGACTCTCCTTGGTCCCCATGTACACTTGCTGTCACTTTGACGACGATCTGACAATTCTTTGAGGACGAACAAAAATTTTTTTCCGGGCTTGGTCCGCATCGGGGTGGGACGATGCATGTCGAAATTTTTGAACATGGTCGGAAACGACCTTGTGCCTACGACTTCCGATGCCTCCCCAATTCTGCTCTGACACGAACAAAGTCGGCCATCGTGAAAAAGGGTTGCAAACTCAAAGACCGATACGCTCGAACAACCTGCTCCCTATCAAATTTTGATCGCGGAAAAATAAGTCCTTTCATCACGGAAAAATAAGTCCGTCCAATCAAACCGACTTATTTTTCCGCGATGTAATTTGTTCACGGCAGACTTATTTTTCGTGATCAAAATTTGTTCAGGAGCAAGTTGTTCGAGCGTATCGGTCTTTGAGTTTGCAACCCTTTTTCACGATGGGTGTCCTTGTTCGTGTCATGGTGGAATTTGGCAACCATCGGAAGTCGAGGGTAGGAGGTCGTTTCCGACCAACTTCAAAAATTTCGTCACGCATCGTGGGGGTACGATGCGGACCTGGCCCGAAAAAAAAATTTTGTTCGTCCTTAAAGAATTGTCAGATCGTCGTCAAAGTGACGGCAAACGTGCATGGGGGTCAAGGAGAGTCGTTTCAAGTGAAAACTCAAAAAATTTTTTCGAGGTCCCATGACCCCATCGTACCCCCACGATGCATGACAAAATTTTTGAAGTTGGTCGGAAACGACCTCATACCCTCGACTTCCGATGGTTGCCAAATTCCACCGTGACACGAACAAGGACGTCCATCGTGAAAAAGGGTTGCAAACTCAATGACCGATACGCTCGAACAACTTGCTCCCGATCAAATTTTGTTCGTGCTATTTTTAGGCGAAAACTGAAATTTCATTCGACTCGGGAAATTTCGCCCTTCGTCATCTTGACGGTTATTTTGCATGACGACCATGTTGATGAGGCTTCCGCGCGGTCGGGGGCGTTTTGGTTTCGCGTTTTTGTTGCGCAGTGGACGGGGTGTGAAAAAACCGGGGCGCCTCCCATGTAAAAGTGCACTCGGCCCCGTTCATATCATCACTGGCCGTAGTGATGAGGAGGTGAGAACCGCTCTCGTTTGGGTCCTTGCGTAGCACGTAGGAAAGCCCCAGGTTGCTTGCCAGGTCTTTGCCTCCCGAGGCACAAACAAAGTATTCAGCCCGGCCCACGCGACAACAGAGGTCTGTCCGCGCCAGCTGCGTAATGTCGAGCTCGGAGATGACAGATGGGGCAGGGGGCCAGCGCGTAATGTCGCCGCTGACGTGAAGCTGAAAAGCCACGTAGTTTTCAACATACTCAGACCAGGAAGCGGTGCCCACGGCGACTTCAGCAAGACCACCGTCAATTGCAATGGCTCCCGCCACGGTGTCAGAGCTGCGCTTGCGATCCCAGTCCGGGTTTCCATGCGGATGCCCGGGGTAGTACAAGACGGCCAGCCAGACGAGCGCCACAAACGACATGATCAGTGCAATCCACGCCACAATATGGCTGCACAGCCACGGCTGCCATGCCGGGTACGTGTGCTTGCCGCGCGGGGACAAATCGCCGCCTGTTGTGCTGGGCAACGCGGGGGCTGCTGATGGCGTGGAAAAGTTCCCCACCATGGTTGGCCACGTGGTTCCCATTGGCGGCGGACGCGGCAGACCGGTTTGGCGCTGCCCCGTGGTTTTCAACATGGCGTGCTGCATTAAGAAGAAGGCCTCCGACGCATGATGATTAGCACGCCCTCATGTGGGTTTACTCTGCGGAAACTCAAATGACAATCCACGCGTGTTGCCTTTGTCCCTAATGAGATGGTCATGTATTGTCCTGCCAATTTGCTGTCCAGCCGTCCCAGCACCCTTGTCTGGAATAGGGCTGCACAACGGGGTTGCCAACGGGATCGTGCTTGGCGTGTGCGGGTGCCTCGGAATCCGCGAGGCATTTTAGATTCGCCTCCACACGGCGTCGATCGTCATAAGGCGTCACGCGATAGGTGTTTCCGTCTTGAGGCAGAGCGTGGCGCATTTTGCAATGTAACGCGCGGAAAAGGAAACAATGCCCGGATATGTGCGATTGACGGAGTGGTTAGCTGTGAGCAGTGCCAGAAGCGACGGGGCGAAAAAATGCCAATCATACTGCCATGCGTGCTCGACAACATCTACACCGAAATGGCTGTGCAGTATGTTGGGTTTGCGCCCTGGGCCATTTGGGGAGCGCTTTGGGTGGCCTACACAGTGACCTGGGACGGAGCCTACCAGATCGTGAGCACCAGCGTGACGCTTAGCGCCATCTTCCTTTACGTGCTGCGGGCCTACGTGGCCGAGGTGACGCCGGGGTTCTTTTGCCCAGACATCCAGCGCTATGCATTCCCAAACTTGGAGATGGCGGCCATTGGCTGTCTGTTCACCTACGTGGTCTTTTTCCGCATCTGGTACAAGTTGAACGTCACGTACTTTCAGTGGCTGATCCTGGGAATCCTCTTTCTCACTCCCGCTGTGGTGCACGTGGTCATGGCTGAGGTGGCTTTTTGGAAAGTCGTCCTTAGCGCTGTCTACGGAATTTTGTGGGCAATTATCACATGTCCCCTGCTTTGGACGAACCATAAGAACTTCGCGTTTCTATTCAATTTGCCCTTCTTCTACACCTGGTACGGCCCGTCGATCTTGCTGCGGGATGACGAATCCAAGGCAATCTTCGAAAGATTGAGGTGCGTGTGGTTGGGGGCGACTGTCTGGGTGATTGGTTTTGCTGATTGTCCGCGTGATTTTGCTTCCAGGAAAAAATGCTTGGACGACTCGCGCGCGCGATCATCGGCGTGGTCTACGTGGCTCTGGGGGGCCTCTTCAGTGCTGTCGTCCAAGTATGGATAGACCACGTGCCAAAGGTGATTTGTCCAGTCCCTCTGCGTGGCACTGCGATTCAAGCCTTAATGTGCGGCATTTAAAGGACTACCCCTATGGATGGGTGCTTTGGGATCTGGGGTTCGTATTTATTCCGCATGACATTCCCCGGTGGGGTGCCGACTTGGCGCTGGGGATTGTCGTCTTGTTTGGTCTGGCGCGCCTTTTGCTGGTGACGCTGCCTGACAATCAAAGTCGGCTGGAGATC
>Ga0209067_10001963_pt1 | contig 12329 bp, 11 predicted proteins | sample ColStrG_CSR_2013_FD_187199 | JGI IMG/M metagenome (GOLD analysis project Ga0209067, IMG submission 187199) | Freshwater sediment microbial communities in response to fracking from Pennsylvania, USA - Cold Stream Run_MetaG_CSR_2013 (SPAdes)... | ecosystem: Environmental > Aquatic > Freshwater >... | reverse complement strand
TTGGTTCCCTCAAAGGAGAAATTCCGCATGAATAATCTGCATCGCGAGCTAGCCCCCATTTCGGATGCGGCGTGGGCTCAGATTGAAGAGGAAACAACTCGCACTCTCAAACGCTATCTCGCGGGACGGCGTGTGGTCGACGTGCGGGGACCGGCAGGCTCTGTTCTCTCGGCGGTCGGCACCGGCCATCTGCTTCCGATCCAAAGTCCGAATGACGGTATCCTTGCAAGGCAACGCGAGGTGAAGGCGCTAGTGGAATTGCGTTTCCCCTTCGAACTTGACCGCCAAGCGATCGACGATGTCGAGCGGGGCGCCAACGACTCGGATTGGAAACCGGCGAAGGACGCGGCACGACAGATCGCCTATGCAGAGGACAGGGCGATTTTTGAGGGCTACACGGCCGCCGGCATCGTGGGCATTCGTCAGGGGACAAGCAACCCGAAGAAGCCTCTGCCGGCCGACGTTCGACAATACCCGGATGCGATTGCCCAATCTCTGAGCCAATTGAGACTGGTCGGCGTCAATGGCCCTTATGCGGTTCTGCTGGGTGCCGATGCCTATACGGCACTGGCTGAAACCAGCGATCAAGGTTACCCGGTGCTGGAGCACGTCAAGCGCTTGGTGGACGATAAACTTATTTGGGCGCCTGCTATAGATGGAGCTTTTGTAGTGACCACGCGGGGCGGCGATTTTGAGCTGCACATCGGCCAGGACGTCTCCGTTGGCTACCTGAGCCACAACGATGATGCGGTCCGGCTCTATCTGCAGGAGACCTTCACGTTCCTGCTGCTCACCTCAGAGGCCGCTATTGCGCTGACTCCTTCCGCGAAATCAGAGAAGCCCTGAAGATACTGTCGGACGCGAACAAGACTGTGCTCGGCGATCGGGCTAATAGACTGTCGGCATTCACGGAGCTAAATGGCGGTTAGGTTTCTGACCGAACGTCGCCGTCATCGATGCTCAGATGGCTGCTCTCTGATCAGCACTGCGGCGCTGAGGGAACTGGCGAGGGCCAGCCCGGTCGCTATCCACAACACAGTGCGATAGCCCGCGACGAATGCGTCCTCGATAGCTCCCCGCCCGCGAGCGTCGCTCGTTTCTGCAGCCGCCAGCCTGGACCGCTGGGCCTCGATTTGAGCTCGCGCCGCCGGCGCCAGGTCGAGACCATTCAATCGTCGTTCCAGAGAGCTCTGGAATATTCCGCTAAGTAATGCTCCGAAAACAGCCACGGCGAGCAAACCTGATACCCGCGACACAGCGTTGTTAATTCCGGACGCCGCTCCCGCATAGCTCTGCTCCACCGCGTTCATCACGGTAGTCGTGAGCGGCGCGACGCTGATCGCCATGCCTAGGCCCAGCACCAACACCGCGGGGAAGAATGTGGTCCAGTAAGACCCGCCAACGCCGGGCCTTGCAAACAAGGCAAATCCGACGGCCGCGATCATGGGGCCGATCACCAGCGGAGCCCTGGCGCCGTAGCGATCGAGGAGTTCGCCAGACCAACGCGACAACAAGAACATCGAGAGAATAAGCGGCAGCAGGGCCGCTCTCGCTTCGGTTGGCGAATACCCTTGCACCTGTACCAAATCGAGAGGGAAAAAGAAGAGCATGCCGTTCAACGCGGAGTAGAGGAACAGGGTGAGCAGGTTCGCGCCACTGAAATTCCGGGAACGGAACAAGCCGAGCGGAACCATCGGCGCCGGCGAGCGCGCTTCCCAATACAGCAGCAGAATCAGGGCACCGGCCCCCATCGCGCCCGCGGCTGGCATCGATTCGATCAGTCCAAGAACGATTCCACCAAAGCCGAGGACCGCCAGCAGGCCGCCCAACCAGTCGAACCGCTGGCTGCGCTTTTCAAGCCGGCTCTCCGGAACCTTATACAGAGCAAACCAGAGCACCGCCATCCCGAGCGGAATATTGATGAAGAATACCCATCTCCACGAACCGTGCTCGATGAACCATCCACCCAGTAGGGGACCGATCCCAGCGGTGATCGCAGTGAAGCCGGACCACGTCCCGATCGCCCGACCCCGCTCTTTTTCGGGAAAATTAGCGCTGATGAGAGCTAGGCTGCCGGGTACAAGCATCGCGCCGCCTATGCCCTGGAAACCCCTGGCAACAATAAGCTGCCGAATGGTAGGCGCGAGTCCGCACCAAGCCGAGGCTAAGCAGAAGAGGACTACTCCGGCCGCGAAGATTTTGCGGCGGCCATACATGTCCCCCAAAGACCCGCCGACGAGCAACAGCGTCGCCAGGAACAGAGCGTAAGCTTCCACCACCCATTGGACGTCCGCCAGGGTCGCTCGCAGAGCCGATTGCAGCGCCGGAAGCGCAACGTTCACCACCGTTCCATCAATAAACACCATGCTCGAACCGAGGATAGTCGCTGCTAGAATCCATGGGCCGTTCGTTGCAACCGGGCTCCGGCACGAACCGGCGAGAATCGCGGCTTTGTCGCAAGGGAGTCTGGCGATGGTGCCCATAATCCATTCTCTCCCGCTGTCCCGGCGGTTGTGTTGCAAAGTTGTGCGAGCCCCGCCGTCATCACTTTACGAGGCGCGTGAACACGGGGACTTTTGCAAAATCCAGGACGAAGGCAAAAGCCGCTGCTGACACGAGTGTTCCTCCCACAACTGCCACTGGCACGGGAGACATGCCAATTCCGAAAATCGCCAGCGTCGATGTAATCAGCAGATCGACCACGGAGGATCCGACCAGCCACTGGCTTGGACGGCACGACCCAATCCGTTGATGTTCGCGATTCGCATAGGTCGTCGCCTGATTGCCGAAGACGATGACTACGAAAGCCACGGTTCTCAGCGCTTCAACGCCAAAAGCAAAGCGGAGTTTGGCAGTGGCCAGAACGGCGGTGCAAAAGATCAGTTCCGAAATTCCCATGAAGACACCCGCCATCATCAACGCGCCGATTCGCCAGGCGTTGGGAGTTGGAGATGGGCGCACATTGTCTGTTGTCAGGGACATGCCGAGCAGGTCGCCGGTAAGCATGATGATCACCATTACCATGGGAGTCAGGATCGCGTGTCCGGTAATGACCAAGCCCAACGCGAGGAAGAGGACCCGGACAACCTTCTTGGTAACCGAACTCAGCGTATAAGTGAGGATGCGCTGGAAGGTAACACGGCCTTCTTTTATTGACGCGACAATACCGCCGAGCCCCGGCTCAGTTAGTACAATACCGGCTGCCGATTTGGCGACATCGGTCGCAGTCGATACCGCGATCCCCATCTGAGCCTGACGTATCGCGGGTGCGTCGTTGGCGCCGTCGCCGCACATGCCCACGATGTGACCACTCTTCTGGAACGCCTTGACGAGGTTGTATTTCCCTTCCGGGAGAATGCCGGCGAATACCGCAAACTCCTCGGGGCTCACATCAACCGGGATCGGCCCCGGAGGACAAGCTTTTCCGTCCATTCCTACGGCATGAGCCACAATCGCGGCCGTCGCCGTCGCGTCGCCGGTCACCATTACCGTGCGCACGCCTAAGGCGTTCAGTTCCCTAATCAACGCGGCGGAATCGGGTCTGGGCGGGTCGCTGAGAGCGATGATTCCGGCCAACTTCATCGTAGCCGGAGCGCCGGCAGCGACAGCCAAAACACGGAAGCCCTGCGCCTCGAGTTGATTCGCTTTCGTGGACGCCTCCGGCGACGTTTCTGCGAGGCCCGCGACGAAGGCGAACGCTCCCTTAACGATGCGCGTAGTGGCGCCGGCCGGATCGATGGCAGTCGCCGCCGACATCTTCGTTACGGGATCGAAAGGGATGAAACTGATCAGCTCCGGCAGATTGTTCGCCGGTCTCGAGGCTGCCGCAGCCTGGATGGCAGTATCCACCGGATCTTGCCCTCCATCCGAACTCGCCAGGGCAGCCAGTCCCAAGACATGCGATTCATCGAAGCCAGACATGGCGTGAACCGCAGTCACCGCCAACTCGTTTTGAGTCAGCGTACCTGTCTTATCCGAGCACAGGACATCGATCGATGCCGCCTCATCCACTGCGGACAGCCTGGTTGGAAGAACGTTCAGCTTTGCCAGAGTTCGCGCGCCGAGCGCCGCCGCAAGGGTGAAAGTTGCCGGCAGGGCAACTGGAATCGACGCCAGAACCCCCGTGAGCACCAGCGGAATAATCTCGCTAGGGGGCAGCCTGAGAATGTAAGCATAAGCCAACATGATCAGGATAAGGAAGCCATTCACCATGGCCAGATTTCGCACGACGCGCAAGACAGCTTTCTGCTGAGAACTTACGACGTGTGCCGTGCGGATCAGTTCCGCGGTGTGGCCAAACTTTGTATGCGCACCGGTGGCGGTTACCTCCGCGACCGCTTCACCACGCCGCACCAGCGCTCCTGCAAAAGTCTCGAAGCCGACGCCACCTTCAATTGGAACAGACTCGCCGGTGAGCATCGACTGGTCCAGGAGCACCGATCCATCGGTCAGGCGCACGTCGGCCGCAATCACCGCCCCGAGCGAAAGCTTCACCACATCTCCAACCACCAATTCCATGGCCGGTACAGTCTTCCAGGCGTTATCACGCTTGACGACCGCGTTCAACGCAAGCCGCGATTTCAGCGCCGCCAGCGTCGCCTCGGCGCGGCCTTCCTGGAAGAATCCGAGGCCGGCATTGAATGCGAGGAGCGTCGCCATGATTCCGGCTTCGACATACTTGCCCAGCGCCAGTTCCAACACAATGGCCGCTTCGAGCATCCACGGAACCGGGGCCCAGAATTTGGTGAGCGCCTGCCGCAGCGGACGCACGGAGGTATCGCGCACGGCGTTCAGACCAGACTTCGCCAAGCGCGAACGCGCTTCATCACTCGTCAGACCAGATGTTAAGGGCAGGTTCGGCCCGTCGTTTCTCTCCAACTCGTTCGCCATGCCTATCCCGGCCACTTCCAGTCTCGAATTTCGTCCTTGTCGATTCCTTCAGTGTGAGCGTAGTTAATACTCGCGATGATCTGACCCTTGAGCCATTCCTTGACGTGGGCACCAGCGGGATGCAGACGCGGGACACGATCGATGGCGTCAATTGCCAAATTAAAGCGGTCGATTTGATTGAGAATCGCGAGTTCGAGCGGAGTGTTGATGCTCCCCTTTTCCTTGTACCCGCGGACATGAATGTTGTCGTGATTCTTGCGCCGGTAACTAAGTTTGTGAATGAGCGAAGCATAGGAATGGAAGTTGAAGATCACTGGTTTGTTGGTGGTAAACAGAGAATCGAAGTCCCGGTCGGAGAGCCCATGGGGGTGTTCGGTCTCCGGCATGAGTCGGAAAAGATCCACGACATTGACGAATCGTATCTTCAAATCGCGGAAGCGCTCCTTCAGGATTGCAACCGCCGCCAGAGACTCCATCGTCGGGATGTCGCCGGCACAAGCCATCACGACGTCGGGCTCTGCACCGCTATCGGTGGACGCCCACTCCCAGATGCCGATGCCTTTGGTGCAGTGGGTGACTGCATCCTCCATGGTGAGGTACTGGGGATGCTCCTGTTTATCCGCGACGATGACGTTCACGTAGTCCCGCGACCGCAGGCAGTGATCCGTCACACTGAGCAGGCAGTTTGCGTCCGGCGGTAAGTAGATTCGGATCACATCGGGACTCTTGTTAGTAACCACGTCGAGAAATCCCGGATCCTGGTGGGTAAAACCGTTGTGATCCTGCCGCCACACCAGAGATGTAATGAGAATGTTGATCGAAGGCACGGGTGCTCGCCAATCGAGCTCCTTTTTGGACTTCTCCAGCCATTTGGCGTGCTGGTTGAACATGGAATCAATGATGTGGATGAAGGCTTCATAACTCGAGAAGAACCCGTGACGGCCGGTCAGAACGTAACCTTCAAACCAGCCTTCGAGCGTGTGCTCGCTCAACATTTCCATGACGCGCCCGGAGACATCGAGTTCGCCACCGTCGGCGTCGTCCGCAGTGAATTCGGCCAACCAGGTTTTCTTTGAGGCGGCGTAAATGGCTGTGAGCCTGTTGGACGCGGTCTCGTCGGGCCCAAACACGCGGAAGGACTTCATGTTGCGGCGCATCACTTCGGCAAGAAAGTGACCGAGCACCGCGGTGGGCTGCGCGCGGACTGCACCCGGCGCTTTGACCTCGACGGCGTAGTCGCGAAAATCCGGCAGTTCGAGCTCTTTTCGCAGCACCCCGCCGTTTGCGTGAGGGTTCGCGGAGATACGGCGTGGCCCGGAAGGTGCAAGTTCCTGCAGGTCTGCTATGAGCCTTCCGTCGGAATCGAATAACTCTTCGGGCTTGTAACTGCGCAGCCATTCTTCCACAAGTTTCAGATGCTTTTCATTCGTGACTGGGTCGGACACGGGGACCTGATGCGCCCGCCACGAGCCTTCCACTTTGTGTCCGTCTACGACTTTCGGCCCCGTCCATCCCTTGGGAGAGCGAAGTACGACCATGGGCCAACGCGGGCGGGTGGCATCTCCGGTTGAGCGCGCGTGCTGCTGGATCGAGCGAATTTCCACGATACATTGTTCCAGGGTCGAAGCCATTTGTTGATGCACAGCAGACCGGTCGTCACCCTCGACGAAATAGGGTTTGTGGCCGTATCCGATCAGCAACGCCTGCAGTTCGTCTCGCGGGATGCGGGCAAGGATCGTGGGATTCGCAATCTTGTAACCGTTAAGGTGCAACACCGGCAGAACAGCCCCGTCGCGAATGGGATTCAGCAACTTATTCGAGTGCCACGAGGTGGCAAGCGGACCGGTTTCCGCCTCGCCGTCTCCCACCGTGACGGCAACGATGAGGTCAGGGTTGTCGAAAGCGGCCCCGTACGCATGAGAGATGGAATAGCCAAGCTCGCCGCCTTCGTGAATCGAACCGGGTGTCTCGGGCGTGCAGTGCGAGCCGATCCCGCCGGGGAACGAAAACTGCCGGAAGAACCTGAGCAGGCCCGCTTCGTCGCGACTCTTGTCGGGATAGATCTCGGAATAGTGCCCTTCAAGGTAGCAGTTGGCCAGCGTGGCCGGCGCGCCGTGACCCGGGCCCGAGATGTACATCACATTCAGGTCATATTTCCTGATGAGACGGTTTAGATGAATCCAGATCAAAGACTGCCCCGGATCCGACCCCCAATGACCAAGAAGTCGATTCTTGATGTGCTCCGGCTTCAGCGGCTCGCGAAGCAGAGGATTCCCGCGGAGATAGATCATTCCTGCCGCTAAATAATTGCAGGCATGCCAGTAAGCATCGATCCTTCGTAACTCCTCCTGGGTAAGCGCCGCCGGGATCTCAGCCGAAACATGAGTTGTGCTAGCCATTCTGTTCTCCTGGAATTCAAGACTTAGCCAGGCCCGCTTTGCGTCATCGTAAGCCCGCGCGCTCAACAAAACAGGTGAAATCCCTCGGGCATGGTGGAAAGCGTCTCGGTCAGAGCGCCAACAAGGCGGGCGTCGTCGGGTCCGTGGGACCTTCGCGCCAGCGGTCGATGCAGGTTATCCCTGCGGAAATCCGAACATCAACCACGACTGATTGGCTACCCAATGCGGGTACAGCTCCGTCATCTGATCGAACAGCTCCTTGTCGGATGTCGCGGTTTTCTGCAGCCGATCGAAGTCCTGCAGATAACGCTTGGTGTCCTGGATCGCCGAGGGAGAGTCGGGCGCGCCAGGCTTCTTGTGACCGGCGACAACGATCGCTGGATTCAGCGCCGCTAACCGGTCCAGGGCCGCAATCCAATTCTTTCGGCTCTCGGGGGTAGTGTCGCCGACGTACATACGGCATTGGTTGTACACAACGTCGCCAGCCACGATCAGGCCGATCGATGGAACGTATAGAGAGGTCGAATCGGAACTATCGGTACGGCCCTGCTCGAGAATGCGCAATTCGTGGCCCTCGAGAGTGAACGTGTCGTGCTCATAGGGCACAGGTGGAACCAACTTGGTGGCCACTTGCCCAGGAAAGAGCCGGCGGGCCAATTGCTCCACTGGGGCAGAGAAAGACGCCTGCATGGCGATCACCGTCTTGGGCGTTGCTATCGCCTGAGCGCTCGGGAAACGGTCGAGCAGAATGCTCAGACCGTAGAAGTGGTCGAAATGGGCGTGCGTTATATAGATCGTCTCCAGGTTACGATTGTGCAAAGCGACCCAATCCGCGAGAGCCTCGGCCTCAGCCACTGTCCCCATTGCGTCCACCAGCACCGCGTCGTACTCGCCGAAGATTAAAGTCGACGTGATAGGGTCAAAGCCGAGCGCTTCGCCGAACGGCCTTGGCCGCTCGCCGACCATAGTCTTTCCCGGGGCCGTAAAAACGTTCACACTAAGCGTGTTCGACGCGACAGGCGCGATCGCGCCCGTGCTCTCTTTCAGTCCAGTTGTGCCGTCCATTTGGTACTCCTTTCGAATACAGAGCGAGCGAATGTTCAGGGATCGTAACCGACCTTCATTTACCTATTCCACTTGGCTTTCGCCGCCGCTCGCTCGATCAACTCCGCCACTTCTCGCGGATGAGACAGCATCGCCAGATGATTAGCCAGTAGGGTAATTGAAGTTGCCTTTATGGTCGCTGCTTCGTCTTTCTCGAGCTCCGGCGGAATCGCCCGATCGTGGCCGGCGATCACGGCCCATGATGGCTTGCTCTTCCAGGCAGCCGTCGTGACTGTCGCTCCAAAAACTGCTGCCGCCGTTTGATCCTGTGTCACATTGAGTATCTGCTGCTCCATGTCCGGGAGGTCCTGCGCCATGTCTTCGGCGATTCCTTTTCGAGTCGCCGTCAGAAAGCCTTGGGCGTCGAGCCGAAGCTCGCCGCCCAGCGGAGCGGGCGGGTACGGCTTGCTGACCGAATTGATGGATTCACCCTCCCGGGGCGCGAACGCCGCCACGTAGACCAACCCGACGACCTTTGGATCATTACCCGCCTCGGTAATCACCACGCCGGCGTAGGAATGGCCGACGAGTATTACCGGTCCGTCTTGCAACGCGATGATACGCTTCGTCGCCGCTACATCGTCAGCCAGCGAGGTCAAAGGATTCTGCACAGCGACCACATGAAAGCCCTTCGCTTGGAGAAGCGCAATCACTCTGGACCAGCACGATCCATCCGCCCAGGCGCCGTGAACCAGGACAATATTTCTGGCCCCTTGCGCGGAGTTCACCTGAGCGAATCCTGTCATATCGAGTCCGGACGGCAAGATCAGCATTACGGTTGCGATCAGAGCTGTTCGGTACATTTGCGAGAGCTTCATTTCTATCTCCTCATTGAACTAACTGCCGGGATAAAGCCAGCACAACCTTGGCCGCGCAACCGGGCGAACGTTTCCATCGGGCCCAGCGCTAACCGTACTTGAGCTCGGTGCTCTGTCCGACCTCGATAATGTAACCGTCAGGATCGCGGATGTAGCAGCGAATCTCGCCGTACTTGGGTATTGGCTCCGTGATGAACTCGGCTCCTCGACTTTTCCACAGTTCATAACACGCTTGGATATCCGCAACGCGGATATTCATAAAGCCGTTGATCTTATCCGGGTCGGGGACGCTGAGCGTCACCGTCGGCTTGTCGGGAGTCGGCCCGCCCCCGACGTTGACAAGGAGCCAGGTATTCGCGATCTGAATGTACGCAGGCGCGCCTTCGCTGTCGCCTGTGCTCAGGACGCGCCCGTCGAAAACCTTCTCATAGAAGCGAGCCGACCGGTCGATGTCGGCGACGGTGAGAAAATGCGCGACGCTGAATCCCTCGCGCGGGGGCATCTCATAGCTCTTCTGCTCGACTTGTACCGCGTTCATTGATGGCTCCCTTGATACGGTGTTGATTACAAATACACTGTCCCGAGCGCCTCCCGTTCCCAACGTCAGGACTTCGGAGCGCCGGCCTAGCGCGCGATTTGGCCCAAATAATACCCGAGCCGGTTCTCGACATCCCCCGGCTTGTGGAAGCCGCGCGCCATAAGCGCCTTGATCCCCTCCTGAGCGGCGGGTCGCCCGAGCGAAGCAATGCACGCGTCCCACCCGGCGCCGAGTTCAACGTCCGGCGGCAGGCTGGTGTTGACGAGGCGCTTGGTGTTGGCGATCGCCCATTTGTCGAACCCGGCGATCCGGGTCGCGAGCGCCTCGACGAACGCGTCTAGATCCGCGTCGGGCAAGGCGCGATTCACGTAGCCATAAGCCTCGGCCTGGTCTGCCCCGATGTCTTCCGAACTCAGGAGCACCTCGAGGGCGCGGTTGCGTCCGATGAGTTGGGGCAGCCGGGCCATGGGGCCGCCACCGGCCACCATCCCCACGCCAACCTCCCATTGCGAAATGATTGCCTTTTCGCGGCTGGCGAAACTCATGTCGCAGGCGAGCGTGATCTCGCTCCCATTGCCCGTCGCCCGGCCACGGATGAGAGCGATGGAAGCCACCGGCAAGCGAGTCAGACGCGCGAGAAAGTCCGGCCAGGGCGGCAAGCCGGTGGGACCCGCCGGCATTGAGGTCAGATCCTCAATCTTCGCCAGGAAATCGGAGTGATTCAGGAAGTAGTCGTCCACCGCGCTGTCGAACACGACGACCCTGATATGCTCGTCGGCCTCGAGAGCGTTGATCAGTCCCTGGAACTCCCGGACCATTTCCGGGCCCATTACGTTGATCGGCGGGTTGTCGATCGTGACACGCCAATAGGCGGGCGACCGCCGGGCGACGCGGATCTGTGCGGGCTTCGTAAGTGTGATTGCAGCTGTCATGGCTTCCTCCTGTCTATATGTTGATCTTTTAAGCCGGGATCATTCGTACCCTGGCGGCAATACGTTAATTACTCCGGCGCCCATCTTGCTAACGATCTCGTCCTGGGAATCCGTGCCGCCCGAACAACCGATTGCGCCGATAATCACCCCGTGTTCGATCAGCGGGATGCCGCCTCGAGAGGCAATGATTCCGTCGAACGCGAGCAGATAGTTGAGGTGCATAAGCTGGATACCGTCCTCGAACTGCTTCGTTTCGCGCCGGAAGGTCGCGGCCGCTCGTGCCTTGTGCTGGGCAATCTGAATGGAGGCAAGCATCGCACCGTCCATTCGTTGAAAGGCGACGAGGTTGCCGCCGGAATCGACCACCGCTACGTTCATCTTCCAATTCCGCTTCTTCGCCTCTTCCACCGCCGCGCGAATCGCCTCCTGGGCTCGCTCTAGCGATATCGGCAGGCCGTACGGAGTGTCGAAAGGAATTCTGTCGGGCACAAAATCAAGGGGATTCGTTTCCGTGGGCTGCAGCGCTCGCCTCGCAGTAGCGGTGGTTCCTGTTCTCTCGTTTGACATAGGTCCTCCTTCAAGGGTCGTAGTCCCTCCGTTCACCTCTTGCCGTACGCCGTGAAGATGTAGTCCTTGTTCTTCACGATCGTGTGGCACGCAAAGCCGCAATTCACAGTGCCGGTCGGGTCGGGCTTGAACGTGTCTGACGTGGGATCATAGTCAAACGCGGCGTATGCCCATCCCTTCGTGTCGGGGAATTTCTTATTGTCCTTCTCGATGAAGAAAACATCTTGTAAGCTGTCCGGTACCCTCACAGAAAAAGGCGCCTCCGTACTCTTTTTCGGTTTCCACTCGATCTTTGCAATCTTGGCGCCGTCGGGGAATGGCTTGCCGTTGCCGGGAACACCGGCCCGGTAGGCGTCGATCATCGTTTGATTGGCGACCATCACCTTCAATAGCTGGTCCGTCTGACTGACGGCGACAGCCTGCCAGTTCTCGTACCCTCTGAAGTCAGAGAATGCGAGCCCATTTGGCACGCGCACTGAGTACTTGTCCTGCGCGGCAAAGACCCCGCCACCCAGGACCGCCAGCGCTATGCCAACTGCAGCTGCCGGAACGACTCGGAAACCGCGTGAGCGTAAAAACCGTTGGTCGAACATCAGTTCCCCCTCCTCGATCTGCTTATGCGGAAATACATTTCGTCAGCGTAGGTGCACGCTTCGGGCCAGGTTTGCCGCTCGGTCCGAAATACTGGAATCGCCCTTAATTTGAGTGGCTTGGCATGAACCTTGTGGGTCGGGTGGCGTTGTCCGGATATCCGATGTCGGGCGGTTGGCACCGCGAGTAGACTCTCCAACGGCTCTTCGTCAGTCGCGTTGTCAGGCTCACTGTAAAGGCAGCCTTTCATCTCCTGGGGCCCGATAGTGGACTTTCGCTGGCGGCAACGGATCGCTCGAAGTGAGAAAATAAGGACCAATAGGCCCTGGGCAGAGCGCATCCTCGTCTGAGGCGCAAACCGGATTCGTGGCATGGAGGTGGAACCTTGTCTACCAGACCGCAAGATGAGTTCCCTGCGGAGGAATTAATTCCGCAGGGTGCAGCTTCTTTGGAGTCGATTCTCTGCACGGACGAGTTGCGCCGGCGCCCC
>Ga0209067_10001962_pt1 | contig 12333 bp, 12 predicted proteins | sample ColStrG_CSR_2013_FD_187199 | JGI IMG/M metagenome (GOLD analysis project Ga0209067, IMG submission 187199) | Freshwater sediment microbial communities in response to fracking from Pennsylvania, USA - Cold Stream Run_MetaG_CSR_2013 (SPAdes)... | ecosystem: Environmental > Aquatic > Freshwater >... | reverse complement strand
GTCGGCGGGCGTGGTCCGCGTGGTCGATCCGGATGGCGCCGAGATTGTCTTCGCCCGGGAAGGTTCGCCCGGATGGACCTGCGTGGCCGATCGCCTGATCGGCACGCCGGTGGAATCCTATCCGTTCAACTGGGGCGAAGGGGTTCAGATGATGGGGCTCATGAGGGCCGCAAGGGCGACGCACGACACCCGTTACGTCGACTATGCGGAGAAATGGGCGCGGATCTACGAAACCCAGGATGTGCGGACGCTTCTGGATATCGGACCGGCCGCCCCCAACCCAACTCACCGCGGATACTGCGGCCACTGGAGCCCTGGGAGCGCCGCGCTCTATCTTTATGAGGATCGGCCCAACCCGGAGCACCTGAAACTGGCGGAGAACGTCGCCGGCTTCATCGAGACGGGCGCGGAGCGCAGTCCGGACGGCGGCCTCGGGCACTGGCAGGGAAGCCACCAGTTGTGGGTCGACACCTTGTATATGGCGTGCCCGTTGCTATCCGGCCTCGGCAAGCTGCAGAATCGGCCCGAGTACATCCAGGATGCCGCCCGCCAGATCGTGGTTCATGCGCGTCACCTCCAGGACGAAAAGACCGGGCTCTTCTACCACATGTGGGACTGGCAGACCGGCACGCACTCCGAGGGCTTCTGGGGCCGGGGAGACGGCTGGGTGCTGATGTCGCTGGCCGATACCATGGAGGTCATGAACCGGCGCGATCCGCTGTACCAGGAACTAACTTCCATCGCGCGGAAACTGGCCACGGGTCTCGAATCCACGCAGGATGGCGACGGGCTGTGGCACACTGTCCTCGACGATCCCAAAAGCTATCCCGAATGTTCGGCCACGGCTATGTTCGCATACGGCATGCTCAAGCTCGTGCGCCTGCGGGTATTGCCTCCCGCGTACCATGCCAGGGCGATGAAGGCCTGGGGCGCCATCAACGACAGGTACGTCAAAGACGGCCTGGTCGTCGGTGTGTCCGCCGGTACGGACCCGAGAGGAGCCGACGCCTATCGCACTAAGCCGGTGGGAACTGAAACCTGGGGAACGGGCGCCTACCTGCTGGCGGCCAGCGAAGTGGCGCGCAACCCAAAATGAGGAGTCGCTTCACAAAGTGAGATCTGGGTTGCGCGTCACCGGAGTTCCGGTGGGGTTCTATTGCGCGCCAGGGAACAGGGTACCCTCCTGCCATCCGGCCGGACCTCGATGCCTTGCGGAACCTGGCTCGGGACTTCATCTCGCCACGACTGGAGAAAGAAGTTCTGGGGCGCGTCGGCGAATAGATCACGGGCGAGCACCGGCAGCACAGGCGCCTGGGTCAACAGCCAGAACACTGTGGGTCGCCGGGTCGGCTAAGCGTTCATTCGGAGGCCCGGTCAAGATCCAGGGCGAAAGCCAGTGCGTCCTTGAGCCGCTCCATTATCGCTGCGGAAAGCTTGCCAATCCTGCGCTCAAGACGCACGGTTGGCAGAGATCCTAATCCTTGAACATTGGCTACTGATTCACGATCAAGAAACGGAAGCCGCGGCAGCGGCACTTCATACGGACTGTCTCTCCGCTGGGTGGTGAGGGGCACGTACAAGATGAGTGATCGCGGCGGGTCGGGATCCTGGCGGGAGACAATGATGACGGGACGCGTCTTGGCGGCGAGCCCAACGTCCGCCAGCCAGATTTCACCGGGTTGGGGGTTCATCGAGCAAGTCGAGGACCTGCTGTTCGGCGGCGCGCGAGCGCGCGATATCAAGGACGTCGTGATCGGCGAGCTCTATAACCTCAATGATGCGCTCCCTGGCCTCAGCCGCCGTTTCCGGCTTCCACTCGCGCAATCGAGCATCCAATTTCTCCGCCAAGGCGTCCACGATGACCTCCTGCTCTGGCTCCTAGTTTAACGCCATCGGCCCTTCGGAGATTGCCATGTACTCAACTTCGGGTACATGGAGGGGCCCCACTCAAGAAGCGTGGCAAACAGAGCTGAGCCAGAAAGTCTTCTCCGAAGCATAGCCTGAGCCTGCCCGACCTTGACCAGGCAAGATCGGCAGTTCACAACAGCCGGCCCTCGAAGGAATCCCAGCGAGTGTACCAGCACGCCATCGACGAGTTCATCACTTGGTATTGCTCCGAACCCAGACTGTCATTCAACAAAGCCGTTGTCACCCGCTATCGAATCCATTTGGAATCGCGTCAACTTGCGCTGGGCACGATTAACGGCAGGCTCGCGGCCGTCAGGCGCCTCGCGTGCGAAGCCTTCGATTCCGGCTTGTTGAGCCCGGATCTGGCTGCTGGAATCCGCCGAGTGAAGGTGTTCGTCTTGGTAACTGGCTCACCGTCGACCAGGCAAGAGCGCTGTGGCAGGTACCTGACCCGAGTGCCGAATGCCAAGCTCATCAGCGCTTTCGTCCTCACGGACATACGTTACCATAGCGCCTTTCCTGGTCACGTGGCCGAAAAACCTAACCGCGCAAGTGACCCCTCGCTGGCCCGAAGTCGGTTCTGGGAAGTTGCAATCAACCCAAGGGGCGCGGGGCTGGATTGCACACAGCCGAGGTCATCCTGGCCACGGCCTAATTTAACGCCCATGCCCTGGGTCTCCTGGGTCGGCGATCCTTGACACCGGGGCGCAGCCCGCGATAACCTCTCTCCAGTACGCTGCGAATTCCAACAACCCTCGCCTTCCCTGTTTTGCTCTCGTGTCTTGCCGGCTCGCTCTATGGGCAGGAAGCTCCTCTTTCCTTCTTCGAGACTCGCGTGCGGCCGATCCTGAAGGCCAACTGCGATGTCTGCCACAACTCGGCGAACCGAAGCGGGGGTCTGGCCCTCGACAGCCGCGAGAACGTGCTGAAAGGCGGAGACCGCGGTCCAGCGGCCAAGCCGGGTGCCCCGGCCGAGAGCCTCCTGATCCGGGCAGTCGAGCAGACCGGCGAAGTCAAGATGCCCATGGGGCGGCCGCGGCTGAAAGACGAAGACATTGCCGCGCTGCGCCAATGGATCGAGCAGAAGCTCCCCTGGAGCGATGGCGCGATCTCCGCGAAACCGCGCAACTGGGACCACTGGGCCTTTCAGCCGCCTCAGCATCCGCCCCTCCCCGCGGTAAGCAACGCGCGGTGGGTTCGCAATCCGATCGACAACTTCATCCTGGCGCGCTTGGAACGCGAGAAGGTGCAACCGTCGCCCGAAGCCGATCCGGCCACTCTGCTGCGGCGCGTCAGCCTCGATCTCACCGGTCTTCCGCCCACGCCTGAGGAGATGAAAAGTTTTCTGGCGGACCGCTCCCCGAACGCTTACGAGAAGGTTGTGGACTGGCTGCTCGCCTCGCCGCACCATGGGGAACGGTGGGGCCGGCACTGGCTGGATGCGGCCCGCTATGCCGATTCCGACGGATACAGCATCGACGCTCCCCGCCCCATCTGGAAGTACCGGGATTGGGTGATCGACGCGATCAACCGCGACATGCCGTTCACCCAGTTCGTGATCGAACAAATCGCCGGCGATCTGCTGCCCAACCCGACGGTCGACCAACTGATCGCCTCCGGCTTTCATCGCAATACGCCGAGCAACTTCGAAGGCGGCATCGACTTCGAACAGTACCGCATCGAAGCCGTGGCCGACCGTACGGCTACGACCGGCGCCGTGTTCCTGGGGCTGACCGTCGGCTGTGCCCGCTGCCACGACCATAAGTACGACCCAATTACCCAGAAGGAGTTCTACCAACTCTTCGCGTTCTACAACAACACCGACGAGATCACCACGCAAGCGGAGCGGGATGAATTCTACCGCCCCTATCTCGATCTGCCAACTCCCCAGGAAACGGCCGACGCGAAGGCCTATTGGGAGCGGGCAACCGAACTCAGCCGCGAGGTGATGGACTCGATCGCGCAACTCCAGGCCAAGCCGCGTGAACCCGGCGCTCCGCCCCTCTATCGCAACGCGGAACTGCAAAAGCGCGTGGCCGCGCTGCGGGCATTCATGAAGCCGCTTGGCATTGAAGGCTCTCCGGAATACCATTGGCCCAAGCCGTGGGTCACCCGAACGCTGATCATGCGCGAACTGCCGACGCCAAGGGAAACCTACGTGCAAATCGGGGGCGACTTTCTGCGGCACGGGGACCGCGTGTTCCCGGGTGTTCCCGCCGTGCTGTCGGCCAAGCCGGTGACCGGGAACCGGCTCGACCTGGCCAAATGGCTGGTGGATCGCGGGAATCCTGTTACCGCCCGCGTGACCGTAAATCGCATGTGGCAGGCCTATTTCGGCAAGGGGATTGTCGAGAGCCAGGACGACTTCGGATTGATGGGCGCCCGGCCGACACATCCGGAGTTGTTGGACTGGCTGGCAACCGAGTTCATGGACAGCGGCTGGAGCCAGAAAGCCATGCACCGGCTCATCGTAACCTCGGCCACGTACCGGCAGTCTTCCAAGAGCCGCCCGGAGTTGGACGAAACCGACCCTTACAACAAACTCCTGGCGCGGCAAACGCGGATGCGTCTGGAAGCCGAAATCATCAGGGACTCGGCGCTAGTGGCGAGCGGCTTGCTGACGCCTACGGTCGGCGGCCCTGGTGTATATCCTCCCCTGCCGGAACACGCCATGAGCGGCACGCAGATCCAGCGCCCCTGGCCGGCCGACGTGGGCCCCGACCGGTACCGCCGGGGAATGTACACGTTCTTCTTCCGAGCCTCCCCTGCCCCGAGCCTGGGCCTCTTCGATGCGCCCGATGGCACTTCGTCCTGCACCCGGCGCATTCGCTCCAACAGCCCGCTGCAGGCGCTCACGCTGTTGAACGACGAAGCCTTTCTCGAATTCGCCGAAGCACTGGCGAAACGCACGATGACGGAGGGTGGCGCAACGGATGCGAGCCGTCTCGAATACTCGTTCCTGCTGGTTCTGGGAAGGAAGCCGCTGGCGAAGGAGGCCGACCGCCTGCACACGTTCCTGGCCGCGCAACGGCAGGTTTATGCGGCCAATCCGGACGCGGCGGCGCAGTTGTTTACGAGGCCGGGGCCGGCCGCTGGCGCCGGCGCCGCGAAGAGCGAGATCGCGGAACTGGCTGCCTGGACCGCCGTGGGCCGCGTGCTCTTCAACCTGGATGATTTCATGACAAGGGAGTAGCCGATCATGACACCCGAAGACCGCTTCCTGTTAGGAGAAACCCGCCGCCACTTCTTCAGCCGCTGCGGGGTGGGCCTGGGCCAGATCGCGTGGCGTCCCTGATGACCAACGGCCAGCTATCCAGCGCATCGGCGCGGCCCCTGAATCCGATGGCACCCAAGCCTCCGCACTTTCCTCCCAAGGTAAAGAACATCATCTATCTGTTCATGGCCGGGGGCCCGAGCCAGTTGGAGATGTTCGACTACAAGCCAAAGCTGAAGGAGTTTGACGGCAAGGTGGCGCCCGACGAGTTGATCAAGGGCAGGCGCTTCGCGTTCATGGACACGTTCACCAAGAACCCACCGCGGCTGCTGGCCAGCCACCGGGAATTCCAGCAGTACGGCAAGTCCGGAATCTACGTATCGTCGCTGCTGCCGCACATCGCGTCCATCACGGACGACCTCACGATGATCCATGGCATCTCCACCGAGAACTTCAACCACGCGCCGGCCAAGTGTTTCATGAACACCGGCTCGATCCGGTTCGGCCGCCCTTCGATGGGCTCGTGGATCACCTACGGGATCGGCAGCGAATCCCAGGACCTGCCCGGCTTCGTGGTTCTGCAATCCGGTCCGCGCGGGCCGCGTGGCGGTGCGGCGCTGTGGTCCAGCGGATTTCTCCCCACTGCCTACCAGGGCGTTCCCTTCCGATCCGGCGGCGATCCGATTCTGGACTTGTCGACGCCAATTGGCGTACCGGCCAAGTCGCAGGAACAGACGCTGGCGGCGGTTCGCGATCTGAACCAGATCAAGATGGATGAGACCGGCGACAGTGAGATCGCCACTCGCATCGCCGCCTATGAGATGGCCTACCGGATGCAGACCAGCGGCCCCGAGCTAATCGATTTCACCAGAGAGAGCCCGGAAACGCTCGAAAGGTACGGCGCGGAGCCCGGCAAGGCGACGTACGCCAACAACTGTCTGCTGGCCGCGCGGCTGGTGGAACGGGGCGTGCGATTCGTGCAGCTCTACCACACGGATTGGGATCACCACGCCGACATCGGGCAGCCGCTCGACCAGGTCTGCAAAGAGATCGACCAGCCGACCGCGGCCTTGATTCGCGATCTGAAGCGCCGCGGACTGCTGGACCACACCCTGGTGGTTTGGGGCGGCGAGTTCGGGCGCACTCCGATGGGCGAAGGCAGGGAGGAGGCCAAGATGGGGCGGAATCACCACATCGATGCCTTCACCATGTTCATGGCGGGCGCCGGGGTTCGTCCGGGGACACAGGTGGGCGAGACCGACGAGCTCGGCTTTTCGCGAACCGGCGATCCGATCGATGTGCACGACATCCACGCGACGCTTCTGCATCTGATGGGGCTCAACCACACCAAGCTCACCTTCACGTTCCAGGGCCGTCCGTTCCGTTTGACCGACGTCTCCGGCCGCGTAGTGGACAAGCTGCTGGCATAGGCGAGTATGCGGATCGCGATTTCCCTTTTCTGCTTCGGCTGCGCGCTCACGGCGCAGACCGCCCCGGACACGGGCGAGGGGAAAAAGCTGTTCGAGGCCAAGTGCGGCGTTTGCCACAGTGAAGGCTCGGAACGCCGAATCGGCCCGGGATTGAAGGGCGCCAAGGACGGCAAGCTGCCCGACGGCAGGAATGCGAGTCATGATACCCTTCTGAAGAAAGTGAACGAAGGCGGCGGTGGAATGCCCGTGTTTCGCGATCTTCTCACCGAGAAAGAGAAAGAAAGCATCATCGGGTATGTGCTGACGCTGTAAGGTAAGGGGGCCGTCTTTCGTGCTTGCAAAACGCAACGTTGGTTTGGCCGTGTTATCCGGCCTGTTGGCTCTGGCGCGCGCGGCCGACGTGCCGGCCAGCGGTACTTTCGAGGAACACTCCGCGGTGACGATGGCTAACGACCGGCTGACCGTCACCATCCTCACGCAAGGCAGTACTGTGGCCGCGGTGGTCCTGAACGGCGGCGAGGACAAACTGGGGCCGCTGTGGAACCCCATGCGGATGGCGCGCGAATTGGGACGCCCGGAGAGCTTCAATCCGGGCATGGGCCACTTCATCTGCGTGGATGGCTTCGGACCGGTGTCGGCCGAAGAACGGGCCGCGGGATTGCCGGGCCACGGCGAAGCGCATCTCCAGACCTTCACCGTCCTCAGCACCCAGGAAGGCGGAATGGCCGAGGTGACACTTTCGGCGAAACTCCCGCTGGCCGAAGAAAACTTCACCAGGACCTACCGGATGGTAGATGGCGAGAACGTGGTCTACATCGACAGCCAGTTGGAGAGCCTGCTCGGCTTCGATCGCCCCTTGAACTGGGCCGAGCATGCGACGATCGGTTCACCCTGGCTCGAGTCGGGCGTCACCGTGGTGGACGTTTCGGGTTTACGTTCGCAAACCCGACCATGGCTGCAGCAAGAAGCCGGGGGCCAGACGCAGCGGCGGCTCCCGCCGGGGAAAGACTTCACGTGGCCGATGGCACCCGCTCTGGACGGCGCAGCCGTCGACATGCGGACCACGCCCGAGAATCCCCACTACATGGACCACACGGCCACGTTGCTCGATCCCGCAAGGCAACTCGAGTGGGTGACCGCACTCAATCCCAAGCGGCGCGAGATTCTCGGTTATGTTTTCCGGCGCGCCGACTATCCGTGGCTGCAGACCTGGGGGAAATACCCAGCCAACCAGAAAATGGCCCGGGGCATGGAGTTTGGCACCCAGCCCTTCGACGTGCCGCGCCGCGAGGCTATTAGCCTCGGCACGATGTTTGAGAATCCCGTCTTCCGCTGGTTGCCCGCGAAGGCAAAGATCGAAACACGGTTTCTGATGTTTTACGCGCGCGTTCCCGAGGGGTTCAGCCGGGTGGATGACGTGCGGTTGGAGAACGGGCGGATCGTGATTGAAGATCGAAGGGTTGCCAAGCAAGTGGTTCTCACCGTTTCACGCCCGCTCTGACTTCCGCAGGTCGGGTGCCGATGCTGCTCACATAAGTGCCGAGTGGGGCGAACCGCGGCTCAGTCAAACGGAAGACGTGGCTGGGCGGAAGGTGTGGATGGCCTCTCCTCAATCTCCCGACGCTGATGGCGCAGCATGGCGGCAACCAGTTGCCAGGTGGGGCCCGGTGTATCGCGCCACGGCGCCGGAACCCGGAGCATACAGTACTGGCGGGTATCAGGATCGAAGCTGAAGAACCCGGCATGGCGGCCGATCAGCCGTTTCCATTCTTCAGGCCTCGCCAGACCGGCTTCCACCAGGCCGCACTCTGCGGGAATCTCGGCAACGTCCACCAGCCCGGCAGGTGTGACGAAATAGAACTCGTTCGAGTAGCGCATCCCGATGCGGCGTTTGAGCGGGTGCTTCAGTTCGGCCAGGAAATCTGCACGCGAGGTTTTCGCCTCATAGCAGACGCGCTTCATCGCCGTATGCGGGAGGGAGTTTAGAGCGAACGCATCCAGGCGCTGTACGTTGCCGTTCCGCCGCCCCGTCCCGACCCGCAACTCGCGGAAGAACAGCCATTCGGAACGAGACGCGTGCATACAGCGCTCCACGATAGCGAGCAAGAGCACGGCTGCGTGAGTTTCCGGTTGCGACCCCGAAACAGCGTTTTGCGAGAGCGCCACCGCCGAGATGGCCATGGCGGAATTATGGCACATCTTCACGGGAGGTTTGGCCAAGGTGCACTGGGTGCAGTTAGAGTTGTTTCAGCATTGGGTAGCGTGAGGCCAGATGCTCGGTCGTTCACGGTCTGGTTCACCGCAAACCAGTTCTTGTAGTTCCGTCCATGCAGGCGGACGTATCCCACCGGGGAAGTGGTCTCGGCACTCGGCCGCAACGAGCGACCGACGCGAATCATTCTTGCGATCTCCCTGGGCGAACGATGTCCGATAGTCGCCTCTTCAGGGTGCACTCTGCTGGCGTCTTGCCCTGGGTGTCGAGCCAACGCCAGAAGTCCCGCACACGGACGCGGTGCTCGACGGCTGGCTGACGGACGCGCACCCTCAACTCCGTAAGGTCTTCGCCGATCTCGTCAACCCAGGCGTCCTTATGCAGAATCGACAGGGCGCGGGCGACCGCTTCGTACAGCGACTCGGCGGTGACCTCGACGGTATGGTCGGTTCCGGTTAGATCACGACAGCAGACCTGGCATGCTCGGAGGGCCACGAGGTAAGAGTACCATATTCGCCTTTTGTTCGCCAGCCGGACATGTCCGGATACACCGGATCGTCTCCAGGGCCAGTGGGCCAGAACGGCCTTTTGGGATTCGTCAGGCCGCCTCCGCGAGGCGCCAACATCTCGACCGGGCGCAAGATTCTCTGGAACGATGCTCGGCAGGAAGTTATGGTTTTGGCACCGTCGGAGCGATTTCAGCCCGATTTGGGCGGCCGGACAGTATCGGAAATATTGGAAGTGGTCTAAAATCAAAGAAGCACAAAATGTCGGGGCGTAGCGCAGCCTGGTAGCGCACCTGCCTTGGGCGCAGGGGGTCGGGCGTTCAAATCGCCCCGCCCCGACCAAACCTCCTGCTGATTCCAAAAGACTTGTTCAATCTGCCTTCCATCGCTTTCGCCCATTCTTTGCCTCGACTGTGCCAGAACTGTGCCAAAACCCCTTCAGTTCGCCTTCACTGTGCCAGAACCCTTGCCGCCTTCATTCGCGTGTCGGTTCAGCTTTTCCAGAGCTTCGCGCTTCATCTGTAGTTTCATCTGCGAATACTTCTTGAAGACCTTCGCGTCGCCCTGGCGCAACAGCTGAGTCACCCATTCGTCCGCTACGCCTCCCGCGCTGAGGCGGGTGGCGTATGTCGATCTGAGATCGTAGATGCGAAAGTATCGGACACCCGCCCTCCGGAGCGTCGCCCGCCATACCGTCTTGAACGTCATCTGATAACCATTTGGGTTCTCCTCGCTCGGGAACAGATAGGGACTGAGACCTGCGATCGCGATCTGGCTCTCAAAAGCCTCGACTGCGATCTCGGAGAGCGGAACCTCCGCCACTCCGTTCGGCGTCTTCGAATCGGGAATCCACACTGTCCGGTTCTCCAGGTCGACCTGCTCCTTTTTCATTGGAGTGAGTTCTTTGTAGATCCGAAGCCCGGCCTCGGTGATGATGCGGATCACGTTGCGCAGGTATTCGGGAGCCGCGATCTCGATCTTCTGCTGCTCCGACCAGGCCATGTAGTGCGGCCGGAACAGCCCGTCGACTCTCGCCGGGAACTCGACGCCAGCACATGGGTTCGCGAACAGAAACTTCTTGCGGACCGCCACGTTCAGCATACGGCGGAGCACCCGGAGTTCCTGGTGTACCGTTGTCGCCTTCAACGTCCCCTTCTCCACGAATCCCTCTCCCGTTTTCACAACGACTCGCTGTTTGAGCCTCCGACGAAGATACTCCTCGATATCATCGGCGGTCAATTCAGCGAGTTTCGTCGTTTCGAACACTGCCCTCAGATGCTTCAGCGCGCGCCCATTGACCTCATGGGTCTTCGGCGCCCGGAATGGCGGCCTGGAGAAATTCTCCAGATAAAAATCCGCCCATTCCCCAAAACCAAGATCGCTCCCCCGTCGTAAGGCCGGCAGGGTATTGTTGTCTCGGGCCTGCAGTCGTTCTCTGAGGCTTCGTTGCGCTTCATCCCAATCCTCAGTGCCGGTCGATTCACGCTGGCGAACACCGGTCTTGTCCCGGTATTGCATCCACCAGATCGCCGATCCCTCACGCTTATACAGGCCGCCATCATGCTTTATCGGTCTTGCCATTCCACCACCTCCTGTTTGAATTTGGCGCGGAAGGGCTCCAACTCCGATCTCAGAAACCGGATGTTGCGGCCCATCACGCGGAGATGGGGAATCTGCTTTCGCTCTACCCAAAGATACACTGTTTGGACGCTGACACCCAGATATACGGCGGCGTCGCGAACCGTCAGAGGGAGGTCCTCGCGAGCAAGAACTGCCACGGCACTTCCGTTCTGGGATTCGATTTGGGGGAGGTGCTTTAGATTCATGCCTCTTTGTACGGCATTTGCGGCTTTCAAAACAAAAGTCTCCTGCGCGGTGCTCGGAAACAGATTCCGCTCTCCGAACCGGGCACACGTGGGCGTCAGACCGAGCGAGAACAGGCCGTCGCCTGCATGGCTCCGCTGACGAATCTAGAAGAGTTCCGGTCGCGCGGGCATCCGGTTCATACTGCGGTGGGGCATATTCAGCCTCCAAGGGATTGAACGAATGACGAACGCACTCCACGAAATTCTCAAAACAAGTCAGAAAGCGAACGGGATCTGGGGGCAGCAGGGCGACGAAGGCGCAATCGAGATCACATGTCTCGCGCTGTTGGCCTTACGGCGGGAGACAGGAATTGAAATGGACCGCGCGGTCCAAGTGCTTCAAGATCTTCAGAACGCGGACGGGAGTTGGCCGGCGTTCGTCGGTGATGAACCAACTGGATGTTGGACCACAGGCCTGGCGGTGCTGACGCTCCTGGCGGCCGGAAACCGAACGCGCGCCCTCGCGTCGGCAGTTCATTGGCTGGTGAACGCAAAAGGGCGGGAGGCGAATTGGTTTTGGCGTTGGAAATTCCAAACCGTAGACAAGAGCGTGGAGTTTGATCCTGCCAAGTACGGTTGGAGTTGGGTTGCAGGCACGCTTAGCTGGGTCATTCCTACGTCATTCGGTGTGATCGCGCTCCGGCAAATCAGGAATCGGGGTCTCAATTTCGATGCTGGCGTGACCGAACGAATCGACCTCGGCGTCAGCATGCTCCTCGATCGAACTTGCCCGGGTGGTGGGTGGAACGCAGGCAACGGAGTGGCATTCGGAGTGGCGTATTCCCCATATATTGATGCCACGGCCACCACGCTGCTCGCACTTGCCGGGTACGAGAAGGAACCAGCCGTTCAGACCTCAGTAGCCTGGCTGGTGAAGCGGCTCCCTGGATGTCCCTCTCCTTATAGTTTGGCGTGGGGCACGCTGGCCTTGGCGGCATATCGCGATGTCAGCCAAGAAGTCGAGAAGACCCTGGGACGCACCACGAATGAACTAACCGAACTGATATACAGGGCAACGGGCACGGGCGATCTGTGCACCGTCGCCGAGTGCGCCTTGGCGCAGGACGCCGTCGAAGGCGACAACGTGTTCGAGGTGCGGGCATGATCGAACTGGATCGGCGCCGAGCCTTGATCAGCACCGCTGGGCTTGCTGTGGGCGGAATGGCGACCGCCAAGCTGCTGCCGGAAGAGATGCTCC
>Ga0209067_10001961_pt1 | contig 12344 bp, 10 predicted proteins | sample ColStrG_CSR_2013_FD_187199 | JGI IMG/M metagenome (GOLD analysis project Ga0209067, IMG submission 187199) | Freshwater sediment microbial communities in response to fracking from Pennsylvania, USA - Cold Stream Run_MetaG_CSR_2013 (SPAdes)... | ecosystem: Environmental > Aquatic > Freshwater >... | reverse complement strand
TTTTTGATATATAATAATGCCGCCCAATAGCTTTGACCGGGTGTTTTTAAACTTAATATTTTATCCAGAATAAATAATACCAGAATAAACAAATAGGATACCGGAATAATTCTGAGAGCCCTTCGGATATAAAATTTACGTAATGAAATACTTCCGTTTTTGGCTCTTTCTTTCAGAAGCAAACTAGTTATTAAGTACCCACTGATGACAAAAAATATAGTAACCCCAAAATACCCTGAAAAGATCTCCAAAAAGGGATTGGTGGATTTATATACGATATGACTTAGGATCACCAAAATAATGGAAATGCCTCTAAATCCATCTAATGATGGAATATAATCCTTGGATTTGGAGGGAATGCTTATGGATTTAGGCTCTTCTATTTCAGTTAGGGTTTCCATAGTTTTCGGGATAATCTCTCCTGGATGTATACGCCCCTAATTTTAAAAGGTTTACCTGTTTAGATTCCTATATTCGGTGTATTATGTATTTATTTCTATGAAATTTGTTTTAAGATAAAATCTCTATAAAGCTCGGTATTTTTATGTGTAAACTGGGTGGATGCCTTTAGGGAGGCTGATTTAAATTGATCCAGAATTCGGGTATCCGTCAGGATGGATTTTAAAAAATCCACTCCATCCTGAACCTTCCCGGGAAGGATATTGTAACCCACCTTGAAATCCTCGATAATTTCGTTTAAAGCGGAATCTCCTGGGGAAATTCCCAAAATGCATAATCCGGCTCCCATAGAATTATAGGTTTTGCTCGGTACGGATATGGATTCGGCTCCTGGTCCCAGACTAACTACTGCAATATCGGCTCTTTTTAAAAGGGATGAAAAATCAGGAAGAGATTGAAAAGGCAGGAATTCAAGATTGGGTAGGGAATAATTTTGGGCCATTTGTACCAACTTTTCCTTTTTAGCCCCTTCTCCAGCCATAACGAATTGGATGTTTTTTTCCTCCTTTAAATGATTGGCTATTTCTACCAGGGTTTCCAAATCATGGGTCATTCCAAAATTTCCCGAATATAAAACCACCCTTTTCCCCATCCATTGATCCTGGTATCGTTCAGTGCCTTTTAATTCTTCATCAGTTTTTTGTGTGGATGCATCAAACCAATTAGGAACGACCAATACCTTATCATATTCGGAATTCGGCAAATAGGTTTCTATGGCTTTTTTCATGGAGCCACTCAGGGTGATAATACCGGAGGCTTTTGAAAAAACGGTGCGATTCCATTTTTGCCATAATTTGAAGAAAAATGATTTCTCTGAAATAAATTGGATTTGTTTTAAGGCTTCCGGGTATAAATCATAAATAATCAGGAAATAGGGCTTTTTTTTACGTATAGCCTTAAAGCCCATAAATATGGGTATAAAGGGAGGATTGGAAACCAAAACCCAGATATCGGATGATTTTGACCTTGAGGAAAAAAGGGCTTGAAAAGTAAAAACGATCCAGGTAAAAAATCGGGTTAAAATAGATTTTCTATTATACGGAATACCCTTCCAAATATCCACCCTAGGATGTATCGTTTGAGTTTCGGCATTCCCACTCATTAATACAGTACTACCGAAATCATTTTGAAAGGCATTCACTAAATCCCGGCATAGAAAACCCGAAAATTGATTGATTACTAAAATCTTTTTAGCCTCCATATTGCGTATTAAAATGGGTTAAATCTCTCATTTTTAGAACCTTGGCGGGATTTCCTCCAACTACATTTCCCAATTCCACATTTCTTACCACTACCGCTCGGGCGCCTATAACCGCAAAATCCTTAATTTCTATTCCTGGGCCAATAAAAGCATCCGCTGCAATCCAAACCTGGCTGCCAATATGAATAGGCGGCATTAATAAGGTAAATTCCGGTACCTGATAATTATGATTTCCGGCACATATATGGGCATTTTGAGAGATAATGGTGGCTTTACCGATGGTGATTTTTCCTAAGTTATAGATCTGAACATTCCAGGAAATAATCGATTCATCGTCAATTTCCAGGTTCCAGGGATAGGTTATTTTTACCGAGGGAAATATTTTTACCGATTTGCCAATTTTAGCCCCTAAAATCCGAAGGATCATATTTCTCCAACCATAGGCCAATCGGGGGGAAGGACGAAAAAATACTAAATATAAAATGCTCCAAATAAAGCGCTTTATATAATGTAGGGGGGAATAATAATCACTACCCTTTGTAAACATGGCCTAGTACCTTAGAATATTCCTGTATAAAACTTTCGGCTACTTTATCCTCTGAAAAGTAATCGTTGATCCATTCTACGTTCCGATCCGATTTTTGTTGATCATATTTTTCTACCGATAGCTGGCTCAATAAACTTTCTAATTCCTTTTCGTTGGGCTCTGCCTGGTATCCTAATTGATTTTCAAAAACCTCTTCAAAATTGCATCCCATAGATATTAAAGGAATGGCTCCAAAGGACATGGCTTCCAATACACTACTAGGTAAACCTTCGCTAAATGAGGGAAGTAGGAAATAATGAGCCTTTTTTAATAATTCCGTTTTCTCCTCCCCAAATACAGGCCCTATATATTCAATATTTCCATTCAAATAGGGCTTTAATTTTTCCAGTTCCCCTTCATCAGGTCCCGCAATAATAAGTCGGGTATTCGGTTTATTTTTAAAAACCCTATCCCAGGCTAAAACAAAAGGCATTATGCCTTTTTTATGATGCAATCGGGACATAAATACAAAATTTAAAATATCGCTTTCCCGAATGCTTTTTTGTCCCAGGGGTACCGAATTGGGGATATAAAAAACCGGCTTGGTAAACATCTTTTCCAGTCGGGATTTTTCAGGCTTACTAACGGCTCGAATGGCCTTGGATAATCCTATATATTTCTTTTCAAAAAGCTGAAAATAGACCTTTTTGAACCATTTATTTTGTTCCAAACTCCAGGGCTCCAGCATACCCTGTGGAACATAAATCCAATTAAAACCTAATTTGGCAGCATAATAGCCTATCCGGGTTGGGTTTAACCAAGAACCATAAGAAATAAGGATGGTCTCCTCTTTTTTAAAATGAAGGGATAATTGCTGCATCATGGTTGGAATGGGTGTTTCCTTTAAGTCCAGGATTTTAAACCGGATATTGGATTCATTTTCAAGCCCAGAGCAGGTCCAGAAATGGGAATAAATCCCCTTTTTCTGTAAATATTCTTCTCCCTTCAAGCAGGATGCCCAAACCCCCATATTGATGGGATCGGTATTGGCTACGATATGTATGATGTCCATTTATGAATTGGTTATTTTAGATAATTGATATACCCCATGAGCGCGGAGGCCTCGAAATAATTTGGGTTTAAAAGCCGACCGTGATTTTTCGGCTGCAGCATGGAAGCCCAAATTAAAATGCTCCAAATCAAAGTTTTCTAGCCGGATTTTTCCCTGGTTTATCATGCTGGCTCTTTGCTCGGGATTTTGCTGACGAATTAATTTCATTTTTTCGATTAATTCCGATCCATTATCTGGAGAAAACACATATCCGGAAATCGAATCCTGAATCAAATCTTCACTGGCCCCAGCCAATTTGCTAACGATTACCGGAATTCCTGCGGCCAGAGCCTCATTTATGCATAATCCCCAGGGTTCAGATATACTGGCCAAAATCATGGCTTCCGCCATTTGATAATGCTCCCTCACCTCTGCATTAATTAAAAAGCCTTTTAGATGAACATAGGAATCCATGCCTAGAAGGGAAATCAGGTCCCGCATTTCCTTTTCCAGGGGGCCATTTCCTAAAATCACCAATTCAATCGGATCTTCGGTTTGGTTTTTGTATTCGGCAAAGGTTTTGATTAAAAACCCCAGATTTTTTGCCGGAATAAGCCGACTAATACATAAAAAATAGGGTTTTTGCGGTTTTTGGTTAATTAATTTTTCAGAATAATAATCATTATCCACGATATCATAGGGTTGGAAAATATTTTCCGCACTCATTTTAAGCGATATTAAATATTCACGACTTCGTGTTCCTGCTACCAAAGCCGATTGAAAATGACTAACCAACCAGGACTTAATCAATTCCTTGGCTTTCGATTTAGGTTCATCCCAATAAGTCGTATCAGAAAGCAGGCTCATCGGTATTTTATGTTTAATGCCAATCGAAATGGCCCATAACATTTCTTTAAATCCATAACCTGTAATAAATAGAACTTCCGGTCGGGAATTCAATATTAAAACCTCCAAATCCGATTTTTGAGCGGGTGTTTTCAAACCGAAAGTTTGAATACTTATATTTTCTTTCCAGGCATATTTTTGGGATTGGGGCCGGGTTTCAATGACCGTTAAATCATGGCTTTTAATTCCCCCTAATCGGAAGGCATGATAGGGGCCCACTTTTTCAACCAAATATGTTATGCGCATGCTTAAACAATAATTCTTTTCTTGGGCTTTACCGTAAGGTCCTCTCTTAATGGGGATAATCGCCTTAAAATAAAAACCGGAACAATTAAATAGGAAATATGAGTTAAATACTGAGGAAAATACCCCCGGGTAATATATTGGAATAGAGATACCAAAATGGCAATTTGAAAGATCTCATTAAAGGCCCCATCCATAATCCATCGATTTTGAAGATATTTTAAAATATTGCCAAATAGGAACATAAAGAATATAGTGCCTGCCCATCCAAAGGCAATATAAAATTCAACCGTATTCGTCACCGCCCTGCCCGCATTGGCGGCCTCCTTGGTTGCCCCAAAAGCATTAATAATGGTGGTTAGACTGGGTGGATAGGGTTTCCCCTCCGGGAAAAAATTACCGGGAATGGCTCGAATGAAGGGGAAATAAAACATGGTTTCCCCCCAATCATGGGGATAGGTTAAATCATCCCGATAAAGTTTTAATACCATAAAATCGGCTAAAAGGTTAGAACCCTCAGAGGAAACGGTTTCATCCAGGTTATCCTTTTTTTCAAAAAAGCTCCATTTGATTTTATCAAAATCTCCATCGGCCATGGGCTTTCGATTGATCGTAAAAAATAAGATGGCATATCCTGCGACTACCCCGATTATGGCGTATTTCCCAATCTGTTTTAATATATCGGGGTTTCTCTTGATATAGATCAGCCCTACTCCCATTAGAGTTAAAATTATTCGATAACGAAAAAAATTAGAGCTAAATAGAAAAATGGAAGAGGCTAAATCCACAATAAAAAACCAGGTATTCAGGTTTCGGGAATAAACCCCTATGGTTAATATAATTAGGAAATCCTGGGTTAGATATAAATAGGTTTCCAAACTTCCGGATAAGCCGGTATTGGTAAACCGGAATCCATAATTCATAACCAGGAATAAAATGGTCATTTGCATGAGCATTTTATCATTAAATACCCGGTCATCTTTGAAAAAGGGTTTAGGGGTTTTGGTGGTTCCCAAAATATAACCCATGCCAAAGCAGAATAAGGCTATATTATAAAACATTAAACCCTCCTCCATGATATCCTCGAGGGTTAAATTATTAAAAATGAATTTCTTGCTCGTCCAGGTATTATAGGCAGCCAGCCATAAATAAAAAAAATAGAGCATTAGGCAAAAGCTAAAATAGGTATGCTTGGGAATACCTCCATTTGCCAAAACATAAATAAAATAGCAGGGGAACTGTGCCAGTAATAAGACTAACCAAAATTCTTCCATCTGCATGGCGGATCCTATTTAGATGGGTATAACTTTTATTGATCGTTCATCCTCGCGAATATCGGAAGGGACTTCCTTCAAGGATATCGTCAGATATTTTTCAATCATGGTTTCAATCTCGAATCCTTTCAAATAGGCCCTAAGGCTTTGAATGGAATAAGGCCATTCTTCCCTTTCCATATAGGAAATGATATGGTAAACGTATTTTTCTAAATTGAGGTGGGGTATGATCTCCCCCCATTTTCCATTTTCCAAAACCTCTTTGCAGGCAGGAGTATCATTCGCCAAAATCCAGCATCCCGAGGCCAGGGCCTCTACCAATACGGTTCCAAATCCTTCCGAAAAATCGGTTGGGAATAAAAACAATTTATTTTGAGAAAGAATTTCCGGAACCGTATTAATCGGACCCGTAAAATGAACCCAGCCCTCCAAGCCCAATTCTTTTACCTTGTTTTCCAAAAATCCTCTTTGAGACCCGCCACCCACCAGGGTTAAGGTATACTCAAATCCCATCGATCGGAGCTTTGCCCAAACATCCAGTAAAAAGCTTTGATTTTTAAAAGTTTCTAAATTAGATACCATTACAGCCCCTTTTCGTTTAGGGGTATCTTCCTTATCCAATCCGGAAATAAACCTTGGAATTTTAACGGCATTGTATACCCGCTTTACTCTGGATTCAGGGATGCCTGGTAATTCCAGTAATCTATTGTATAAAAAATCGGAGGCACAGATAAAATATCCCCTTCTTAATATAACCGGAAGATATACGAAGTAATTATAAAAAATTTGAAAGGCACTATTATACCGGGGATAACATCCCATATGAATAATACTTTGCACCTTATTAAAGCCCTTTCCCCAAATAATAGCCCCAGCCAGGGATTGAGGCCAGGCAATCAATAAATCGGGTTGAAATTTCTTAACCGTTTGTTTTACGGCTTTATAAATATGGAGAAACTTACGGGGTCCATGACCCCCTACCGAAAAAATAAAGAGGTTATCGCCCAATATTTTGAATTCCTCCAATAAATCCGGTGGACTGGGATTTAATAAAACCAGTCCCTGATCTAATCCCGGATTTTTAAGCCAATCCAGTACCAGTCTTGGAGTACCTTCCGCTCTTGGGGAAGTCAATACATGTAATATCCTAGGCATCATGATCAAGATGATTAAGTGAGTTTTGAATTTGGGAACGGAAATTCTCCCAGGTATACGGTAAAACCGATTTTTTCATCGAGTTTTTATCAAAAAAGGAATGTCCATCGGGAAGCGTAGATACTTCTTTAAGCATATTTCCAATTTCTTCTTCTTTTAAAGGATCCACATAGCGGATATGATCCTGAGCTCCTATAATATCGGGTAACATGGAATGCCTTGAACCAATAATTGGGCAACCGTTTACCAAGGCTTCTAAATAAACCTGGCCAAAACCTTCCGAAAGGGAAGGGAGAACAAAGCAAAGGGCATTTTGGAAATGCCAGTTTAGGGATTCCTTACTTACCCCTTTCATTAGCCTAATCCCCTTATAGTTCAGATCCTTTTCAATAAAGGACTCAACCCATCGGGAAATGATAATTAATTCATGGGTTTTCTCAAGGCCCGTTTCCTTCCATGCCCGGCATAAATGATGCAATCCCTTTCTTTGGGTTCCCGAACCTACAAATAGAAAGAAAGGCTTCTCCGGCTTTTTAGCATTCCATTCATCCCCTAATCTCGTATCCAGATCGGAAATTCCATACGGAACCACTTGGATCTTATTCTCATCGCAACCCGCCAGGATAAGCGAGGTTTTGGTGATGCCACTGGCTACCAGGATTAAATCGGCATTTACCCAGGCCTTAGTGGTATGCAATTTATATTTCTCCCCGAGGTTCTGGCGGGTATTTTTTTTAACCTCTTCGATTAAGCCTGGCTCATTTTCTGCATCTTTTAATAATATGGGATGTTCCCAAAATGGATGAGGGTGAAACTGAAATAAAACCTTTTTTATAGGAAATGGATAGGATTTTTCGAAGGCATATTCTGCCTGAAATTCGTATAGAATTAATGAGGTTTTTGATTTTAAGGCTTGTTGATAAGCCAATTTTGAATATCGAATATCTTCCCAAACGGCTACCTTACTGCCTTGAAAAAACTTAGCTAAAAATTTGCTGAAAATGGGGATGAAAGGCTTGTATTGAATCGGGGCATTTTCTAAATTTTCTCTATACCGTTTCACTAAGGGGTTTCTATTCCCCAGAAATCCAAATAAGGTTTTTAAAATTCCAGAATTATAAAAATCGGTTATAAAAACCTGAAGCCTACCCGCTTCCTGTAAAGCAATGGGCACCTGGTATTGATCCCTTATTCCCGGAAATACAGTGCTATATTTAGTTTTATTTGGCATTTCCTGAATGAATTAAAGGATGTTTGACCAATTTAAAATGCAGTTTTCCCAGCCAATTTTATTTCCCAGAGGACCGGTGGCCAAGAATTTTTGCTTTTGATCCGCCTCATTTTCTAAATACTGCGAAAAAACCTGAACCATCTTTTCTATGGAATCGCCGGGTAAAAACCGTAAAGAAACCTCCGGGAATAAGGTGTCTAATAAGCCTTGGTGATAATATCCGGTAACCGGAATCCCTACCTTAATAAATTCCAGGGTGGAAATACCTAGTGCCTCTCCCTGGCTGAATAAACAACCCATATCGCAAAGCGCCAGTTTGGAAAGGAATAGGTCCATTTGCTTGGCCTTATTGATAAATCCTGCGAATTCAATATCCGGGTCCTGTTCGATATCTTTAGGCGCATTTCCAATAACCAAAATTTTTATTCTATAGCCTTTTTCTTTCAAGGCATTTTTTAGTTGAATTAAAACGGGTAATCCTTTTCGTTTCCAATCCTTTCCTATAAAGCCCAAAACAAAATCCCTATCTTTTCCGGCTCCGGGTCTCCACTGAGGGGCTATATAAGGATCGGGTAGGTTTAAATTAGAACCAGGCAATATGGTTTCGATTTTTTCATCGGATATTCCATACTGCTCATTGAGCGATTTTCGAACCCAGGTACCCATGGTTACAATTTTTTTTGCCCTTGAATAGTTTTCCCTTTCCTGGTTCATCGCTCTTTTCATTGTACCCGGACTTAATTTGAATTGATAGGAAGGGTCTCTGAATAAATCATATAAGGTGGAATCGATATAATAATAGGGGGTTCCTCCGGCGCTTTGAATGGTGAGGGCTCTTGGAAATACCTGATTAAATGAAATGACCGTTCCCTGGTAAAATTCCTTGGGTATTTGAGCTTCAGCTTGGGATAAAAATTCAGGGCTATATTGATAGCCTCCAGGCTTCCTTAAAAGGAGAATTTGCTGTAGGTTCCAGATTTTTCGGGAAGTAGTTAATCGGGAAAGATCGAGGGAAAAGGGATTTTGGAAAAGCCCCATTTTATTGCCTGTGGTATAAAAATAATAGGGAATATTACTCCAGCAATTGATATCCAAAACATTGCCAATAGCAGCAACACCAATTTTTTCTGAAATGTCTAATTGAGAAAGCATTTTTTCCAGACCGTTTATACGCTATACCCCTGATTAAGCTATATAATCTTGTACGTAACGCTTCGGATTAAAGTTCAAGGAGCGCTCAAATACGGAATCCGACATTTCCTGAAACTCTTCAGGGTGTTCAAATAATTCCACCCAATGTTTAACCAGACTGTTTTCACTATCGGCCCTAAACCATTTCACTTTTACGCCTTCGGGGGCTAATTCTCTCATCATGGGTAAATCCGGTAATAGGCAGGGTAGGGCATTGGCCATGGCCTCGATCACAGCCGAACCGAGTCCTTCTCGGGGGGTGGTTGAATAAATAAAGGCATCCCATAATTCCAGATGCTTATAAACATGCTCCACATCCCCATAAAATATTACACTATCCACCAAACGTAATTTCTTGGTAAGCTTGATCAAATGATCGTGCATTACCCCATTACCCACCAAATGAAGGATCATGGTTGGAAATTGAGTTTTTACCCGCTTAAATGCTTTTATTAATAGTTCGTGATTTTTAATTGGGTCGAGTCGGGCAACCATTCCCACATTAATATTATCCCGGCTCATAAAAGGCGTTTTCCTTTTATGGGGTACCATATCGATGGGATTTAAGGAAACTTTGTATTCGAATTTTTTAAAGTAAAAAGCCTTCATAAAACTCTGTCCTGCATAGGCCGAGCAAGGTAAAAACTTGGTATCATTCGGTTTCCCGTAAATCTTTTCTAAAAGCCATTCCTTTCTCAACTGAAAGAATGAATAGTTTAAAGGATTGCCTATATGAACCCTGACCTTTGGACTTACTTTTTTTAATGATCCTAAAACCGAAGCAATTCTAACGGTGCTCCAATAGATCGCTAAATCGTATTTCTTTCCTTTCAATAATTTATCCAATTGAATTTTCATGGTCAGAAAATTATTCTGAATAGAGTTTAAATGGGTAACAGGAATTCCTAATGCCTGCCAAGCAGCGGTCATGGGCCCTTCATCGCCCAATACAATTACTTCCTGATCAAAATCGGGCGAAGCCTTAATAAATAGATAGCAATCTTTTTCACAACCGCCTCTTAATGCATAGGGACTAATATGAAGGACTTTCATTTTTAGGGTTTTAATAAATCCAATTCAATTCAATTTTTTCGATAATTCTTGGTAAAGGGTATGTATTTCCAGGGCCAAATCTTCCATGGTTCGGTCCATTCGGGCACCTTTTTTTAATTCTATCAATAATTTGGGCTTTTCTACTATTTTCAAAATCTGATCTTTCAAATCCTGAGGATCGCCATGCTTAAATAAGAAACCGTTTATGCCTGGTTTTATCCATTCGGGAATTCCCCCTAAATCACTGCCAATAACCGGTAATCCAGCAGATAAACCTTCTAATAAAGTAAGAGGCCCGGTTTCAGGCCATATGGATGGAACGACCATCAAATCCATGCTCCTTAATACGTGAATTACGTCCTGAGGTTTTAATAATTCCGGAGCATGAAAACGAGGATCCTCTTTCATTTTCTCTTTCAATCCACTGGAATAGGTGGAGTCCCAATAAGGGCCGTAAAAATAAAAGGCAACCGGTAAGTCCTTGGGTAGAGACAAGGCGGCGTCGATCAATATATGTACACCTTTTACGTATTCACAACGACCCGAAAAAACAATTTTCAAGGGATTTTTTGCCGTAAATTGACGGTCTTCGTCAAAGTCTCTATTAGCCGAGTTCAGGCTTTCCTGGGTATGGGTTAGAAGGGATTCAGGGCCGGCGGTTCGGGCGAAGAAAATCTTTTCCTTTCTAACCCCATTTAAAACCAATAATTTTTCAACCCAATGCGCATGGGCATGAATCCTATCGACCAGCTCGATGGATTCATGAAAAGATTCTATAAATAGGCTGATGGCCGAAGGCAGGGTGATGAGTTTTTTACTGGGTGAGTCCTGACCACTTACTAACCAATTGGTTCCCATTAAATTAATTATGGGGCTAATGGATCCTGGTAAACCCCGGCTCATAATATTACATTTTGTACATCGGTTTACCGATAATACTCCATCACAAATTTCCTGACCGGCAAACCGCAGGGCCTTTTGCAGACAGGATTGTCCTGGGGAATGATAGGTTAAAACGGTCGAAATACCTTTTTCATGAGCCATTTTCAAATGGCTTAGGCTGGAACCACCCATTAGATCATGAAAATGAATGATATCGGGCTTTGTTTTTTCCAGGTAAGCTTCAAATCCGGGTATTTGATTGAATTGCCGGGTATAGATGCTCAATCGGTTGGATTCATCGGGTATAGGGGGCAAAACAGTAACTGGAAAATGATCATAATGATGTTCACCCACCATTTCCAGACTTTTGCCTCTGGCATGAATACAGAAATGGTTGTTTACGCCTAATTTTCTAAGAGATTTTGCCAGCCCATAGGTATAGGTCTCGGTTCCTCCTGTATTCCAGGGTAAAAAAGTATTCGGTAAGTGCAATACATTTAAATTATTCATAGATTTTCCAGGATGGATAAGAACGAGGTTTTAATTTTAGATGGATTTCCATGAATTTCTTCCCATTTGGAATACGCTCTCTCTCCCATTTCTTTTCTTAAATTTTCATTATTAAAATATCCGAAAATTTTTTCAGATAATATATTTAAATTCAAAAACGGCACAGCCGCACCCGCATCGGGTTCAACAAATTCAGGAGCCCCACCGGATTTCTCGAAACATAGGCTTGGAATTTTATATCGCGCGGCCTCTAAAACTACCAATGGATAGGGATCCTCTCTGGATAAAGAAAGAAAAAGGTCGATATTTTTAAAAAAAGCATCCGTTTCGCTGTTCTGTGGCTCGAAGATCATTTTGCCTTCCAGCCCTAATTTTTTTAGCTCTATCCGAATCTGCTTTAAAAAAAGGGAATCGGCCTGAACCCCTTTCCAAAGAAATTCAACCGGCAAGCCTGGGAATTTCGAAAAAAAACTAAATAATAATTGAGGCAATAAATCGGCCCCCTTTCTCCAGTCGAGGGATCCCATCATGCCGATTCGAAAATGACCTTGTTGATTAACCCTTATATTGGATCCTTCCTTTAATCCGAAAGGGATATAATAGGGAAGTAAACGTATTTGGTCTGGGGAGATTGAATGGTCCTCGATATAATAATCACCTAC
>Ga0209067_10001960_pt1 | contig 12345 bp, 10 predicted proteins | sample ColStrG_CSR_2013_FD_187199 | JGI IMG/M metagenome (GOLD analysis project Ga0209067, IMG submission 187199) | Freshwater sediment microbial communities in response to fracking from Pennsylvania, USA - Cold Stream Run_MetaG_CSR_2013 (SPAdes)... | ecosystem: Environmental > Aquatic > Freshwater >... | reverse complement strand
GCATGGGCTGATCAAGATTGCTGCCGAGCGCATGCTTAAACAGGCTCCGCGCCTGATTCCGCCCGAAGGCGCCTACGACGAGTTTTGCGCCAAATTTGCCTATGACGAAACCGAAGATCAGCAAGGCGCTATTGATGCGGTGCTCGACGATATGGCGGCCGGGCGTCCAATGGATCGGCTGATTTGCGGCGACGTGGGATTCGGCAAAACCGAGGTCGCGCTGCGCGCCGCTTTTGCCGCAGCAATAAATGGCAAACAAGTTGCGGTAATTGTGCCCACCACCTTGCTGGCGCGTCAGCATTTCAAGAATTTCAGCGAAAGATTCTCCGGGCTGCCCATCCGTGTGGCGCAAGCCTCGCGTATGGTGAGTGCCGCCGAACTCAGAGCAACAAAAGCGGGCATCGCCGACGGTCAGGTAGATATCGTGGTGGGCACTCACGCCCTGCTCGGTAAAAGCATTAGTTTTAAAGACCTTGGTCTGGTCATTGTTGATGAGGAACAGCATTTTGGTGTGAGCCATAAGGAACGCCTCAAAGACATGCGCGCCGAAGTGCATGTGTTGACGCTTTCCGCCACGCCTATTCCGCGCACTTTGCAACTGGCCTTGACCGGCGTGCGCGAACTCTCGATCATTGCGACGCCTCCGGTGGATCGCATGGCCGTCCGCAGCTTCGTGACTCCTTTTGACACGCTGATCGTGCGTGAGGCCCTGCTGCGCGAGCGTTATCGCGGTGGTCAGAGTTTCTATGTCTGCCCGCGCATTGATGATCTCGACGAGGCCGCCGCTTTCTTGCGTAAAAACGTGCCGGAAGCCAAATTCGTCGTGGCGCACGGGCAAATGTCGCCGACCGAACTTGAAGATAAAATGTCGGCCTTCTACGAGGGCCAATATGACATTCTGCTTTCAACGACCATTATCGAATCCGGCCTCGACATTCCGCGCGCCAATACGTTGATTGTCCATCGCGCCGATATGTTTGGCCTCGGCCAGTTGTATCAGTTACGAGGCCGCGTCGGCCGGTCAAAAACGCGCGCCTACGCTTTGTTCACTTTGCCGGAAAAGCGCCTCACGGCGCAGGCAGAAAAGCGCCTCAAGGTGCTGCAATCGCTAGACACACTGGGCGCAGGCTTCCAGCTTGCCACACACGACCTTGATATTCGCGGCGCGGGCAATTTGCTCGGCGACGAACAATCCGGCCATATCAAGGAAGTTGGCTTCGAGCTATACCAGCAAATGCTGGAGGATGCCGTGGCGGCATTGAAGGCCGGAGTTCAGGAGCCGGTCGAGGAAACGTGGTCGCCCGCCATAACTATTGGTATTCCAGTAACGATTCCAGAGGATTATGTTCAAGACCTCACCTTACGCCTGAGTCTTTACCGTCGTCTTTCAGCCATCGATTCTGATGAAGAATTGGAGACCATCGGAGCCGAATTTATTGACCGGTTCGGCCCGATGCCGCCGGAAGTTCAACAATTACTGAAACTTATCTCGATCAAGTCGCTGTGCAGAAGAGCAAATATCGAAAAGGTTGACGCCGGCCCTAAGGGCGTCATCATTTCGTTCCGGGCCAATTCTTTCGCCAATCCGGCTGGACTTGTGCGCTATATTGGCCAACAAGGCGTGTCGGCCAAGGTGCGCCCCGACATGAGGATTGTGTTCATCCGTGACTTTGACGAGGCCGATCAACGGCTTGAAGGCACGCGTCTGATATTGCGGGCGCTGGTCGGATTGGCGCAGAAAAAAGGCGCTTAGGCGGTAGTCTTGCCAGCCTGATTAATAGCTTGCAGCATCACCTCAACCGGTTGGGCACCCGACATGCCCAATTGGCCCGCCAGAATGAAAAACGGCACGCCATTTATCCCAAGCTCTTGCACCTGGCGGATTTCGGCCTGCACAGCGTCAATATCAGCATCGCTGGCCAATAATTCCGCCACAATAGTCACGTCCAGCCCATGTTGACCCGCAATGTCCAAAAGCATGGTCCGGTCGCCAATATCGGCACCATGCTCGAAATACAGCGACATCAAGCGCTCCTTCACCGCGGCTTGCGTGCCCACCTCATAAGCCCAGCGAATGATGCGATGAGAATCCAATGTGTTGGGCGCACGCTTTATCTTGTCAAAGGCGAACGCAATCCCGACCTTTGCGCCAATGTCCTCCAGCCGTTTATGTGCCTCGTTAATACGCTCAAGCGAGCCGAATTTTTTCACCATGTATTGTGTGCGATCAAGCCCGCCAGCCGGCACGGTGGGGTCAAGCTGAAATGGCCTGAAGCGCAATTCGGCTGTCAAATCAGGTCGCTGCGCCAGCGCGGCTTCCATATGCCGTTTGCCGACATAGCACCACGGACAAACCACATCCGAAACAATATCAACCGTGATGTTCATGGCTTCGTGCTCCACCAAGTGGCGAGGGATTGCAAAGGATCCGGCGATATGCCGAACATAGGCACATAATCCGGTTTGGCAATGCGTGAGGAATAGGCAAACCATTGATCGGACTTGTAATATAATGGCACGATGTAAAATCCGGACAGCAATACCCTGTCGTAGGCGCGCACAGCGTCGATAAAGTCGTCGTCGTTCCTCGCGTTGACAATATCCTCGATCAGCGCGTCTATCGCGGGTGATGCTGCGCCGGTGAGGTTGAAACTGCCCTCCTGCCGCGCGGCATTTGAGCTCCAGCGCCCGCGTTGCTCGTTGCCCGGGGAGGGCGTGGCAGTCCAGGAGCCGATCATCATATCGAAATCGAATTTCTGCCGCCGTCGCTGATATTGCACTTCGTCCACGTAATGAACGCGCATCGAGACGCCGATGCGCCGCAAGTTCTCAGCGTAAACAAGCGCTAAACGCTCTTTTTGTCGACTTTCAACCATGATCTCGAAAGTCAGTGGCTCGCCATTTGGCGTCATCAACTGACCGTCTTGAAGATGATATCCGGCCTCACTGAGCAGTTTCAGCGCCGACTGCGCTGCATCGCGGTCATAACCGCTACCGTTGGAATGTGGAGGCGACCAGCTTCCCGCCAAAATATCAGATCGGACAGCCTTAGGAAACGGTTTCAGCAGCGCCAGTTCGCCTTGTGATGCAGGCTGTTCGTGCGAACTCAAAACCGAATCGTCAAAAAAAGAAGCGGAGCGCTTGAACAGGCCGCTAAAAAGTTTGGTATTGACCCATTCAAAATCAAAAACATATCCCAAAGCCTCGCGCACCCGCGCGTCACTAAAAATGGGTCGCCGGGTGTTGAAAGCAAATCCATCCATACCCTTGGGCAACCCAAATTTCTGCACTTTCAAAATCACGCGCCCGTCATGAACCGCAGGAAAATCGTAGCCCGACAACCAGCGAGTGGCGTCCGACTCCGATCGGAAATCACTCAAACCGGCCTTGAACGATTCAAAAACCGCATTGGCGTCGCGGATATAGGTGAGATGAAGCACATCGAAATTATACATGCCGCGCGAAATCGGTAGGTCATTGCCCCAATAATTCGGGTCGCGACGAAAGGTCAGCTCCGTTCCGGGAATAAGGCTCTCAATTTTGTAAGGGCCGGAAGCAACGGGTATTCCTAAATTCGCTTCGGTAAATTTCACCACGTCCGTCGCATGTTTCGGCAAGACGGGCATCAATCCGAGCGACAACGGCAGTTCGCGATCCTCATTATTACCTAAATCAAACTTGATATCGTGATCCGAAAGAAGCGTAACAGCTTTCACTTGACTGTAGGCGGTGCGTTGTGGCGGGCGACCCTTGCTTTTCAACAGATCAAATGTGAACTGCACATCCTCAGTGGTCAGCGGATGCCCGTCAGAAAAATGCGCCTTGGGATTGAGATGAAATGTGATAAAACTGCGGGCCTCGTCCGTCTCTAAACTTTCGGCGATAAGGCCATACAAAGTGAATGGTTCGTCCTGCGAACGGATCATCAGCGTTTGATAAACATTACCAAGCAGGCCCTGAGCCGTTGAACCGGCCTTTAGATTGAACGGATTGAGACTGTCATATACGCCTTCCAGTGTCAGTTCGAGCTTGCCACCCTTGGGTGCGTCGGGATTGACATAGGGCAACGGCTCTAGCCCGGAATGCGCCGGGGATCCGTGCATAGAAAGGCCGTTCAGCCGCGCATTTTCAGTACCAGCCGTGCTATGCAGGCCAAGAATCAATCCCCAAGCGATAATATTGGCCCGAATCGTTGTTCGTATCATTCGAGCAATGTAATGCGTTGGCCACAAAACGTCACGCCACCCGCATCGATTATGTCGCATTGCGGCATCTGTGTTGTGAAAATTACATGTTCGACATGTTTCTGGCTGGAAAGCCCTCGCGAGAAAGAGTAAGAGCGGGGCAGTCAAGTTATCGCCGTATTTTCTCGACATAGACGAGGCGTAGACTACGCCCTGTGCCGTGATCTGCCAATTGAAAGGAATGTTCATGTTGCTGAATTTCAAGCGCTTTGGTGTCGCTGCTCTTGCGGGGGCTACCCTGCTCGGTGCAACCGCCGCTTTGGGCCAGACTGCCAAGCCGGCACCCAAGCCCACCCCGGCGCCTGCACAGGCTGCCGAAGCTCCCGCCGGTCCTTCCAAGGTTGAATTGGTGGCCTCTCAGGCCGACTGGACTAAGGTTTGCGGCAAGGACGAAGCCGCTGGCAAGGAAATTTGCTACACCACCCGCGATTTCGGCCAGGCCGTTGATCAGCCTCCGGTGCTTGCCATGGCGGTCTATGACGTCAAGGGTGAAGACAAGCGCATCTTGCGGATGCTGATGCCGGTGGCGCTGATGCTGAAACCCGGCTTTCGTTACACCATCGATCAGAGCGCGCCGCGCGAAGGTGCTTTCGCCATCTGTTTCCCGAACGGTTGCTTCGCTGAGTCAGAAATCACCGGAGATATTGTCGGTTCAATGAAAAAGGGCAACAACCTTAATGTCACTGTTCGCAATCAGGTTGGTGCCGATGTCAATTTCGTGGTTCCGTTGGCCGGTTTCGGTAAGGCTTTTGATGGCCCGGCCATTGACCCCAAGGTTTTGGCCCAGCAGCAGGAAGAGTTGCAGAAGCAGTTAGAAGAACGTGCCAAGAAGCAGCGCGAAGAACTTGAAAAACAGGCTGCCCCTGCGCCAGGTGCACCGGTCCCCTCGCCCAAGAAGCCCTGATTTACAGCAAGCTCAGATTTTAAACACCGGGGCCCTCCCATTAAAAAAGCCCGCCATTCTCACGGGATGGCGGGCTTTTTTCTGCAAAATGCTTCAGGTGAGATGTCAGTTTTTCATCGCACCCCGAACGCGGTAATGCCCCTGCGGGTCGCGCGCAAACACTTCGAGAACTTGCGGATGCCGCACAGGCTCGCCAGACGTGTCGGCCAGCAGATTTTGCTCGGAAACATAAGCGACATATTCGGTCTCGGAATTTTCGGCAAACAAATGATAAAACGGCTGATCCCGCGCTGGCCGCACATTGGGCGGGATCGAGTTCCACCATTCTTCAGTGTTGGAAAATGTCGGATCGACGTCGAACACGACACCGCGAAACGGATAAATCCGGTGCTTGACCACTTCTCCGATCCCGAACTTTGCCTTCTTGGCCTGCATCGCTGTCCTCCGCACCACGAGCCAAGCTCGGTGTGTCTCTTGCTGCGAACATAAACCAAACCGATCCACAATCAAAGTTGATAGAGTGCGGCGAGTTCCGGATCCTTTGCCGACACCTGGCGCGCTAAATCCACCATCACTTTGGCCTGCTTCCAGGTGGCGTCATCCTGCATCTTGCCGTCGATCATCACCGCGCCCGTACCATTTGGCATGGCCTCCAGAATGCGCTTGGCAAAAGCAATTTCACCAACATCAGGCGAGAACACCCGCTTTGCAATATCGATCTGACTGGGGTGCAGCGTCCATGCGCCCGCGCAGCCCATCAAAAACGCGTTGCGGAATTGGGCTTCGCAGGCGGCGCTATCGGAGAAATCGCCAAAAGGACCGTAGAAGGCCTTGATACCATTTGCGGCGCAGGCATCGACCATCTTGGCCACCGTATAGTGCCAAAGGTCCTGCTGATGCGAGAAGCGAGAAACGCCTGCTGCATTTGCATCCGACAACACTTTATATTCCGGATGCCCGCCACCCACGCGCGTGGTCTTCATTGCGCGCGAGGCGGCTAGATCCGCAGGCCCAAGGCTCATTCCGTGCATACGCGGCGATGCCGAAGCAATCTCTTCCACATTCTTCACGCCTTCCGCTGTTTCCAGAATTGCGTGAATAAGGATTTGTTTTTGAATATTATTCTGTGCCTCCAATTGCGCCAAAAGCTGATCAAGATAGTGAATATCCCAAGCGCCCTCGACCTTGGGAACCATGATGACATCGAGTTTATTGCCGATTTCGCGGATAATTTCGACCACATCGTCGAGCATCCACGGGGAATTGAGCGCATTGATTCGGGTCCACAGCCCGGTGGAGCCAAAATCATTGGCCTTTCCTAAAGCTATAAAGCCGTCTCTTGCAGCCTTTTTCGCTTCGACCGGTATGGCATCTTCCAGATTGCCCAGTACAACATCGACCTGCCCAATAAGTTCCGGAACTTTGGCGCGCACCTTCTCAATATGCGGCGGAACGAAATGAATCATCCTCTCCAGGCGCGGTGCGATGCTGCGGTACGGTAGCGGCGCTCCAATGGCGAGCGGTTCAAAAAAGCGGCGGGGGAGTTTCATTTTCGGGTCCTTTGAACATTATTGCACTGCAATAGACCCGAAAATATTCGCCAGATCAATTGGCCGAAGGTGATACCCGCTTCGGCCAAAATAAGGGGGATAGAGGTGACCGCGGCCTATTCCTTCAACACAAGTTTTGTATCGGCACAAAAATCAACAGAATCGGCCTCGATTGCGGCTTCGTCCTCGAATGCGCCGCGAATATCGAAGGTGCAGCCCTTTTTTGTATTGAGTTTTAAAGTCGTGGCTTTCCCCGCGGGCAGAGCTTTGGTCAGAGAAACACCGCCTTCGATCATTCCTGATGCGAATACGGTAAAGCTGGTCACAGCGACGTCACGCGCATTGGTAATTTTGACGACAACCGAGCCTGGCACTTTCTTTTTTGCCTTGGCCATCACTTTTTTCGGCTTTGGTTTGGTTTTGGCAGCAGAATTGGCCGCGTCGGTGGTTTCCTGAATCAAACCTTTGCCCGCGTCGACGTTGGGCGTGGTCTGGGCATGCAGGGCAGGTGCAAAGCCCGTCAACAATGCGGCCACACTGATTATCTGAACAATTTTTTTCATTCGCCCTCTCCTTAGCGCAAACAACGTCAGGTGCTGTGCAAGCGAAGACTAGCCAATATTTTCTCGATTGCGAAGTAAAAAGTGGCTTTGCATCAACAGAGCCCTGTATTGGTCACAAAGCTGGATTCAGTTTAGCCGCCAGATTGCCGCGCTCATTGGCGCGCAAGGCCGCATCATGCAGCATCGGCAGAATGTCTCCGGTCTTTTCCGCCACAAGATAGCGCACTTCAGTGTTGGGCCGGATGAACTCCGCACTCCGCATGTGCTCCAGCAGTGTCAGCAAAGGCCGCCAGAACTGGTTTATGTCCGCCAGAAGCACCGGCTTGACATGCTGGTCGAGCTGAATCCAGGTCATCTGCTCAACCAATTCTTCCAGCGTGCCGACTCCGCCCGGCAGCGCCACAAAAGCGTCGGCCTTCTCAAACATTAGCCGCTTGCGGGTGTGCATATCGTCTACAACAATAAGCTCCTGTGCATCTTTCAGCATCGCTTCTTTGCGAATGAGGAATTGCGGAATAATCCCGGTTACGTAGCCGCCACGTTCGAGAACCGCGCGCGCGACCGTACCCATCAAGCCATTGGTACCTCCGCCATAGACCAGACCGATGCGGGCCTCGGCCAAGGCATGGCCCAAGTCAACTGCACATTGTAAAAATTCGGGATCATTACCGGGGCTTGAGCCGCAATAGACACAGATGTTACGAATCGGGGTGGGGCGCACAAATTCATTCATACGTTGTATTTGCCGTCCTGCGCCGTCGTGGTCAAGCATTTCCCTTTTTAATCTGGCCACTGTATGTAATCTGGCCTAATGTTTGGGCAGCAGGAGAAGCGGAATGCTGGGTGCCTTGAAAACCTATTTGAATAAGGTTCCCGCTTGGGCCGGTGTGAGTATAGCCACTGGTGCTGTGGCCGCAGCAGGATTTACTGTGTGGCAGTTACAAATCACGAAAACTCCAGTCTCCTCATCGAAGACCGCTACCTTGATTGCGCCCGTCGCGCCGACAGCCGCCACTTCGTCTGTGCCGAATTCCCCTGCAACCGCCGTTCCATCTATAAATCAAGCCACTACCGTTGAGAAGCCGGTTCCGCCAGCGGCCACAACCGCCGCCGAACCCATTGTCGGCCCCAGTTTTGACATTGCCCGCGTTGAGAAAAATGGCGACACCCTCGTTGCCGGACGGGCCGCGCCCGACACTACGGTTGAATTGCTCGACGGTGGAAAAGTCATTGGTCAAATTAAAACGGACTCGGCTGGCCAGTTCGTTTTGTTGCCGCAAGGTCTCGCCGCCGGTTCGCATTTGTTGTCGCTGCAGACCAGCGACGGCCAGCAGCATGTTATTGATTCGCAAACCAATATAACTGTTGTAATCGCCAAGGCCGAAGCGCCGATCGTGGCAATGAGCACTCCCGGCGAACCTACAAAAATACTTTCAGACACAAAACCATCCGCTCCGAAACCCGTGCCGGAGGTAATGATTAGAACCGTCGAAGCGGGGGAGGGTGGCGCACTTTTTGCCAGTGGCAGTGCAATGCCTGGCCAAAACGTCCAAATCTACTTAAGCGATATGCCAATTGCCAAAGCAATAACGGCTGATGACGGCCACTGGTCTTTGAAGGTCTCAAAAGGTTTGCACGCCGGTTCCTACCGCGTGCGTGCTGATGCGATAGATGCAAATGGAAATGTCGTGGCGCGCGCGGAAGTGCCTTTCGACTATCCAGAAGAAACTGTCGCCGCCAAAACGGCCACAGTCATGCCTCCGGCGGCCCAGACGCCTTCAGTCAAAATTCCTGCTGTCCAAACTCCCGCAGCCCAGCCTCCTGACGCTCCCGCACCAATTTCTAAAGCGTCGGAACCGCAATCAGAACAGAACAAATCGGTAGCGGTTGTCGCTGCCATTGTTCCCACCGGCGCGCCAAATTCAGAAACCACGCCCTCGACGGCAATTGTTACGCCTGCACAAACGCCGGTCGCGCCAAGCGCTCACAGCTCTGCCGATGCGGTGGTAGCGCAACTCGATACCGCACAGGTCTCGCGTGGTGATAGTCTTTGGCGAATTAGCCGTAAAATTTATGGTCACGGCATTCGCTACACCCAAATTTATGAGGCAAACACCAAACAGATCCGCGACCCGAAGCTGATTTATCCCGGCCAGATTCTTGTCTTGCCGCTTGATCCCAAACTATAGTTCGGCCCAACACCTCGGCGGAGGCACCCACTCACTAACCCCTGATTTTGACATAGGTGCCGGGTGCATCACACAGCGGCGAGAGTTTTCCCTTCAAAGGATCCCGCGCCGCAGCGGTCTCGGGAGCCTGCAATTTGTACCATTCGAGCCAGTTGGGCCACCAGGAACCGGGATGTTCAACTGCCTGGGGCAGCCAATCTTCCAGTTTACCTTTGGGGGCCGGTCCGGTCCAATATTGATATTTGCGTTTATGGGGCGGATTCACCACGCCAGCAATGTGGCCGGAGCCGGACAGGACATAACTCATTTCGCCGCCAAAGAACTGCGCGCCGCGAAACACCGATTGGGCTGGCGCAATATGGTCTTCCTTTGCCGCAAGATTATAGATCGGGATTTTTACCTTCGACAAATCCAGCATGATGTTGCCTATGGGCATGCGGCGATTGACTAAATCATTGTTGAGATAACAATGCCGCAGATAGAAAGAATGGTTTGCAGCCGGCATTCGGGTTGAATCGGCATTCCAATACAACAGATCAAAAGCAGTTGGTGGTTCTCCCTTCATGTAGTTCTTGATGACATAGGACCAGATCAGATCGCTTGGCCGCAACATATTGAAGGCGTTGGCCATGCTTGACCCTTCAAGATAGCCCAGTTTCGCCATTTTTTCTTCGGTTTCCCGCAATTGCGCCTCGTCGACAAAGACTTTGAGATCACCCGGATCAGTAAAATCCACCTGTGTGGTCAATAGTGTGGCGCTGGCGATACGGTCGTCATTCGTTGCCGCCATATAGGCCAACGTTGCCGACAGCAGCGTGCCGCCGACACAATAGCCGATAGCGCCAACGTGCTTTTCCCCGGTTTGCGCTTCAATGGCATCGAGAGCCGCAAAAATGCCTTCGCGCATGTAGGACTCAAACGATTTATCTGCCTGGCGCTCGTCCGGATTGATCCACGACACCACAAAAACACTCAATCCTTGATCAACCGCCCAGCGGATGAAGCTCTTTTCCGGGTTGAGATCGAGAACATAAAATTTATTGATCCATGGCGGCACGATTAAAAGCGGCCGTTTCAGCACGGTTTCGGTGGTGGGCGAATATTGGTTCAGTTCAATCAGGTCGTTGCGAAAAACCACTTTGCCCGGCGTCAGCGCCAGATTGACGCCAACCTCAAATTTTGACGAATCGCTCTGCCGGATTTTCAACTGTCCATTTCCCGCTTGTAAATCCTCCGCAAGCATATGCATGCCGCGCACCAGGTTGCCGCCATCTTGTGCGATGGTTGCGCGCAACAGCTCTGGATTCGTCACCAAAAAGTTGGACGGTGCAAGGGCGGCCGACAATTGGCGAACATAAAAGCTGGCTTTGTCTCGAGTATGCGGATCAATGCCCTGGGCCGTGTCGACCATCGCATTAGCCCAGTTCGATGTGACTGTATAAGCCTGCCGTAAAAAGTCGAAATAGGGGTTAGATCGCCATTCGGGATCGGCAAATCTCTTGTCGCTGGGATCCGGCTCGATCATTGGCTTGGTTTCGTCGCCTGCTAAACGATGAAGGGTATTGCGCCACAAATCAATAAAGCTCGACGAAAGCGCAGTCTGAGCTTCCATCGCCTTGGCCGGATCGCTGATCCAGCTTTCGGCCACCGTGCCAAGTGTCTTCACCGCATCGGCGATTTCCGCGGAATTCTGGCTGTTGTTTTCGGTTTTTGCATTGGCATACACAGATAAAATCTTGCCGCCTTCATCGAACATTCGGGCCATATTTTGTGCCAGATTTTCAAAATTTGGCGAAGAAGTCGAATGCGCCGACGCCTGTGAGGACGAATTTGCACTTTGAGTCGATGCCTTGCCGCGAGAAATACTCGCTGGGTCTGCTGTCGATGCGGCTGGCCCTTGGGGCGCAACAGGCGTATCCGCTTGATCTACAACAACCGAAGGCACAATTTCCTGAGCATCATTAGGCTGTTTGACGGCGTCTTTTTTGGCGGCAGCGGCTTTGAACCTGCTTTTTGCGCCAGCGCTGGCCTCGCCAGACTTTTTGTCAGACATTGAAAATCCCCACTGAAAACGTTCCACCGAAATAATTTTTATTCGGACGTCGGCCCATTGCATGCCATTAAAACGCATGGATAGGCGTTGGCCAATCACTTATTTGCCTGTATTGACCTAAACTATACCATAGTTTGTGGTCCTTTTTTTGAAAGTCTCACCCATGTCGAACCTTAGAGTTGCAGCTTTGTTTGGCCTTGCATTGGCGCTGAGCGGCTGTGCCTGGGAAAACTCGCTCGAACATCTGGCTGCAGGTTCCGGTCTCGCGACCGCCCCGACTGAGGCCAAAGACTTTGTCAAAGCCTCGCGCCCCGATCCTGCGAATCTCAACTATATTGCCGTGGGTTTTGACGAGAAAAAACGCGCTACCGCGGTGCGAACAACCGCCGAGGTCGCGGCCGATGACCGCTCACTTCGCGCCGCCTCTGCCGCCGCGCACATTAAGGCGGGAAATGCTCTCACTGCCGACAAATCGAATTCACCTGGAAAAAAGCACAAGAAGCCCATCGAAGACCCAATTTTGGCACCAAAAAGCAATTAGCCTTTGCTGAAAACCGACGCTTGATGTTAGGAAACTTTTGGGTGTGCTCAGCGCTGCCTGCATTATTCAACTCCAGATATCGAGTATTTAGGACAGTTCCATGACCGATTTTCACAATACCCGTCGCCTTCCGCCCTATGTTTTTGAGCAAGTCAATCGTCTCAAGGCAAAAGCGCGTGCGGCCGGTGCGGATATCGTCGATCTGGGCATGGGCAATCCCGACCTTGATGTGCCGCGCCACATCAAGGACAAACTGATCGAAACCGTCAACAAGCCGCGCACAGACCGCTATTCGTCCTCT
>Ga0209067_10001957_pt1 | contig 12362 bp, 11 predicted proteins | sample ColStrG_CSR_2013_FD_187199 | JGI IMG/M metagenome (GOLD analysis project Ga0209067, IMG submission 187199) | Freshwater sediment microbial communities in response to fracking from Pennsylvania, USA - Cold Stream Run_MetaG_CSR_2013 (SPAdes)... | ecosystem: Environmental > Aquatic > Freshwater >... | reverse complement strand
GGTCGGTGGGCGACCCCGACACCAACGGGAGTCCAGCGGTGTAGGTGATGATCGTGGGCGCGATCGCCGGAACGGAACCCCAGAAGAACTTCACCTGCACCACGCCCACCGCATCCGCCGACGAGAACGCGGCACACGAGTTGGCGTTCGCTGGTCCGGACAGGTAGCCCCCGCCCTTGACCACCACCGAGTTGATGGTGACCGGCGTGAGGAGTCCGGCCGAATTCGCAGTGACGGCGGACGACGCGCACCCGCCTGACGTGGGCGAGACCCCGTTGAACTTGATCTTGTCGACGGTGAGGCCGGTGGTTCCGGTGGCCGTCAGCTTCGGTCCGAACTTGCCGGCTCCGATGATCTTGCATGCCACGGACCCGGTGGCGCTCGGTGGTGGAGCGGCGGCGCTGACGCCCTCGCCGACGACGGTCACGGTGGTCATGAGCAGTACGAAGACGGCCCCGATCCCGAGCAGTTTGCGATGCATGTGTCTCCTCCATCTGGCCGCCCGGAGGCCGTGCACGCACGCCCGCGGGACCAGCCGTGTTCTGAGCGGTCCCCCCCGGTCCCCGGGCCGCCACCGGAGCGAGTCTCGCTCCGGTGGGGACACTATCGGCGGGGGTGTGCGTGCGCTCGGACACCGATCCGGGCAGTTGCGTGCGCGCCTGGGCGGTACGCTCCGGGCGTGAACTGGGCCCAGGTGGTGATCGGCGCGTTGGTGTTCGCATCGGCCGTGTTCATGGCCGTGTTCAACACGAAGATGGGGCGCACCGGGCTGGGTCGTTGGTTCGGTCCGGTGGTCGGTGCCGCCGCCGGGGTCATCTTCATGGCACGCGGCTTCGGCTGGTACTGAGCGGGCCCGCACTGGCCGGGCGGGCCAGAGTCAGCAGGCGTAGTCCTGGTCGTAGGTACCGGACGCGTACTGCACGATCTGGGTGGGGCCCGAGGGAAGACCCGGGTAGAGCGACTTCACGTTCCCGCAGGTGGTCTGCGGGGCGATGCCCCAGTCGGCCGCCCAGTAGGGCACGGCCGGCTGGTAGGAGGTGCCGACGATGGAGCCCCACAGCCCGGGGCTGGCGTAGACGCCCACGCTGTTGAGCCCCTCGGAGCGGAGCCCGTCGAGGGCTCCCTGGACCACGGCGGCGTTGGCCCGGGTGTCGCCCGACCACCCGGCGCCCTGGGTCTCGACGTCGACCCACCACGCCACGAACGCATTGGGGACACCGGCACGGGCCTTGGCGAATGCGTCCGCTGCGGCATTGAACCCGTAGTTGCAGGAAGTAGGGGAGTAGGAGGCGGCGCAGGACCCGTCCGCCGACGAGCCGGCGGTGCCGTTGGTCAGGTACATGTACAGGTTGAGGCCGCCGCCGGCCCAGGCTGCCTCTTGGCCGAGGCACACGTTGACCGACCCGAAGGACTGGCCCACGACCTCCACGATGCCGATCGTGTGGGGGGCGGGCGGGAGATTGCCGCATTGGTAATTCGAGATGTCGTAGCCGTAGCTGCCCGACGGGTAGGACGACCCGGTGAAGGCACCGTTCCCGGTGCCCTGGGTGATGCCGACCACCGGCCTGGACAAGACCTGCGGGGTGGAGCCCCAGTAGGTGGCGTCCCCGAAGGCGGTCACCGCACCGTTGTCGTTGGTGAACCAGTAGCCGCCTCCACTGGCCGACGCGGTCATCGACACGATGGGCCGGCTCTGGGGAACGCCGCCCAGCGACCCGTGGAAGATGGCGTCGCCGAAGGCGAAGATCCCGCCGTCGGAGGCGACCATCCAGTAGCCCTTGTGGTCGTGGGTGGGCGTCATGCCGACCACCGGTCGCACCAGGTGCAGATTGCCGGTCGACCCGTAGAACTGGGCGTCGCCGAAGGCGAACACACCGCCGTCCGAGGCCACCAGCCAGTACCCGCCGCCGTCGGCGGTGGTGGCCATGCCGACGATCGGCTGGTTCAGGCGGATGTTCCCGGTCGACCCGAAGAACCGGGCGTCGCCGAAGCTGAAGACCCCGCCGTCGGAGGCCACCAGCCAGTAGCCGTGTCCGGTGGTGGTGGCGCCCATCCCGACGATGGGCTTGTTGAGCGCGATGTTGCCCGTCGAGCCGTAGAAGTGGGCGTCGCCGTAGGTGAAGATGCCGCCGTCCGAGGCGACCTCCCGGTACCCGGCCGAGTCGGTGGGGGAGGTGGCCGCCATGGCCACTACCGGCCGGTTGAGGTGGATGTTGCCTGTCGAGCCGTAGAACGGTGCGCCGCCGAAGGAGAACACGCCGCCGTCGCTCGCCACCACCCAGTAGGCCGACACCGAGGTGATGGCCGGGAGCAGTGGCTGCGATGCCGCTGCCGTGGGCCTGGTCGTGGTCGTGGTCGTGGTCGGAGTCGACGTGGGCACGGTCGACGTCGTGGTCGACGACGCCGAGGGGGAGGTGGTCGTCGTGGTCGGGATCACCGCCGTGGTCGGGGTCGTGGTCGTGGGGGACGGTCGGGTGTCGGCACCGGCCGGGCCGGGTGCGACCAGTGCGGCGATCACGGCCAGCGCGCCGAAGGCGGCGCCGGACGTCCGGCGGATCGTGCGCATGGCTGGGGTTCGGAATTGCGACATGGATGGAGTGGCTCCGTGGGTCGGGGGGGGCGACGCCGGTTGGCGGTCGACGGGCGTGTCGTCGACGCTGCGGAGTCGGTCGAAGGGCCGCACCCATTGTGGAGGCCGCACCTTCGGGAAGCAACGACCCCCCTGCGACCTGGGGTTCCTCAGGAAGTCGGGCCGGATCCGGCCCGCCCGGGACTAGTTCCGGAGCAGCTCGGCGATCCGGAACGCCAGGTCGAGTGACTGGCGACCGTTGAGTCGGGGGTCGCACGTCGTCATGTAGCGGAGGCCGAGCTGGCCCTCCACGATGTCCTCGACCCCGCCCAGGCACTCGGTGACGTCGTCCCCGGTGAGCTCGACATGGACCCCGCCCGGCCAGGTGCCCACCTCGCGGTGGATGCGGAAGAAGCTCTGCAGCTCGCCGATGATGTCGTCGAACCGACGGGTCTTGTGCCCGTCCTCGGCGGTAAAGGTGTTGCCGTGCATCGGGTCGCACGTCCACACCACCGGGTGGCCCTCCGCCTCCACCGCCCGAAGGAGATCGGGCAGGTGGTCGTCGATGGCGTCCACGCCGAACCGGGTGATGAGGGTGAGGCGGCCGGGGGTGCGCGCCGGGTTGAGGCGCTCGCAGAGTGCGATCACGTCGTCGGTGGAGGCCGACGGGCCGATCTTCGAGCCGATCGGGTTGTGGATGCCGGCCAGGAAGTCGATGTGGGCCCCGTCCAGCTGTCGGGTGCGCTCGCCGACCCACAGCATGTGGGCCGAGCAGTCGTACCAGTCGTCAGTGAGGGAGTCCTTGCGGGTAAGTGCCTCCTCGTAGTCGAGGATGAGCGCCTCGTGGCTGGTCCAGAAGTCGACCTGGTGGAGCGTGTCCTCGGCGGTCAGGTTGATGCCGCAGGCGTCCATGAACCGCAGGGCCCGGTCGATCCCGTCGGCGATGTCCTCGAAGCGCCGCCCCTCGGTCGAGGTGGACACGAACTGCTGGTTCCAGGCGTGGATCTGGCTGAGGTCGGCGAACCCGCCCTTGGTGAAGGCGCGCAGCAGGTTCAGGGTCGCCACCGACTGCTCGTAGGCGCTGACCAGACGGTTCGGGTCGGGCACCCGGGCGCTGCGCTCGGGCAGGTCGTCGTTGACCATGTGGCCGCGGAACGAGTCGATGACCTGGTCGCCGACCTGCTCGGTGGGCGAGCTGCGGGGCTTGGCGAACTGCCCGGCGATCCGGCCGACCTTGACCACCGGGAGCCCGGCGCCGTAGGTCAGCACCACGGCCATCTGGAGGATGACCTTGAGCTTGTCGCGGATGCCGTCGGCGGTGAACTCGGCGAACGACTCGGCGCAGTCCCCGGCCTGGAGCACGAAGGCACGACCGTCGGCGGCCTGGCCGAGCGCCCGGGTCAGGTGGCGGGCCTCGCCGGCAAAGACCAGCGGCGGCAGGCTGCTCAGCTTGGCGTGGACCTGCTTGAGCGCGCCCTCGTCGGGCCAGGTCGGCTGCTGTGCGGCCGGGCGCGAGCGCCACGAGTCCGGGGTCCAGGTCACAGCGGTGTCGGAGGGGGGAGTCGGCGGTGCCACCTCCACAGCGTAAAGCCTCGGGCTCTAGGCTCGCTCCATGGCTCCCTTCCGCTTCGGTGTGCAGCTGTCGAACGCCTCGTCCGGGACCGCCTGGCGGGACCTGGCCCGGTCCGTCGAGTCGCTCGGCTACTCGAGTCTGTTCCTGCCCGACCACTTCGAGGACCAGCTCGGGCCCCTGGTCGCCCTGACGGTGGCCGCCGAGTCGACCACCGACCTGAAGGTCGGCTCGCTGGTGTTCGGCAACGACTACCGGCACCCGATCGTGCTGGCCAAGGAGATCGCCACCCTGGATCTCCTGTCCGAGGGGCGGGTCGAGTTCGGGCTGGGTGCGGGCTGGATGACCACCGACTACGAGCAGTCGGGCATCGCCAACGACCCGCCCGGCACCAGGATCGGGCGCATGGCGGAGAGCCTGGCCGTCATGAAGGCGCTGTGGTCCACCGGAGCCTGCACCTTCGCCGGTGAGCACTACACGATCACCGGTGCCGTGGGCGCCCCGCTGCCGTACCGCCGGCCCCACCCCCCGATCATCATCGGGGGCGGGGGCAGACGGGTGCTGGGCATTGCCGCCCGCGAAGCGGACATCATCGGCGTCAATCCGTCGCTGGCGGCCGGCTACGTCGGACCCGAGGTGCTGGAGACGACCACCGCCGAGTACTACGACCAGCGCATCGCCTGGATCCGCGAGGCGGCGGGCGACCGGTTCGCCGACCTCGAGCTCCAGGTGCTGACCTTCCTGGTCCAGATCGTGCCGGACCGCGAGGAGGCCACCGAGCGGCTGGCCCAGATGATGGGCGTGACCGCCGAACAGGTGGACGGCTCGCCGATCGCGCTGATCGGCACCGTCGAGCAGATCACCGAGCGGCTGCTGGAGCGCCGGGCACGCTTCGGGTTCTCGTACGTCATCGTGCACGAGGCCGAGATGGAGGCGTTCGCCCCCGTGGTGGCGGCGCTGGCCGGTACCTGAGGTGACGTCCCCCGTGTCGGCGACCGGACCGGAAGTGGACCGTCCCGGTCCGACCATCGGGCTCTTCGGCGGGACGTTCGACCCCATCCACCGCGGGCACATCGAGGTGGCCGAGACCGTGCGCACGGCGCTGGCGCTCGACCGGATGCTGGTCGTGGTGGCCAACGAGCCGTGGCAGAAGCAGGGCCGCCCGGTCAGCGCGGCCGAGGACCGGTACGCCATGGTGGCCGCGGCGCTGGCCGACCGTCCGGGCCTCGAGCCGTCCCGCGTCGAGCTCGACCGGGGCGGTCCCTCGTACACCGTCGACACGGTGCGCCGGCTGCTGGCCGACGAGCCGGGCGCCGCCGTCGTGGTGGTGGTGGGCGCCGACGTGGTGGCCGCCCTCGACACCTGGCACGAGCACGAGGCGCTGCGGGAGCTGGTGACACTGGCGGTGGTCGACCGACCTGGGGCCCCTGTGGTCGATCCGCCGTCGGGGTGGCGGTACGTGCATGTGCCGGTGGCCCCGGTCGACGTGTCGAGCACCGAGCTGCGGGCCCGGCTCGAGGCCGGCGATCCGGTCGAGGACGCCGTGCCCGACGCGGTCATCCGTTTCTTGTCCGCACGCGATCTGTACGCTACGGAGAGATGACTGTGCGGCTGACCCCCACCGAGTCCCACACCACACCGCCGCCGCAGGTCCCCGCCCCGCCCGATCCACGCGTCGTCCGTGTGACGGCGCAGGGGGTGAACCTCCCGGACGACGTCCCCACCGGGGGGACTACCGGGGACGGAGCTCGGGTCACCGCCGACCCGATGGCGACGTCGGCTCCCGATGACGGCGGCGCTCCGTTGCACCCGGCGGACGACGACGGATCGCCCGCCGCCGCGGCGGGGCGCCGGGCCCTGCGCGAGGCACGCCGTCAGCGCCGCTGGGCGATGTGGCTGTGTGCCGCGGTCGTGGCGCTCTGCCTGGGCCTTACCATCGTGGTGGTGACACTGGCCCGCTACCGACCGCTCAACCCGTCGTCGATGCCCACCGCCACCGCCACCGTCCTGCCCGCCACCGTCCGCACCCCAGCACCCGTCCTCGTCCGTGTCCTGGCGAAGACGGCCCCGTCCCGTGGCGCCCCGGCGCCAGAAGGAGGCAACCCTTGACCACCACCGAACCCACCCCGTCCGCGCGGACCGCCGTGCCTGATGTTCCCGACGAGTGTCTGGTGGCCGCCCGCGCCGCCGACGCCAAATCGGGCGAGGACACGGTCATCCTGGCCATGGGGGACCTGCTGGGCGTCACCGAGGCCTTCGTGGTGACCAACGGGCGCAACAGCCGGCAGGTCAAGACGATCGTCGATGAGGTGGAGCGTCAGGTGAAGCTGAGCTGCGACCGGTCGCCGCACCGGATCGAGGGCAAGGACGACGGGTTCTGGGTGCTCATGGACTACGGCGACTTCCTGGTGCACGTGTTCTTGGAGGAGGCCCGGTCGTTCTACGACCTCGAGCACCTGTGGACCGATGCGCCACGCGTGCCCTGGGGTATCGCGGCCTGAGCGGGTCCGTCCACAGGGGACGCCCCACGCCGGGTCCCGGTCAGGGGCCGGGCGCCTGCGGCAGGTAGTCCGCCCGCCCGACGGGGCCGGGGACCTGGGCGCCGGCGGCGGTGGGCACCTCGATCGGCTTGCCGCCGATCTCGAAGGTCACCCCGGTGATGCCTGGCTGCTGGGTGAGGGTGTAGACGACCTGGGCGATGGCCAACGTCTGGTCGGGTCCCACCACCTGGATCGGGTTGACACTGAAGCGGACGGCTGCCACCGGGCCGGACTGGGTCACGGTGGCCTGGACGCCGGTACCGGTCAGGAACGACTGGATGCCGGCTGCCGACTCGGTGGCGGTGGGTCCGGCGAGCAGTGCCCCGAGCACCTGGCTGGACGTGGCCGGCACCGCCACCTCACGGGTTGCGGCCACCAGGCGCCCGTTGGGCGCCACCAGGAAGATCTGCTCCGCCACGCCCACGGCCGGGTTGGTGCCGGGGAGGGTGGTGGTCGTGGTCGGCGGGTCGAGCAGCCGGTAGGGGACGTCCGACTTGGCGATGGGGGTGGGCGACGACGCGGTGGGGATCCCGCAGGCGGTGGCCCCCAGGATGACCGTGGCGAGTGCGAGGACGACCCCGGACCGCACGCTGGCGGGAGCGGAGCATGCGGTGCGGGTGGAGCGGTCGGTCCGGGTCATGCCGGCACCCCGTCACCGGACACGTCGTCGGCGAACCCGTCCACGGAGGCACCGTCGGCGTCGGCCACTCCGACCGGATGGAGTGGGAGCTCGACCACGAACCAGGTGCCGCGTCCGGGGGCACCCTCGCTCCACACCCGTCCGCCGTGCAGGCGCACGTGCTCGGCCACCAGCGACAGTCCGAGTCCGGTGCCCTGGCTCGAGGCCCGCTGCCCGGACCGGACGCCGCGGTAGAAGCGCTCGAACAGATGGTCCCGCTCGTCCGCCGGGATGCCCGGGCCGTGGTCCTCGACGATGACCCGGATGGCGGTGGCGGCGGTCGGGGTGGGCGAGTCGACCGGGGGCTGCCGCTCGACCAGGACCCGGGTGACCCCGCCGGCGTACAACGTGGCGTTCTCGACCAGGTTGGCCATCACCCGCTCGAACCGGCGCTTGTCGACCCGCAGGCGCAGTCCGTCCACGCCGGGGCCCACCTCGACCGGGAAGTCGACCGGCCCGCGCCGGCCCTCGTCGTCGACCGGGGCCGAGGCGGCCACGGCCCGTCGCACCAGCTCGCCCGGGTCGACCTCGTCGAGCGAGAGTTCGGCCGAGCCGGCGTCGAAGCGCGAGATCTCGAGGAGGTCGTCCACCATCCGGGTGAAGCGCTGGAGGTCCCCGTCCAGGAGGTCGAGGGCACTGCGGGCCCGGGGGGCGAGCTGGTCACGGTGGCGTTCGAGGACGGACACGGTGGCGGTCAGCGTGGTGAGGGGCGACCGGAGCTCGTGGCTCACGTCGGACGTGAACCGGGCCTCGCGCTCGATGCGGTCCTGCAGGTTGGCCGTCATGGCGTTGAAGGCGGCGGCCAGCTCGTCCAGGTCGGCGTCGTCACCGGACTCCACGCGGGTGTCGAGCTGCCCGCCGGCGATGGCGACGGCGGCATCGGTCAGTCCGGCCAGCGGGCGCAGCGCCCGCGACGCCGCCCAGCGGCCCACGGCGGCGCCGGCCACGGTCGTCACCAGTGCCGCGGCGGCGAGCGCCACCGCCAGCGCCCGCAGGGTCCCGGCCAGCTCGTCGAGCGAGAACACCTCGAAGTAGGCGGCGTGCACTTCGGGCAGGGGTACGCCGATCACCTGCTGGGGGGCGCCCGCCAGGGTGAACACCTGGGACGCCGGCGTGCCGGACAGGACGAGGGCCCGCTCGCCGGCCGGGATCGCACTCTGCCCGACCGAGATCGACGTGGCGTACCACTGCCCGCCCGTGCGCAGGACCGACCGCGACCCGGGCAGCGTGTCGACCGACTCGATGAGCTGGTTGACCTGGGTGACCGGCGAGCGGAGCGCATTCTGGACGAGGGCGGCGTTGGCGAACGCCTGGCGCTGGGCTGCGGCCTGGCGCTCGTTGAGGAAGGTCTGCCGGGCGGTGAAGTAGGTGATGCCGGCCATGACGGTGGACAGGCCGAATGCCCCGATGGCGAAGGTCAGCGTCACCCGGGCCCGCAGTCCGAGGCGCCGGGACCGCCCGCCCGTGTCCGACGACCCCCCGGGCGGGTCGGCGTCCCCGACCGGCCGCGCGCCTGCGGCCGAGGCGGTGTCCGCGGCGGGCACGGCTCAGACCGCCAGCTTGTAGCCCATGCCGCGGACCGTGAGGATGAAGCGGGGCGAGGCGGGATCGGGCTCCACCTTGGTGCGCAGCCGGCGCACGTGCACGTCCACGAGCCGGCCGTCGCCGAAGTAGTCGTACCCCCACACGCGCTCGAGCAGCTGCTCGCGGCTGAGCACCTTGCCCGGGTGGTTGGCGAGCTCGCACAGCAGCCGGAACTCGGTCCGGGTGCAGTGGACCTCGTCGCCCGCCCGGCGGACGACGCCGGCGTCGGGCTCGATCTCCACGTCGCCGAAGCTGAGCACCGCCGAACCGTCGTCGTCGTGGCGCGACCGGCGCAGGAGGGCGCGGATGCGGGCCGCCAGCTCCTTGGCCACGAACGGCTTGGTGACGTAGTCGTCCGCCCCTGCCTCGAGTCCGGCCACCACGTCATGGGTGTCGGAGCGGGCCGTCACCATGATCACCGGGACCGTGGACTGCCGGCGCAGGGTGCGACACGTTTCGAAGCCGTCGATCCCGGGCAGCATCAGGTCGATCAGGACCAGCTCGTAGGGCTCGGCGCCGAACCGGTCGACCGCCTCCTCCCCACTGCCGACACCGTCGACGGTGTAGCCCTCCTCCTCCAGCGCCAGGCGCATCGAGGAGCGGATCCGCTCGTCGTCCTCGACGATCAGGATGCGACTCATGGCCCGATCATGACACGACCTCCCTGCCCGGACGGGGCAGGGAGGTCGTGGTCGACCGGGTGGGGGGCGCGGCTACGAGACCCAGATCTGCTGGGGCCAGACGCATCCGCCGATCATGCCGAACGCCTTGTTGCCGGCCGGGGTGTGCGGGTTGTTGAAGTTCTGCACCTTCGGCTGCGCACCCACCGCCCACACGATCCGGGAGTACCAGACATAGGGGATGTCCTTGGACAGGAGGCGGTTCACCTGCTGATAGGCCGCCACCTGGGTGGCCGTGTCGGTCGACTGACGGCCCTGGAGGAGCGCCGTCTGCATCGCGGGGTCGGCGTTGCGGGCCATGTTGATGGCGAACAGCGGCGTGTTGGCGTTGGTCGGGGTCCAGAAGATGTAGTTCAGGTCCGGGTTGACGGCGCCGAACTGCCGCCACGTCAGGGCCTGGAAGTTGCCCTGCAACGCGACGTTGATGATCGAGTCCTGGAGCACCGGGTTCAGGGTCACCGTCATGCCGACCTGCTGCAGGACCTGCTGCAGGTACTGGCCGATCTGGGCGCCCTTGGGGTCCGGCGTGTGCCCGAGGGTCATGGACGTCGACCCGCCGGCCGCCTTGACCTCGGAGATCAGCTGCTTGGCCTTGGCCTGGTTGTAGACGGGGTAGCCGTTGTTGGACAGGTAGTACGGCGAGCTCGCCGTGAAGGCACCGTTGGTCGTCTCGGTGATGCCCTGGTCGATCACCTGTACGTACTGGGCCGACGAGGTGGCGTAGGCCATGGCCTGGCGCAGCTTCAGGTTGTCGAACGGCGGCTTCGACAGGTTCAGCAGCATGAGGCCCATGTCGGGCTCACCTGCCAGCGTCTTGGTGTCGTCGATGTAGGCGAGCGACGTGTCCGCCCGCATCTGCGAGATGGTCGAGGCGGTGGTGGTGTGGATCATGTCGACCGCGCCCGACTGCAGGCTGGCGAACAGCTGCTGGGGGTCGGGGATCGGCTTGTAGGTGATCGAGTCCAGGTACGGCAGCCCCTGTCGCCAGTACTTGGCGTTCTTGGTGGCGGTGAAGTGGCTGTTCTCCACCCACTCCTGGAAGACGAAGGGGCCGGTGCCGATCGGGTTGGTCTGACTCTTGGTGTTGAGCCAGTTGGGCTCGGCGATGAAGGCGAACTGGCTGCCGATCCCACCGCACAGGTAGTAGTTGAACGGCACCCAGGGCGTCTTCATGGTGATGGTGACCACCAGCGGGCTCGTCGCCACGACCGACTGGACCGGGGTGAGGGCCGGGCCGGTCAGGAGCGAGGCGATGTGCGCCTCGAAGTTGGCCACCACGGCCGCTGCGTCGCAGGGTGCGCCGTTGTGGAAGGTGACGTTGGGACGCAGCGTGATGGTCCACACCGTGGCGTCGGCATTGGGGGTGACCGACTCCGCCAGGTTGGGCTGCGGGGTGCCGCTGGCGTCGAGCATCATCAGCGTGTCGAAGACGGTGCGGGCGTACATGATGCCGACCTCGTCGAAGGTGCCGAGGGTGGGGGAGAAGCCCTTCTCCTCGGCGTCGACGCCGAAGGTCACGGTCCCCCCCGGCTTCGGGGTGGCCGACGAGATGCCGTTGGGCTGGGCGCCGGTCGACCCGCCGGCGGTGGTGGACGAGCTCGAGCTCGAGCTCGAGCAGGCGGACAGCAGACCGCCGGATGCGCCGGCGACGGCGAGCCCGGCGCCGGCCACGGCGCTCTTCGCCAGGAACGAACGGCGGTCGATGCGATCAGTCATGGTCCCCCTTTGGACGGTTGCGCCCGACGCTCGCCGGGTGCTGCTTCGCTGCGGTACTGCGACGTCACTGCGGTGCTGCGATCCGGTCCGCCACGCGGGCGACCCGGGTGTTCCAGGAATCCGCCATCCCCCCCCGGGGAGCCGGTCCAGCTGATGTCTCGGCCTGACGATAGCCCCAGGCCGCTTGGCGCGGGAGCCATTCCGGCCGTGACCGGCGGGCGGTCGCCCCGGGACGTCCGGCCACGGGTGCCGCCATACCCGTGGCGGCGCGTATCCGCCGGTACGCTTCGACGGGTGGACTGGGAGATCGAGGCCTACCGCCGCTCGGTCGCAGGCCTGTCGCCGGACACCGTCCGCGCCTACGCCTCCGACATCGAGCGGTTCGCCGAGTGGGCGGCGCGCGGAGGCACCCAGGGTCCGGCCGGCGTCGACCGGATCACCTTGCGGCGGTACCTGGCCTTCCTCGCCACCCGTCGCTACGCCAAGGCGACCATCTCGCGCACCGCCGCGTCGCTGCGCTCCTACTTCGGGTGGTGCGCACGGCGGGGCGTGATCACCGCGGACCCGGCCGTCCGCCTGTCGGCCCCTTCGCCCGACTCCCGACTGCCGCGGGTGCTCGGCCACGCCGAGCTCGACCGCCTCCTCGATCCGCCGCCGGCGGTGCGGGCCGACGTCGACGGGGCCACCCCGGCTGCGGTCGCCCCGACCCCGCGCGACGTCCGGGACGACGCGGTGCTCGAGCTGCTGTACGCCAGCGGCATCCGGGTGGCCGAGCTGTGCGGGCTCGACGTCGACGACCTCGACCTGGGACGGGGCGTGGTGACCGTGACCGGAAAAGGATCGAAGGAGCGCCGGGTGCTGGTCCATGACCGGTGCGTGAGCGTGCTGCGTGCCTGGCTGGACGGGCCACGCTCGGCCATGGCCGGATCGGGCGCCGAGGGCGCCCCCCTCTTCTACAACGCCAGGGGCAACCGCCTCGGGTCCCGGGACGTGCGCCGGATCCTCGACCGCCGCTCACCCGTCC
>Ga0209067_10001955_pt1 | contig 12366 bp, 12 predicted proteins | sample ColStrG_CSR_2013_FD_187199 | JGI IMG/M metagenome (GOLD analysis project Ga0209067, IMG submission 187199) | Freshwater sediment microbial communities in response to fracking from Pennsylvania, USA - Cold Stream Run_MetaG_CSR_2013 (SPAdes)... | ecosystem: Environmental > Aquatic > Freshwater >... | reverse complement strand
CAGCTCGTCCAGCTGCCATGGCCGAAAGCTGTACAAAGCTTTGAACAAAAGCGCATCTTGTGGGGTCGGCGGGCGTAGTTTGTCGTAACCCAAGGTTGAAAGATTGAACCCATAAAAAGTCGAGACATACAGATAGGTCTGTCCGGCCTCTGCCCCATAAATTTTCTCGGCCGCACAAAGGGCCTTGTCACAAGTTCCATTTTTGAAGATCGACCAGTAATCGATGTCGGTGATTGAGCGAGCATTCCAGTCCTTGAAGCTTGTGAGAGCGCGATAAGAGTTGATCAACCGGGCATTTTCGTTGTTCATAAAATGTCCACCCACGGCGCGGTCAATCAAGGGGGCGGTTTGGGACAATTTGGCCAGTTGAAGACGCATCTCTTGCAGATTGGGAACACTCTGCGAGCATGGGGCCTTCAAGTCGGCGGCAGGGCCGAGCGCGGGTACCAGGAAGCTGAGAACTATGAGAGATAAATTGTGCATTTTCAAGTTGTGTTCTCCTCTGCGAGACTCAACATTTTAATCACGCCATTTGGCCGCTGGAATTGACCAGTTGCCAGAATCAGGCCAGTCTCTAATACCGTTTCCTTGCAGCTGAAGATTCAGACCCGCGTGCAGTCTGGACAAGGTGGATGAGGCCTGCCCTTTTGCGGCGTTTTTGGGAAGACATCCTCATCGAGGATGAGCTTTTCTTTCCGAGTTTAAAATCTGAAGCTGTAGGCCTCTATCAGGCCGCCGGATTTGATCTCCACCAATCGATTCCCTGGACCTATTGTCGCAACGACTGTGAGCATAGGTTCAACCCAGCCTGAAGCAGTTAAGACGAGTTCGCTGCCTGTGTAAAGGAGGAAGACATAAATGCCAGATTTTGGCAAACCGAAATCCTCTCGTCCAAGCAAAGTTCTGATGTCATTCAGTGTGGCGCCGGGTTTAATTTTCTGCAGATGGGAAGCTTGTTTGAGCGAAAAGTCCAGATTCAGTTTGTGATCAAGCGCAAATTCCTTTTGAGCTTCTTGGCGATCATGTTCTCGGCGGACTTTTGCATCTTCCCAAAACTTCTTCACCTCGGGTGTTGCGGACTTCAGCATCTCTGCGTTTGCTTGTGCCATCAGAGTCATGTCAGCGCTCAGAAGGGAAACAACACCCTTCATTGATTTATCGATAAATTCCTGTACTGTTTGAGTGCGACGCCCCTGAGACGAATTCAATTGGGTGGTGGAACTTGCGGTAAATTCCACCTTCAGCTCCGCAAAGTTGTAAAGAAAATAGCCGCCTTTTTCCTCGAGTGTCGGTGAGGTTTCACAGGCCTTTGCGATATTCCAATACGGCCGGAAATAATCACGTCGGTGGAGCTTCAGATAGGTGTTCATCGACCAGACAAGTGCTTCGACATGTGCTTTCGAGCATGGTTGAGAGGCGGCCTGGTCGTAGACTTTTTTGAATGCTGCGGCAGCCTCTGCGTACTTGCCACTTTTGAAGTGGTCTTGGCCAATTTTCAGATCGGGACTTTCGCTCCAGCTGCGCAAAGCCAGTGTCAGTGTCGCCACCAAAATGATTGCATTTTTTTTGAAGTTCATTTCTAGCCCACCTTTGCGGCACTTTTGTAAAATGGTAGATGAGTGCAAGCCACTTTGGCTAGGATTTCGTTTCTGAGATTTTCTTTCTGCCTTGAATTCAGCAGATCTGGGCCAACGCTCTTGTCATCAAACTTGGTGTCAAAATGGCTCGGCTTCTGGATTGCAAAGGGTGTTCGAGAATATCAAAACCCCTGCGAAGGAGAAAAGTATGAACCACTTCCTGATCGGATTGACGATTGTTCTGGGCTGTCTTTCGAGTTTTGCGAATCAAATTGATCTGCAAAAAGGTCAGGCGACACAGGTCAGCTCGACGGTGATCACCTGCGAAAAGCCGACAAATGGTCAGTGCAATTATTTCAGCGAGGTTGGCCAGGTGATTTGCGGTGAGGGCTGTCAATACATCCCCCAGGTCGGCCAAGTGAAGTGTGCGCAGGAGGACTAGGTCAAGCGCAATCAGACTGTCGATCCCAATCAGCACGAGCTTGCAAAACCTAGTCAACTCGATTGACGTGCTCCCATTTCCCTTTTTAAGCTAGCCTCGAGGGAGCAACAATATGAGCAAAATAAAGGTCTCTGCCTTTGCGGTTTCAATTGATGGCTTTAGCGCAGGACCCAACCAGAGCTTGGAAAATCCACTGGGTGTCAGGGGCACAGAACTCATGACCTGGTTTTTTAAAACCAAAGCCTTTCAAAAAATGCATGGCGGTGGTGGCGGTGTTGAAGATATTGACAATTCTTTTGCTGAACGGTCTTTTGAAAATATTGGCGCGTGGATCATGGGGCGAAATATGTTTGGTCCCATCCGAGGACCTTGGCTGAATCACGAGTGGCGGGGTTGGTGGGGCGAAAGCCCTCCGTATCACACTTCGGTCTTTGTTCTCACTCATCACAAAAGAGAGCCCCTTGTCATGGAAGGTGGTACAACTTTTTATTTTGTAACTGAAGGTCTTGAAGTGGCTCTTAAAAAGGCAAAAGAAGCGGCTCAAGGGCGTGATGTCCGCATTGGCGGTGGCACCCAAGTTGTCCGAGATTATTTAAAGGCAGGATTGATTGATGAGTTGCACCTTGTCTACAGTCCTGTTTTCCTGGGCTCCGGCGAATCCTTACTTTCGGATTTGAATTTGCCTCAATTGGGATACTCGGTGACCGAAAAGGTGCACACACAAGAGGCCTTGCATGTGGTTCTCGGTCGAACGGCACAATGCACTGGCGGCCAAAATGGAAAATGAGTTCTGGCTCAATCTTTCGTCAAAAGACTTGGTCAAAGCCAAAGTGTTCTTTACCAAAATAGGATTTGTGATGAATGAGCGTCACCAAGCGCCACACATGGTCAGCATGTTCATTGGAAAAAAAAGTATCGTCTTGAATTTGTTTACAGAAAATTTGTTCCAAGGCTTCATCGGTGGTCATCCAATTACCAAGACCAGTCAATCCACAGAAGTCTTGTTTTCGATTGGGGCGGCTTCCACACTAGAGGTTGATGAAATTGCGCGAAAAGCCGAAAGGGCTGGCGGCACGGTGTATGCAAAACCAGGCTTCAAAGACGGTTGGATGTACGGGTGCGGCTTCACCGATTTGGATGGGCACCGTTGGAATGTCTTGTATATGGATATGAACAAGATGCCAACGGCTCTGTCCAATGTTTAGACAGTGACCTTTGATTGGTCTCTCCGCTGGACTGAAAGAGTCAACAAAAGTGACTTCAATTCGTTACCAGTCGGTACGAATCTTGAAGACTGTTTTGTTATGAGCACCAGCACTCTTTTTGAATTGGAAATGGCTTGCGTTGGATTGAGCTCCTCTGTGCTGGGGAATCAATGAAGACAATCGGGTTGAGTGCTTTTCGAATCGCCCTTTTCTTTGTCCTTGTCTTTGTGATGTGGGTGATGTGGCAGATGTCCTCGCAGCAAGGCCTCTTCGGCGGCAAAATTCCTCCTGCAAAGGAACTGGTGACGGCACCGCCCCAACAAGCGCCGGTGCAAGTTGCGCCAAAGACGTTTGTTCACGATCTTGCGCGGTCCTCAAGGTTCATCCGGGTCGCAAACCTTCGCACAGCGATGGGACTGGTGACGGCGCAAATTCTGCGGGCAGAGATCAGCGCAAGTCCCCATGGATCATCAGAGGCCTTGCTTGACGTGGCCGATAAAATGGCCAAAGTTATGACCGCAGCACGTACCGACGTCAATGAGGCAGAGGGTCTTAGCCAAGTGCTCGCGGATTGTCTGACTCCGTCCCAAAAAGGTTCAGAAGGACCTGTCGTCCAAATCCAGGTGACCTGTTGGGTGAATCTCCGTCGCCTGCAGATTTGGTATCCCGAAAACAAAAAGGTGAGCGCTGCCGTGGCTCTGGCTCGGCCGCAAATCCAGGGGCGACTGGCGCAACTGATCGACCTGATCGAAAACGGCTGAGTGGCGTGAGACGCTCGTGACAGGGTCTCTTGTTTCTGGTGATGTTCACGATTTCTGAAGTGTCCATCTCCAAAATTTCAAAGTACAATACTCGAAATGCGGTATCGAAAGCGAATTTTGGTTCTTACTTTTACACTTGTCGTATTGTACTGTGCAATGGCCTCACTCATGTCGGCGAGTGATATTCTGGATGCGCGTTTTTATTACTCTGCACGGGAGGCCACGGGTTTTTTTGCAGCGCTTGAGCCCCCACAGAACAAAATCTACCTGGAACACGAGCTCTTGGATCTCGTTTTTCTTTCATCCTACACCGCATTGTTTGGCACTCTTGCCAAAAGAGTCTTTCCAAATTCATCAAGTTTGCAGTTTTTTGCGTTTGCTCCTGGTTTGTTTGACCTGATTGAAACCGGCTCAATCATGGCAATTCTTTTGGGATCATCACCAGGAATTTTTGTAGGATGGCTGGGCGTTGTCACCTGTTGCAAATGGATTGCAGGCAGTCTTTTTGCCATTGCGATCTTCGTTCGCTATTTGAGATCGTTTTTGAGAGGATGAAAATGTCTGACAAGATTAATTCGAGAAATTCCAATGGCAACTGATTGGACCTAAATCTCTGTGTTGTTGAGTGTTCTTGCGATTGATGTCACTCTGGCCGTCGACAATGCTCTTTTGATGGGTGCCGTGGCAGCGAAGCTTGCAGCGGGAATTTCAGTCAAATCATAAGAGGAGTCGATCTGCTTCAGGTGATCGCCACAGAGATTCCGATGGGCGGATCACCCTGTGTTTTGAACTGGATAACTTGGAACAATCTCGTTCATGCAGGCGGAGTTTATCCATTTGTCGGAAGCTACAACACCGGATTTGAGTATCTGGGACAACGCCCTTATTCGGTGACATTCGTGGACCTCAAGAACCCCGGTTTGGGTAGCATGGCACAAGATTTTAGCAGTATCGGTGCCAGTGTTTCCATGTTCTCTGCTCCAGCTTCCTGGCGCTGCGGAAACTTCAATTGATGTGAGTTTTTGCATAAACAAAGTGCGCTGGATGGGACCGATTGTGGTCGCGATCTCTCCCATCTCTGCGTCGCCCCTGCAAGGTCACTTATTCGACCAAATCCTTCCAGTTCACTTCGATACCATCATAAGTAAACCCGGTGTCGAGCGCTCGCACCGTCGATAAGTTTTGAACCGGTTTTTTTTCAATTTGGTTTGCTCTGTAATTGACATAAAAAATGGATTTTCCGTCCGTTAAAACTGGGCCCAGGTCTTGGACCGCAGTTCCCTGATGATCGATCTTCAGCAGAAGCTCTTTTCCCGCACGATCCGTGGCCCGAATGTAGAGTGTTTTTTCGTCATAGGCCCGTTCAGAATCTGGAAGGACTGCAAAAGTTGCGGGCTCGGCTCCTTGGATTGGTCTGCCAGACAAATAGACTTTTTGGCGGTCCTTCGCAAAAAAACGAGATAAGATTTGAAAGCTTGTCATCTCTGCGTGCTCAAGAGTGACAACTTTTGGACTCCAGGAATCTTCGACAAAATAAATAGTATTGGAACTGAAAATATAGGGCAGCTCCCACCGGATGCCCGAGTCCACTCGCACCGTTTGGAGTTCATTGCCGGAAAGGTAAAAGTGATTGTCAAAAATTAAAATCTGTTTTTGCACGTGGGTGAGCAACTTGTTCTTGAAGACACCTGGTAGATTCTGAAAACTAAGTTCGAACCAATTGCCCATCTGTGAATAGTAAACCGCTCTGCTGAAGGGGTTGTAATAGTAATCATCAGATTCAGTTGACACAGGATTCGAAACGATGAAACTCCGAAACAAAAGACCGCCGAATGGAATGGCAAGAACGATGAAGACAAAAAAGCCAATGATTTTCATGACAACACCACGTGATAAAAAGTTGCAGTCTGAAGGTTAGCGCCTGATAAATTTAAGTTGGGTTTTCAAGATGCCCGTCCGGATATTTTGCAAAACGCTCAATTTTTGGCCCGTGAACCATGTCATGTCGACCCCACGACCAGCCGCCGAATTGGGTGCGCTGATAATCTTCGATTGTTTGGGCGATTTCAGCTTTGGTGTTCATGACAAAGGGGCCGTACTGCACCACGGGCTCACCAATCGATTGAGCCTGTAAAATCAGGATTTCTGTCGCTCCGTCAGAAGCGGCGAGTTTTGTGTTGATCTTTGGGTTGATTGTAAAACCCGTTTTCTGTGTGACAACTTGGCCATTGACGGAAAGCTTCTCGCCTTTGAAAAAAAACAATGATCGCGAAACGTTTGATTTTGGCAGTGGAAGTTCGAGTTCGCCATTTGGATTGAGTTGAATGATCAAAATCAAAACCTCGCTTTCGGCACGGGCCGCCCAACTGTTTGGGGGCGGTTCAATCGCTTTTGTGCCCACAAAGTCACCCGCTATGACACTGACCACACCTTGGCCATTGGGCAAAACGACTCGAGGGATTTTTTCATGCCAGAACATCTTAAAAGCCGGAGAGACCATCTTGGATTTTCGGGGCAGATTGAGCCACACCTGAAAGAGCTCGACTTGGTTGGTGTCATCAGTTTTGACAAGGGGAAACATTTCCGAGTGCTGGACACCCCCGCCAGCGGTCATCCACTGCACATCACCTTCTCCGTATCTGCCAGCTGCCCCCATTGAGTCCGAATGATCAATGTAGCCTTTGCGCACAATGGTGATTGTTTCAAAGCCGCGATGTGGATGCACGGGGAACCCAGGAACGCTTTCACCGTGATACATTCGAAAGCCATCTTTGAGTGAAAAATCCTGACCGAGATCTCGGCCCGCCAGGAGCTCAATGGGAACTCCCAGTTGTCCATTGCCTTTGGGATAGGTGTCGTCATGGTGGACACAGAATAAAAATGGTTCCTGGGTTGGCCACTGAAAGTCTAAGGGAAAATGAGTTAAAATTGGGGATGATTCAGACATTGAACTCTCCTTGTAAATACCTACATGATTCTACTCAGCGTCTCGTAAAATTGACAAAAATTCAATCTTCCGTGATTCTGATCGATGTTTTGCCGCCACTGATTCGGCAGTCCTTATTCCGAGGAACTCGGCTGATACTTCAGACCTCAAGCCATGGGCCAGTCTAAAACTGGACTAGGATTCGAACTCAACGGTTGTAGAATGGACGAAAGGAGTCCCGAATGACTATTGCCCAACAGACCTTTCAGTGGTTTATCTGTTTGTGCTTGATGCTCCAACCTCTCCATGCGAGCGCAGCATACCAACAAAATGGAAGCGAGTCCTCAGCTTTGGGGCAAAATTTGGCTCTGATCACTGGACCGAGCGAACTGTTCCTTCTGGCTGCACTCAATGGTAGTGAAAAAGACTCGATAGCTGCGGTTGAAGCCGACTTTCAAAAAGAACATATCACGAGTTTTTCGCAAGTGACACTCAATGGGAATGATTTTGAATTTGAGGGCAAAAAAACTGGTATTCACATCTTGCAACGGCAGCCATTCAGGGTTGAATTCGGTACCAATATTTGGTCCTACAATTCAAAAAATAGTTTTGATAAAAACTATTTCGACCTCAAAAAAATGCTGACCAAGTGGGCAAATGCGAGTACTGCAAATTCGGCTTTTCTTGGCCGGCTTTTCTTGCCAGTGGCTCTAGCCACTGCTAACGAAAATAAAATCTCATTCTTTATGGGTGCGATCGGGTTCATTGTCGGTACGATTGTCGGCGTAAGTCTGCTGCTTGGCGTGACCGTTTCGACGCCCGTCCTGCTCGGTGGGGTAGCTGTCGCTACAATTTTTGCTGCGGTTTTTGGGCATCACCTTGGAACCAAACAAGATGAACAAGAAAGATCATTTTTGGCTCGAATCCTTAGGTCCAAATTCGATTTGTTTTGCTCGGATCAAACGGTTGTTCTGAAGAGTCCTGAAAATTCCCAAATGGAGTTGTCGATCGATAAGCTCACCGGAAAAATCAGCTACCGGGAGGCAAAAGGCTACGCCACGGTCGTTCAGTTGGGCCCTGAGCAGAAAAATGCCATAAAACTTTTAAATAATTGCCAAAATGCCAGCCAAGCCAATCAGATCAAGTCCGCATTGAAATCTGCGGTTCCTGCCATGGAAGCGGAATCTGCGCATCCTCAAAAAACAAACTGGGAAAACAGTGGATCCAATTAGTGGGCAGTGGTCTTGGCCATTTTCATCAGGGTCGCCATAGAGACTTCGAATGGAACTATCAAGCTCCCATGATCGTGAGCTTCGATGAATCGAAATTCCCGACATTGGGGAAAATATTTGCGAGATCCGTGGCGCTTGTGACGCCAAACCACTGTGCGAGCTTGGCAGCGACTTGGTCAGAGGATGTGGTTGGTAACAGGCGTCCGTAGCCAAAATCGTTCGGCCCACCTAATGTCAAATCGGGGAAGGTGCCGTAGATTTGACCTCCCTTGACCGCTCCTCCCACAACGATGTGGTGATTCCCCCAACCATGGTCAGCGCCACCGTTGTTGGAGGTCAAGGTTCTGCCAAAATCAGAAGTCGTAAACAAAGTCACATTGTTTTGCATATTCAGTTCCACCATCGCCTTTTGAAAAGTCGAGATGTATTGACTGACATAAGTCAGCAGACCTGCTTGAGTCGCAAGCTCAGCCCCATGAGTATCAAATCCACCAATTTCAACAAAAAACATCTGCCGAACATCGCCAATCACAGACTGCGCTTTGATGATTCGTGCCACTTCATGTAGCTGGGCACCCAAGCCCCAATCACCAGCAGTACCGTCTGGGCGTACGGGTGAAGGAAATACTGTGGTTAAATCGCCCGCAGTTTGTAGCGCCTGATTGACTGTCGTTGACTTCGTGACGGAGCTTGTGACAATTGCACTGTGCTGCCGAATCAGGGGATTGTTACTGTTCGCCGCACTGCTGACGAGACTGTTGAAGGCAGTCGCTCTTGCACCGTAGAAGGACCCCGAATAGGCAATCGGTGCAATACTGGGAGCGCCATTTGATCCGTAAAAATAAGGTGTTGTCGTGGCACCCACCTGCCAGGGATTCGCTACTCCTGAGGCATTGATCGCGAAGGCGAGGTTCGGCTTCAACCCTTGGGTGACCAACAGATCTGCCAGTTTACCACTCCAACCTAAGCCTGAAATTGAATTCGCCTGGCCCGAAAGGAACTGATTGGCCTGATCATTGTGCGCAAAAAGTTGTGGCGGCAATGGAACAGTTCCGCTTTTGGCTTGGGCCAGCGTCACAGGTGCGATCAAATTCCCAACGTTGGCAACGACAGCCAAATTGTTCGAGTTGTACAGCGCTTGCAACTCGGGACAATTGGGATGAATCCCGTAACCTGAGGTTCCCAAGGGTAACAGAGACGACTGAGCGAGGGCCAAATTTGTTCGACCTGCGGCGTAAGTCGCATAACCGGCAGAATCGATCGGAACGATGAAGTTGTGTCCATTGTTACCACCCGCCATATGCAAGCAGACCAAAGCTTTGTAACCGCCACTGGTGTTTGCGGCAGCTAGTGCCTTTTGAAAAACTCCGAAAGTCGAAAGCACCGACGAAGACATAAGGGCCAGAGAGCCGCTTTGTGCAAGAAAATCACGGCGAGAAATGTTTTTTTTCATACGACCCTCTACTGTTGGACCGAATATTGTGCCGAACCCATGATCAAACTCGCTGCCTCAATTACTCGAAATGCCAAATAGTTTGCACCCGTGGGCCGGCTCTGTGGCGAGATGCTACTGACGTAGTCAATCAGCGTGGTCCGCATATCCGCAGGCATCTGATTCTGCATGAAAACCAAGTTGAACTGATCCACCAAAGCCGTGGGATTGGTCGCAAGCGACTCCCAGGCCTGCGTGCGCAAGGCCGCCATTTCGGAATTCAAGGACTGCGAGTAGCCTTGATCACCCGACCATTTGTTCCCCTGACTGTCGATGAAATTGTAGGCACTGCCTTCCAAAGAATTGATCGTGGTCACGATCGTAAACTCATTGGTGATCTGGAACTCAGGGGCGACTAGCCCGGCCGCAGAGATCGGACCTGCCGGAGCATAATCGGGACGATAGAAATTGAAAACGCTTGGCGCATTTCCGGGCTGTTGGCCGTAGTCGACAGGCAGTGTGAACTGCTGGGCGCCGTAGACTGTCGAATCGTCATAGGTGTTGGAGGCATTGACAGCATTGAAGGCGCGATACAAATTGGCCAGCCGCAGATAGGGCTCACGCAATTTTCCAGGTCCGGTCGGATTGACCGCTTCAGGATCAGTCAGAACAGCTTTGGCCACAGCCAGTAGATTTCCACGGACTCCCGTGCCGTCATTGTTGAACGCGGCCGCGACCCGCGAAATATATCCCGCAGATGGGTTGCTGGTCACTAAGCGCTCAATCAGTTGCTGTCCGATGAAAGGTCCCACATTGGGATGATTGAAGAGTGTATCTAGAGCTATTTTCATGTCGGACTCGCAAGTTCCGCCCGCAGGAATCACGACCCCGTTTAAAATTGTCTTCGCGTTGGTGTCGTGGTGGGCGGGGACACAAATCATCGGCGTCAGATAATTCGGCCCATTACCCGCATCTAAATTCACGGAAAAGCCTCCGTTGGCTCCGTCAACTGAACCGATCCACCCGGTGAAGACGTTGGCCATATTGGTGACGTCGACCTGAACATAGGTCGGAATTGGATTGCCGTTGCCATCGAGTTTTCGGGACCCATCCAGATTCAACTGCCACAGACCAACAGTAAAAAGTTGCATCAGTTCACGGGCGTAATTTTCGTCCGCATGAATGTTCAACGCGGGATTCGCCTTGTCGTTGCCATAAAAAGTCAAATACAAGCCCATACCGGGACTGTGGGACACATCATTCAACAGAGTGCGAAAGTTCCCCAAGCTGTCATTGAGGAGCATATTGTAATAGTAGGACATCCCTTGCTGGCGGATGGCAAAAGCATTCGAGTCCAAAGCGACGACAAAAATTTGCGAAAGCGCGTAAGCCATCCGTTGCCGCAATTGATCTTTCCCAGTGAGCGCGTTGCGGAACCAGTTTCCATCCCAGCTGAGAGCTCCGTTTTGGATGACTGTCATCGAGCTCGCCGGAGCTGCCACCTGGGAGTTAAACCAATCATTGTATGACATTTGCGAAACTGTTTGCAGATCTTGCAAAGAAGGGCCGAATCCCCCTTGGGTCAGCAATCGCGAAGCGGCTACCTGCCCCATTGGCGCACCTGAACCTTGGGCCAGACTGGCGTTGAAACCGGAACCCGTACTGTTAAAACCGCCTGAGCAATTGATAAAGGCGGTCTCAAGCAGAGACAGGGAAGCCAAAGAAACAACGAGCATTCGAGACAAGCGTGATTCAAAGATGCGCATGGTCCCCCAGTTCTGTAGGAAGCAAAATCAGTGCCGATCCGCTCTGGAGCCCTGGCAATGATCTGGGGTTATTTTTTCTGTTGAATATTTGGTGTCCTGATTCGATAAACGAATTTTACGCCTTTAGTTGCTCATACTTCCCGTGAGTATCAAAGTCTTGAACAGCGCTCAGTCCTTGATCAGGATCTAGGACTGGTTGTGATGTTCACTTCCCCAGACAATTGAACAAAGCAGTATTGGCATTTCCAGCTGAGGCCGAGCTCAGGGTATTCGGTGCCGAATACATCAACCCAACGGTATTCCCGTTTCCAAACGAAACACTGACCACGAGATCGTTACTCCCTTGAACCGAGGCAACCGAAACTTGAGAGGCTCCGGAACTCAAATCCACACTCACACCATTCGCCGTCACAACAGAGCCAACAACCGAAATCGTCTGGCTGCTCAGATGGCCCGAGGTATCCAGACAATTCACAGTCTGAGACGGGACTTGCATGTAGGCGCTGACCAAACTCAAAGGATCCAAACTGGTCAGATTGATGGAGCTCACTTTCAAGCAGCCGATACCACTTTGCGAGGTTCCAATACTGGCTTGCTGCGAGGGATTGGCGGTCCCAAGTTGCTGACTCACGATGGCCTCCACACTTAAACCAGTCGTGGGATACTGAATGGCACTCCATCCCACCAAGTCGCCAGTGGACGCATAAACTCGGCTGACGCCAACCACGGTTTGTCGATTGAGCAAATCGATCGCAAAACCCTGACCACTAGCTTGCATGGCCGTGACGCTGACAGAACCAGCTGCCGTGGAAGCAGACGTTGGACTCAGAGTGATAATACAAGTCCCACTGCTGTAGGTGCCGACGCCTGGAGGTATGAGCAGAACTCTCGGGTTGTAGCTGGTGTTGACCCCAGCTGCCGAGCTGCCACCGTTCGAGTTGCTATTCGCCGCACCGGAGCCTCCTGAGCTTGAACAGTTTGAAAAAAAAATCAAGAAAGAGGCACAAAACAGACTGACACAGACT
>Ga0209067_10001954_pt1 | contig 12370 bp, 10 predicted proteins | sample ColStrG_CSR_2013_FD_187199 | JGI IMG/M metagenome (GOLD analysis project Ga0209067, IMG submission 187199) | Freshwater sediment microbial communities in response to fracking from Pennsylvania, USA - Cold Stream Run_MetaG_CSR_2013 (SPAdes)... | ecosystem: Environmental > Aquatic > Freshwater >... | reverse complement strand
GGCAGAAAAAGCCGGGCTGACTCCTCAGGAATTCGTCGCGCAGATTGCCGCCGGTCGCAAACAGTACCTGGATGGATTTCATATTTCGTTCGACAACTGGCACTCCACCGACGGCGTCGAAAATCACCAGTTATCACAAGATATTTATCGCAAGTTGAAAGCCGCCGGCTTCATTACCACCAAAGTGATCGAACAGTTTTACGATCCGGTTAAAAACATGTTTCTGGCCGACCGCTACATCAAGGGCGAATGCCCGAAATGCCATGCCAAAGACCAATACGGCGATTCCTGCGAAGTGTGCAGCGCAGTCTATGCCCCGACCGAACTGATCAATCCGTACTCGGTCCTGACCGGTGCGGTGCCGGTGATGAAATCGTCCGAACACTTCTTTTTCCAGTTATCCAATCCCAAGTGCGTGGCGTTTTTGCGCGAATGGGCTATCGACGGCAACCGCCTGCAGTCCGAGGTTGCCAACAAGGCACGCGAATGGCTCGACGGCGAGAGTGGCCTGGGCGACTGGGACATCAGCCGCGATGCGCCCTACTTCGGTATTGAAATTCCTGATCAGCCGGGCAAATATTTTTATGTCTGGCTGGATGCACCGGTCGGTTATCTGGCATCCCTGAAAAATTACTTCGGCAAAACCGGCCGCGACTATGACGCTTTCATGGCCGATCCGAAGACTGAACAGGTGCATTTCATCGGCAAGGACATCACGTATTTCCATACGCTGTTCTGGCCCGCCATGCTGAAGTTCTCCGGTTACAAAACGCCGGACCGGGTCTATGCGCACGGCTTTGTCACGGTATCCGGCGAAAAAATGTCCAAGTCGCGCGGTACCGGCATCTCGCCGCTCAAGTATCTCGATATCGGCATGAATCCGGAATGGCTGCGTTATTACCTGGCCGCAAAACTGAACGCCAAAGTGGAAGATATCGACTTCAACGCTGAAGATTTCACGGCACGCATCAATGCCGACCTGATTGGCAAATTTGTCAATATCGCCAGCCGCGCAGCCGGCTTCATCAGCAAAAAATTCAATGGTCAGGTCACGACCACATGGGCCACCGATACCGATCCATTCCTGACCGGCATTCGCGCTGCCGCGCCAGAAATTCAGGCGTTGTATGAAGGACGCGAATTTGGCAAGGCATTGCGTGCAGTGATGGAACAGGCTGATCACATCAACGCGTTTGTTGATGCCAACAAACCCTGGGTACTGGCCAAAGACAGCGCCAACGACGCAGCGCTGCAGGAAGTATGCAGCCGGCTGCTGGAAGCTTTCCGACTCCTGACCCTGTACCTGAAACCGGTATTGCCGCAAGTGGCGCAACAGGTTGAAACCTGGCTCAACATCCCCGCCCTGCAGTGGTCTGATGTGAACCGGATTCTGCCTGACGGCCACGCCATCAATCCGTACCAGCATTTGTTGTCGCGGGTTGAACCGGCCATTTTTGACAAACTGTTTGATGCACCGGTTCCGGTTGAAGAAAAAAGTGCCAGTCAGATCGAAGAGATCGGCGCGACCATCAATATCGATGATTTTTCCAAAATCGATTTGCGCATTGCCAAAATCGTCAACTGTGAAGCCGTCGAAGGTTCCGACAAATTGCTGCGTCTGACCCTCGACGTGGGCGAAGGCAAGACCCGCAACGTGTTTTCCGGAATTAAGTCAGCCTACCAACCGGAACAGCTGATCGGCAAACTGACCGTGATGGTGGCCAATCTGGCGCCACGCAAAATGAAGTTTGGCGTATCGGAAGGCATGGTACTGGCCGCTTCCGCTGCCGATGAAAAAGCCAATCCCGGTCTGTATATTTTGGAACCGTGGCCGGGTGCCGTTCCTGGCATGCGCGTCAGATAAGCGCTGTGTCCAAAAACCATCCATGCCAAGGCATGGGTGGTGCCAATTCCCCAACAATTCTTACCAACCCGCGCCGTAAAGCGCATACAATGAGCGATCGATATTTCCAGAAGATATCAATATGTCGCATTTCAATCTGCAGTTTCGCCCTCGATTAATCGAAGAACTCCGCCATTATTCTCCCGCCCGTTTCACCAAAGATCTGCTAGCCGGCCTGACTGTGGGCGTCGTTGCCCTGCCGTTGGCCATGGCGTTTGGAATTGCCAGCGGTGTAGCGCCTTCGGCGGGTATTTTCACTGCCATCATTGCCGGTTTTTTGATTTCTGCGCTGGGCGGGTCAAGGGTGCAGATCGGCGGACCGGCCGGTGCCTTCATCATTGTCGTGTACGGCATTATTGAAAAATACGGGCTGGAAAATCTGCTGATAGCGACTATTTTTTCCGGCTGCATGATGATGGCCATGGGGCTGTTCAAACTCGGCTCGCTGATTCGCTACATCCCGGTCTCTATCGTCATCGGATTCACCAACGGTATCGCGGTATTGATCGCACTGTCGCAGACCAAGGATTTTTTCGGATTACAGATCGTCAAAATGCCGGGCGATTTTTTTGCCCAGATTCAGGTTATCGGCTCTGCCATGCACACCATCAACTGGAGCGCTTACGGACTGGCTTCCGCGTCGCTGTTGGTGATCTTCGGCTGGCCGCTGCTGCTGGCGCTGCTGGAAAAAAAATTCCGCGCGCAGCAACGTCTGCTCGCACCGCTCAGAGCCGTACCAATCACGGTGATCGTGCTGGTGCTCGGCACCCTTGCTGTCCACCTTCTCAAACTGCCGGTTGAAACCATCGGCAGCAAATTCGGCGGCATTCCGCAGCAAATGCCTTCGTTTGAACTGCCGCTGTTCAGCTGGGTGTTGGTCAAACAGCTGTTTGCTCCGGCGCTGACAATTGCCCTGCTTGGTTCAATCGAATCGCTGCTGTGCGCCCGGGTTGCAGACAATCTGATGGAATCCGATATCCAACATACAAAACACGATCCGAATCAGGAACTGATGGCGCTGGGCATTGCCAACGTGGTGACGCCGTTTTTTGGCGGCATCCCCTCAACCGGCACCATTGCCCGCACGGTGACCAATATCCGTAGCGGTGCCACGTCTCCGGTTTCGGGCCTTGTGCACGCGCTCACGCTGCTTGCCATCGTGCTGGTTGCCGCGCCACTTGCCTCGAGTATTCCGCTGGCAACGCTGGCCGCCATTCTGATCAATGTGGCGCTGAACATGGGCGAATGGCGTGAATTCAAAAAACTGAAAATGTATTCGATGAATTACCGGATTATCCTGCTCGGCACTTTTCTGCTCACTGTGATTCTGGATTTGAGCGTTGCAGTTGAAGTCGGTCTGATGCTGGCCTGTTTCTTTTTTATATTTCGCGTCTCCAGTATCACGTCGATCACCCGGATTGCCCCGGAAGCCTTACCGCGCCCGCTGCCGGACAACGTGGCGGCCTATTCCATCTTCGGATCATTATTCTTCGGTGCCGTTGATAAACTTGAAACACTGCTGGTGCCGCATCAGATCCCGCCCAGAATGATCATTCTCGAACTGCATCAACTGATCAACGTCGACACAACCGGTCTGGATGGTTTAAAGAGCCTGTTACACACGCTGGAAATGCATCACAGCCAGCTGTTGCTGTGCGGGGTCAATCCGCAACCTCTCGATTTAATGAAACGAGCCGGCTTTATCGAGCAAATCGGCGCGGAAAATTGTCTGAATGATCTCAATACCGCCTGCATCCGGGCCCATGAGCTATGTCACACTTCAGTGCAAAATTCGCGGTTATACAAGGTGGATTAGGTTAGAATAGCGCTCGATTCTGTTTTTAATGCCAAGGCTCTCACCATGTTATTTTCAAAACAAAAAACCCGCTATCAGTCTGAAATCACCCTGTTTCTGGATGATCTCAAAAAAGCCAATCCCAAACTCGAACAAAATCAACAGGCCGGTCGCGCACTGCTGTGGGACAAGGCGCCGCGCAGTCTGGATGAGCAGCATCGCGTTCTGGAATCAACGGTCACACGCTGAAATACCAGAACCAACTCACCGACCCGACGTCAATGCTCGATCTGGAAAACAAATTACATCAAAGCCCCGACAGCACGCCTGACGTGATCGACGGCATCGCCTATGCAAAACTGTATGGCGAACCGCTGTTCAAAATTCCCTCCGATCTGTACATTCCGCCCGATGCGCTGGAGGTATTTCTGGAGGCGTTTGAAGGGCCGCTGGACGTCTTGCTGTACCTGATCCGCAAACAGAATTTCAATATTCTTGATATCCCGATGGCGCAGGTCACACGCCAGTACCTGGATTACATCGAACTGATCCGCAAAAGCAATCTGGAACTCGCCGCTGAATATCTGTTGATGGCAGCCATGCTGATCGAAATCAAATCGCGCATGCTGTTGCCGGTGAAAAGCGGTGACTCCGGCGATGAAGCGCAAGATCCGCGCGCCGAACTGGTACGCCGTCTGCTGGAGTATGAACAGATCAAACTGGCGGCCATGGAAGTCAATGCCCTGCCCCAGGTCGGACGTGATTTTTTATGCGCGCAGGTCCTGGTCGAACAAAACACGATACTCCATTGGCCGGAAGTCAATCTGGCCGATCTGCAATCCGCCTGGGCCGACATTCTGAAACGCTCAAAACTGGTTGAACATCACAAAATCAGCCGCGAAGAATTGTCGGTACGCGAACATATGACCGGCATTTTACGGCGCCTGCAGTCGGCCCGTTTTGTCGAGTTCTCCGATCTCTTCGATGTCAGCCGCGGCTCGGCGGTACTGGTGGTGAATTTTGTGGCACTGCTGGAACTGGCCAAAGAAACGCTGATTGAAATCACCCAGGCCGAATCGTATGCGCCTATCTATGTGCGCCTGGCCTACTCCCCAACCTGAACCAAACCCAACATGAAAATAGTCACCTCGATTGAAGAACTGCGCGATCAGTTAAGTGGTCAACTGCGCACCGCATTTGTGCCGACCATGGGCAATCTGCACGAAGGCCATTTATCGTTGATGCGACTGGCGCGACGCCACGGCGATCCGGTGGTGGCATCAATCTTCGTGAACCGGTTGCAGTTCGGCCCGAACGAAGATTTTGACAAATATCCGCGCACCTTTCAGGCCGATGTCGAAAAGCTGGAAAAAGAAGGTGTGTATGTGCTGTTCGCACCGACTGAAAAAGACCTGTACCCGGAACCGCAGGAATATCGCGTGCAGCCACCTCAGGGACTGGGCAATATTCTGGAAGGCGAGTTCCGTCCTGGTTTTTTTGTCGGCGTATCCACGATTGTTCTGAAACTGTTTTCCTGCGTGCAGCCGCGCGTGGCCGTGTTCGGTAAAAAGGATTATCAGCAACTCATGATCGTCCGGAATATGTCCAAGCAGTTCGCGCTGCCGACAGAAATTATTGCGGCAGAAACCTGGCGTGCCGATGACGGTCTGGCGCTCTCCTCGCGCAATATGTATCTGTCCGAAAGTGAACGCGCCGAAGCCCCGGCGCTGTACCAGACGCTCAATCATGTGGCCGACGAAGTCCGCACCGGACATCTGGACATGTTTCAACTGGAACGCGACGCCATGGCGCAACTGACACGCCGCAACTGGAAACCGGATTACATCTCCATTCGAAAACGCGTTGACCTGCAACCACCATCTGCCGGCGACCTCGCCACCAACGTACCACTGGTGGTGCTGGCAGCTGCCAAACTGGGGTCAACCCGCCTGATAGATAATCTGGAAATCTGACATTACTTCATTAAAAAAAGCCGGACGCATTGAGAGTGCGTCCGGCTTTTTTATTTAAGTGAATTAATCTTTCTCTTCCATGCTCATGCGTCCCAGACGGGCAGAAATACCACCGGTTCCGTTAGTGCTGCCGGGTGGCTGAATAATGTTTTTCACCTGCGGTGAATTCGTGACAAATGGCTGGATACCCAGCTCTTTATCAATTTCAGCCGGATAGATCAGCTGTCCGCGGGTAATGACCAGAGAGACCTTGCGCACATCGCCGATATTGACGGTCGGATCACCATCCACCAAAACCAGATCGGCCAGTTTGCCTGCCACGATCGAACCGCGTTCATTCAGGGTTTTGGAATATTTTGCGCCATTCCATGTTGCCACCTGCAGCGCCTGGGCCGGGGTCAAACCGGCTTTGACATACAGTTCCAGTTCCGCCTGCAGTGTAAAACCGGCCAGCGCGTCGGTGCCTGCCACAATCGGAATGCCGGCCCGATACATCCGTCCGACAAATTCCACCATCTTGTTATACGAAGCCAAATGCAATTTGGCGGCCGCATCATCCGGTATGTCCATCTGCGCCACGCTGAAACTGCGCTTGACGTCCGGAGGCATATGATCGGCTACCGGCGCATAGATTTCAGCCATATCGCCATCGCGTTGCTTGATAAAGTCAAAAGTGGCCAGCGTCGGATCGATCGATGTGTGATGCGTCTGCAGCAGCTTGATAAAGTCCTGTACTTCTATTGAATCAAAATCCAGACCGGCCACTTTTTCTGCCGGCAGTTGGAAGCGCAACAACGTGCGGGTATCGGTTTCCGGCGTCACCAGAAAATTCAGCAATACCTGATTGATATGCTGGATCTCATCATAGCCCTGTTCAACCGCTTCCTGTGCGCGCATAAAGGCCGGAATATGTCCACTGACGCGCATGCCGTGGCTGTGGGCATAAGCCACGATATCTTTGACGAGTTCATGCGGAAACGAATTATAGATTTTCAGTTGCGGATAACCATGCTCCGAATACCAGTCCACCGCATGCATGGCTTCTTTCAAATCCTTGACGACAAACCCGTTGTTGGCCGAGTAAGGGCTCTTTCCTTCCAAAAATCCAGATGGTACCAGTTGCGGAGAAAGCAGTTTCCCGGCACTGATTTCATCGATCATTTTCTGCATCTCTTCATTCGAATTGCCCATGTCACGTACGCTGGTCACGCCTGCAGACAGATTCAGGCCACCTTCCCAGCGCGAAACGTGACCGTGCATGTCAAACAATCCGGGCAACATCACGCGGCCGGCGGCATCAATTTCGTGATCAATGCCGGCTGCGGCCGATCCGGCCGGCAGGATCTGGGTGATCTTGCCGCGCAAGACATACACGTCTGACGGGGTGCCAAGTTGCGCCGTTTCACTGTCAAATACACGGGCATTGCGAACCACGGTCAGACCCGAAAGCGGATGCTGGGTACGTGCGGCCAGATCAACCAACAGTTTTTGCGAGGCTTCGGTCTGATGCCGCATCATCTCCGGCGCATTCGCCTGCCAGCCTTCTTCAATAAAGGTCAGGTAACCCGGCAAAATAAAGGCAAACAGGCGGGGATTCTTGCCCGTGGTGGCCCAGAAGAATTGCGGTGTAAAGCCAATACCGGTTTGTGCGACAAGCTGTACGCGTTGGCTCTTGCCATTTCGTTTGATTGTCAGTTCCTCAACTTTATGCTGGGTCAAATTTCCTGATGGCAGCATGGGCAGCACACCGTCTTTGCGTTTGGCCAGGGCAGTGATACTGATCGATACCGGTTCCAAAGAAGAATTCATGGCCAGATACATGGCTGAACCGTCAAGCGCCTTGCTGCCATGTTCGGAGGTCGAATTCCAACTGGCCTGTTTGCCGTCGATGTTGAAATGCTCATCCACTTTTGCACCGAACGTGGAAGCACCGGTGACGTCATAACGGGCCATGGTGCCGTCCGGAGCCAACTGAATCTGCTCGTCCAGATCGGGACCCCTGCCGTTGTCTTTATAACTGAAATGCACTTTGACCGCACCGCTGCTGTTGTGCTCGACCACCTGCTGACCTGCTACCGTGCCATTTTCCAGAATAATCGCATAACGGGTAATTTCGCTGGCCTGCACCACACCAGCACCGAACAAAGAAAAAATGCAGAGAGCAAACAACGTTTTTTTCATGCTAATTCCTTTATGTTGATTGGACGCGGTACAACGGGGGAATTCGCCGCATTGAAACGACGATTTGTCAGTGAAACAGCAATTAAAAACAGCGTAATAGGCAGTTCAGGCAACGCCGCGTGCGCAGCGTTCACTCCATTTTTGAATCAGATCGTTGTTTTGCTTGGACAAGCCGCTGAATTTGGCGCCGATCCGAAATTCATTGCCGGACAAAATCACGTACAGACATTCTGCAAAACACGGCACGATGGTGGTATTGGCCAAACCATTCAGATCGGGAACATGCATCTGCATTTCATACTTCTTACCAGCCTGTAAATTTTCGCTGCAGGAAAACTGCAGACCGGCTTCGGTGACATTCAAAACCTTGATTTGAACGATATGCAGACTTGGGAGACGGATTGCGCCATTCCAAACGACATGCATGCGGGTTTGTGTTCGATTTTCTGCCATAAAACTTCAATTTGTGGATTTAAGGAAATGAATTCAGCTCAGATTATATGTTTGTTGCAGTGCATTTTTCAATCAAAAATCCTGCTTTTCAACGTGTGTTCAGTAATGCTTATAAAAAATGATGATCATCATTTAAGTTAATGCGATGCTGATCATTATTTGTTTGAAAACAGGTTGTTTCCCATGCATGAATTTTCAATCAACACCAATCCGCCTGAGCATCTGATCGCCGGCGTAATGCATTTGATGTCCCATTACGCTACCCACAGCATACGGCATAAAGACCAGGGGGCTGCGTTAAATTAGCGGCGGTAAAAAACAAAGGACGCCTGAGCGTCCCTTGTTGAATTGGCAGTTGAATTATTGCGGTATGGTTTCTTTAAATGAAGGCCGTTCCGACAATTTTTCAAACAGGCGCGCCAGATTCGGATAATCGCTGCGCCAATCCAGATCCGGAAACCGGAAACTGAGCCAGCCCAATGCGCAACCGACGCAGACGTCAGACAGACTGTAATGGGCGCCACTGCAAAATGGTGACTCACCCAAGGCAGCCGACATGGATTTCAATCCGGCATGGACTTTACTCATCTGACGGGCTATCCATTCATTACTTTGTTTGTCAGCGGGCCGTTTGATCAATTCGAGCCGGACCAGAATTGCCGCATCAAGGATACCGTCAGCCAGCGCTTCCCAGCACTTTACCGCAGCTCGCTCCCGGCCATGACTGGGAATGAGCTTGCTGACCGGGGTCAGGGTATCGAGATATTCCACGATGACATGGGAATCAAACATGCAGATGTTATCTTCCAAAATCAGGCAGGGAACTTTGCCGAGAGGATTGGAACTTTGAATCGTGGTGTCCGGTGCCCAGACATCTTCCAGGATCAAATCGCATTCCAATTTTTTTTCCGCCAGTACGATGCGGACTTTTCTTACAAAAGGGCTAGCTGTTGAGCCGATCAGTTTCATAAATTCTCTAAAATTTAGTGTTAACAAATTATAACATTGCATCTATTCAATTCAGCAAATTTACTTTATTGCCAATAGATATTAAATCCTGGAGACAGTCTTCACATCAGGTAATGGTAGAATCTCGCCTGCTCTGAATTTTGCGAACTATACTGCAAGTCAGGTTGAGGAGCAGGTTGTGTTTGTTGCAAAGTAATCCGCAAACTGCATGCTCACTTTATCAGCCAAGTCGCCTAATGCATAATTTTTTTTAGCTTCCCTCACCTTTTTTTCCAACATTTATTATGTCATTCACAACACTCTCCGCACTCTCCCCATTAGATGGTCGCTATGCCAGTAAAGTTGACGATTTACGTGCACTTTTATCGGAAACCGGTTTCATGCACCATCGGGTTAAAGTCGAAATTGCGTGGTTGCAGGCGCTGTCTCAGGCCGGTTTTGCAGAAATTAAGCCATTCTCCGCATCTGCCACCCAATATCTGGATAAGATCGCGACAGAATTTGGAGAAAAGCAGGCCGCGCGCATTAAAGAAATCGAAGCCGTCACCAATCATGACGTAAAAGCTGTCGAATATTGGATCAAGGAACAGGTCAAAGACGTGCCGGAACTGCTGGCGGCAACAGAATTCATACACTTTGCCTGCACATCGGAAGATATCAACAACACCTCGCACGGCATGATGCTGAAAGCGTCGCGCGATCAGGTCATGTTGCCGGTCTTAAACAAGCTGATCAACAAATTGACCGAAATAGCCCACGACAACGCCGCTTTGCCGATGTTGTCGCGCACTCACGGCCAACCAGCCAGCCCAACCACACTCGGCAAAGAAATCGCCAACGTGGTGGCACGCCTGCAGCGCGCCGCACAGCGCATTGCCAGCGTCGAAGTACTGGGTAAAATGAATGGCGCAGTCGGGAACTACAATGCCCATTTGTCGGCCTACCCGGATGTGGACTGGGAAGCATTTTCAAAACAGGTGATCGAACAGCGACTGGGTCTGACTCACAATCCTTACACCATACAGATCGAACCGCATGATTACATGGCCGAAATGTTCGACGCGTTCGCCCGCGCCAATACCATTTTGCTGGATCTGAACCGCGATATCTGGGGTTATATTTCTATCGGCTACTTCAAACAGCGCACCAAGGCCGGTGAAATCGGTTCTTCCACCATGCCACACAAAGTCAATCCGATCGATTTTGAAAATTCGGAAGGCAATCTGGGACTGGCCAATGCGGTGTTAAAACATCTCTCGGAAAAATTGCCGGTATCGCGCTGGCAGCGCGATCTGACCGATTCAACAGTGCTCAGAAATATCGGCGTGGCATTTGGCTACACCCTGCTGGCCTATGACAGCTGCCTGCGCGGCTTGAACAAGCTCGAAGTCAATCCATCCCGTCTTGCTGAAGATCTGGACGCAACATGGGAAGTTCTGGCTGAGCCGGTGCAGACTGTGATGCGGCGTTATGGCATTGAGAATCCGTATGAACAGCTCAAAGAACTGACGCGTGGCAAAGGTATTTCCAAAGACGCGTTGCGTGAGTTTATTTTGGGTCTGGCAATTCCGGAACCGGCTAAACAACTGCTGCTGGAAATGACACCTTCCAATTACATCGGCATTGCAGAGCAACTCGCGAAAAGAATTTGAAGCATTACAAAAAAAGCCGGTGAATGAATTTCCGTTCACCGGCTTTTTTTCGCCTCTGTAATTTTGGAAGCAGCCTAAAGGTCAGCGCAACTGTCCTGCGCCGGCTTGCCGTCAAACCGATCCCTGATCCAGGCCAACTGATCCGGCGCAGACAGTTCCATCACCGGATCGTGATCCAGACCCGGATAAGAACGGAAAGTCAGCTTCACGCCATGCCGACACGCCTTTTGCGCCGTATCTTTCAACATTGGAAACGGGACTGAAAGATCTGCCTCGCCACCAATAACGAACAACGGCTTGCTGACCGGCAGTTCGGCCAACTGGTCCACCTTGAACAAATGCTGCAATGCCGGCGACTCGTCCCATTTGGGTTGCAGCAACGGCACTGGCGCCATATTCAGAAAACTGGCATAGGCATGAAACCAGCATCCATTTTTGGTGACGTCTTCATACTTGTCCAACGCCGGTCCGGTCAGCATGTCAGCAGGATTGAACCCGCTGTCGGAAGAAGCGCCGGCCGCAAACGCCATAAACGGCAGATAAAAACTGGCGGCACCGGCATGACCACTGGCCATTTCCGTCAACGCCATCTGCAACTGCAAGGCACCGGCGACTGAAACCGAACCCAGATAATCCGGATCCTGCAGCACCGTTTGCGCCTCGGCGACACCCCAGGCCGCCAATCCCCCTTGCGAATGACCATCCACTACCCATTTCCTGCCAAGGGACGGCACCGCTTTTCGTGCGGCCGGGATCGAAAAAATCACATCATTGGTTTGCGCCAGCTTGTTCACATACTGGTGCGTACCATCCGTACCCAGTCCGTGATAGTCGGTTGCCACCACGGCGTAACCGGCGCGCACCATCGGCATCAAGCCTTCTTCACCGTAGTACATGTCCTTTTGCAGTGACGGTGCACACCTGCGCGCCACACCGCTGGTGCCGTGCGCCCAGGCGATAACCGGCCAACCACCGTCAGGCGCTTTACCGGCAGGAATCATCACCACGCCAGAGGTGACAACATCGTGCTGATCCGCGTCCATTGAATGGTAAAGGATCCGCACCGCTGTCGCGCCTTTCGGCAATGTGTAGCCGGAAAACCTTTCGTGCTTCAACAGATCACCCGGTTTGCTGTCCGAGATGGATTTCGGTGCATTGTAGAGGGCCGTCCGTTTTACGGCATTACTCTGTTCCATGCGAATGGCTTCTGATACCGATTTGGGCAAATCGTCATCTGCCATGACATTTGCGCTGATTGTCGCCAACAGCATGGCGGCAATCACACAGCATCGCCCGGTTCCGAGCGCAGTGCCCCCCCGAAGTTTTTTCATTTCCGTTCCCTGTCAGTGAATTGAATTCAAAAGCCTGTTATCACAGACCTTCGCCAAAAACTTTTTTACCGGCAAACATCGTCGCCAATATTTTGGCTTCCTTCAATTCATCG
>Ga0209067_10001952_pt1 | contig 12376 bp, 15 predicted proteins | sample ColStrG_CSR_2013_FD_187199 | JGI IMG/M metagenome (GOLD analysis project Ga0209067, IMG submission 187199) | Freshwater sediment microbial communities in response to fracking from Pennsylvania, USA - Cold Stream Run_MetaG_CSR_2013 (SPAdes)... | ecosystem: Environmental > Aquatic > Freshwater >... | reverse complement strand
CGGCAGCGCCTTAGCCGCACAGCCCGTCAATGACCGGCTGGGTCGGCTGTTTTCACGGCTGGCGCAGGCCGCCAATTCCACCGAAACCCAGACCATTGCGGCGCAGATCGAGCAAATCTGGCTGACCGGTCAGGGACCGACGCTGGAATTGCTCATGAGCCGCGCCATCTCTGCCACGCAAAGCCAGGATTACGAGATTGCGCTCGACCTGCTTAATCATGTGGTGAAATTGGCCCCCGGCTGGGCCGAGGCGTGGAACAAGCGCGCGACCGTTCGCTATCTGCTTGGCGATGATGCCGGTTCTTTAGCCGATATTTACCGCACGCTCAGTCTGGAGCCGCGCCATTTCGGTGCACTGGCGGGTGAGGCAATGATTTTGCAGCGGGCCGACAAAAAGGCTGAAGCACTGCAAACCTATCGGCAGATTTCCAGCCTCGCGCCGTTCTGGCCCAATCTGAAACAACAAATCGACCATCTCAGCCTTGAGGTTGAAGGTCAGGGTATTTGATTGAGGTGCAATGATGTTCGCGCACTGAAACCAGACGCTGCGGCGAGCGTATATGGTTCATGAGAAGCGCAGCATTCGGGATTTTTCCTTGGCACTTTTGGCACTTGTCGCGGCTTTGGCCGCGTTGTTCGTCTTTACGGCTTTTATGGCCGCTCGCATTGCTGCGGCGCATCCGCCGAGCGGTGTATTTGTTGATGTGAGCGGCGGGAGGCTGCATCTCATCGACCTAAAACCGGCGGGGCCGCCGCGCGGTACCATTGTGCTCCTACATGGAGCCAGCGGAAACTCGGCTGATCTCATCGGCCCCCTCGCCCCTGCCCTGGTGGCGGCGGGGTTTCGTGTCATTGCGCCGGACCGGCCGGGACATGGCTGGTCAGACCGCCCCGACGGGGCTGGAGACGCTTCCCCGGCGCGTCAGGCCGATTTAATTGCCGAGGCGCTCGGGAAAATGGCGGCCGGGCCTGTGATCGTGCTGGGCCATTCGTTGGCCGGGGCGCTGGCCGCCAATTTCGCGCTGGATCATGCCAACATCACTGCAGGACTGGTGCTGGTGTCACCGGTGACGCATCCGTGGCCGGGAGGCATCGCCTGGTATTATGCGCCCGCCAGTTCGCCGCTATTTGGTCCCTTCTTCACCAGGCTGTTCACACTGCCCGTGGGCCTGCTGGTTATGCCCGCAGCGATTGACGAGGTGTTTTCGCCGCAAAGCCCGCCGCCGGATTTTATCGCGCGCACCGGCGTGCAACTTGTGCTGCGTCCGGATGAATTTCAGGCCAATGCCCAAGATGTGGCGGGGCTGTATGATTTTGTCGTGGCGCAATCGAAGCGCATGAAAGACATTCGCATACCGACCGCCATAATCGCCGGAGATAGCGACAAGGTCGTCTATACCAGCATCCATGCGGTCAATTCGGCGCGGGAAATTCCCGGTGCAACGCTGGAGATTTTGCCCGGCGTCGGCCATTCTCCGCATCAGGTGATGCCTGAAAAAGTTGTGGCGACGGTTTTATCCGTGGCGGCCCGTTTAGTTTGGTGATCCGGGTTTAGCCCCAGCCTGCCGCTTCAGAGCGCACGAAGGCAATTCGCATCATATTGGTGGCGCCGGGGGTGCCAAATGGCACGCCTGCCACGATGATGATGCGGTCGCCTTCCTTGGCGAGACCTTCGCGGCTGGCAAATTTGCAGGCGCGGCGGGCCATGTCATCAATGTCATGCGCGTCCTTGGTGACGACAGCATGGACGCCCCAGACGAGGCAGAGACGACGGGCCGCCTCGCGGTTGGGGGTGAGCGCCAGCACCGGCGGGGTTGGCCGCTCACGCGCTATGCGAAAGGCGGTCGAGCCGGACGCGGTCCAGGCGGCGATGGCTTTCAGGTCAAGCGTTTCAGCAACGTCGCGCGCGCCAGAGGCAATGGCGTCGGCACCTGTGGCTTCCGGCGGGGTGCGCTGGCCGTTGATGACGGTGCGGTATATGGAATCGCGTTCGACCTCTTCCGCGATGCGGTTCATGGTTTGCACCGCTTCAAGCGGGAACTGGCCGGAGGCGCTTTCCGCCGAAAGCATCACAGCGTCCGCGCCTTCAAACACGGCGGTGGCAACGTCGGAAACTTCAGCGCGGGTGGGAACCGGCGAGGAAATCATCGATTCAAGCATCTGGGTGGCAACCACCACGGGCTTGCCGAGCTTGCGACCCATGCGGGTGATGCGCTTTTGCAGGCCCGGCACTTTTTCGAGCGGCATTTCGACACCGAGGTCGCCGCGCGCCACCATCAGCGCGTCAGAAATTTCCATGATTTCGGCCAAGCGGGCAATGGCTTGCGGCTTTTCGATCTTGGCCAGCACCAATGCGCGGCCACGGGCGATTTTCTTGACCTCTGCCACGTCCTCAGGGCGCTGCACGAAGGACACCGCAATCCAGTCGACGCCTTCATTCAGGGCGGCATCGAGGTCGGAGCGGTCCTTTTCGGTCATCGCCGAGACCGGAATGGTGGTGTCCGGCAGGCTGACCCCCTTTTTGTTGGAAATCTTGCCGGGCACAGTTACCAGCAATTCGGCGCGGCCGGGGCTGACGCTGTTGACATGCAAACAGACTTTGCCATCGTCGATGAGAACGATATGGCCGGGTTCCAGCGCTTTGAGAATTTCCGGATGCGGCAGATAGACACGATTGACGTCGCCGGGGGCCGGGTCCGAATCAAAGACGAAATGCGCGCCCTTTTCAACCACGATTGCGCCATCGCGGAACGTTCCAACGCGCAATTTAGGGCCTTGAAGATCCACAAGGATTCCGATCGGGCGATTGTGCTTTTGTTCGAGCGTGCGGATCATGCGGATGCGCTCGCGCATGCCGTCATGGCTGGCATGGCTCATGTTGATACGAAACACATCGACACCGGCCAAAAACAGCTTTTCCAGCACCTCCGGGGTTTCAGAAGCCGGTCCAAGGGTTGCAACGATTTTGCAGCGTCGAAGGCGTTTCATCCCATATCCTTTTGTCTAATGCGACCCGTCATTGTCCGCTAAGCGGCTTTGAGGGATCGGTCAACTGCACCGTCCAGTTTTTTGCATCTTTACCGGTATCAATTTCAAAAAAGCCGGTGCGGTCATAGCCGCGCGCATAGCAATCCTCGCGACCGTCGATCTTGAACTCACGGTCGAGGGTGCACATAAAGGCTTTGCCCTTCCATTCGCCGCCGCGCTCATCCATCGCGTAAACATAATAAAACTGGGCGGCGAGAGGACCGCGCAACAACGGCTCGCAGATGCTGGGCTTAAGGTTCCACCAGCCTTCCGTGGTCCAGGTGGTGCCGTCTGTGTAGGACAGCGCAATGGAAATGCGGTTGGCGGAATTGTTGCAAATACGAAAATCGGCCCGTGCAGGGGCAGCCAAAACCAGCAAAGGCACCGCAAGAGCGAGCCCGCCAAGTGCAAAACGTGAAAATTTTTCGTGCAAGAGTTGATATTGCAAGAATTTCCGCAAGAATCCGCTCAAAATCGCCACTTCGCCTCCTGATTGAATGTCCTGCCTTGAATGTCCTGCGCCCAAAAGCGAACCAAACCGATACACCTTTTGTTTGAAGTCATCTTGAAGGTGCCCGTTTTCCTGTCAACGCCTATTCCACCGGAACCACGTCGGCATTGGCGTTTTCCTTGGGCGGCTTGGCGATCCAGATGCCGCACAGAATGAAAACACCGCCCAATATTTGCAAAACCGACAATTCCTCCCCCAGAATGAGCCAGGAAAGTCCGGCGGCGGCCACAGCTTCGAGAAAAATCACCAGCGAGGAAAAGGCCGCTGGCAGACGTCCAAGTGCATAGGACAGCAATCCCTGCCCGCCGGCGTGGCTGATCCAGGCCAGACCGAACAGGATGAACCACCCTTGGGCCGCATGCGGCAAAAAGCGCGGTTCCCAAAAATAAGCCGGAAAAAACAATATGATGGCTGTAATCAAACTCACCTGAAAGGTGACGCGCGCCGCCGAACTCGACAGCCGCGCCCGCTCGACACAGAGAAAATAGGCCCCGAAAAAGACGCCGGTGAGCGCGCCGTTAAAATCGCCAATCAGATGCTGCGGATTGAACCGGAAGGTTTGCCAGACCAGTGCGGCACCGCCGAGCAAACACAGGGCCAACCCCAGCAGGACGCCGCGCTCGACCCGCGTGCGCCACAGCAAAAAGCCAATAATAACAACCCAGACCGGCGCGGAAGTGGCAAAAAATGTTGCATTGGCGACACTGGTCTGACTGACCGAGAGGTGCCAGAAAAACAGGTCGCCCGCAAAGGCCAAACCGCCAAGCACCGTTGCCATCGGCATTTTACGCCATACCGGCTGGCCATGATCCTGCGCGCGGGTCCACAGATACAACAGAGGCAGGGCCAAAGCGACGCGCCAGAAGGCGCTGGCGAAGGGACCTACATCGGCAAGGCGCTGCATGATCGGCGAGCAGGCCATCGCCAGAGCCCCCACCACAACAGCGAGCACCGCGCGCGGATCCTGCGGGGCGTGTCCGGTTGTTCGCTTTGTCATTGATTCAATGGTCATTTTTCCGGTGGCCTTATTGCGGGCGGATTGAACGGGCCCATCGGGATCAGGCCATTGGACTGGCCTGACCAGCCGAATACCTTTACAAATTCGCCCGTCGTCCACATGTTGGCTCTTAAGTGATTTGAACCGGTTCGTCACCCTGCCTGGGAAAGTTTGTGCATATGGTTGAATTTGCACCGTTTGAATTTATCGAAGGCGCGGCGGATTCGCGCATTTTGCTGCTTTGCGACCATGCTTCCAACGTTTTACCGCCCGAATATGGCGATTTGGGACTGCCCGCGCGGCAATTCGAGCGACATATTGCTTATGATATCGGCGCGGCGGCGGTGACGAGGCTGTTGCAGCGGTCGCTGAACGCCCCTGCCCTGATGACGCGCTATTCGCGCCTGCTGATCGACCCCAATCGCGGGGCGGACGATCCGACGCTGGTGATGCGGATTTCTGACGGGGCGATGGTGCCGGCCAATGCGCGAATCGGCGGCGAAGAAATTGCCCGCCGCCGCGCCGCCTATTGGCAGCCCTATCGCGACAAGATCAACGAAGTGATTGATAATATGATGAAATCTGGACAGGTTCCGGTGGTGGTTTCGGTGCATTCCTTCACGCCGTTCTGGCGGGGGCAGGCTCGGCCGTGGCAGATTGGTATTTTATGGGACAAGGATCCGCGATTCGCTGTGCCGGTGATTGAGGCGCTGCGAGGCCAGGGCTGGGTGGTGGGCGATAATGAGCCTTATGACGGCGCGCTGAAGGGCGATACGCTGTATGATACGGCCACGGCGCGCGGGCTGGCCCATGTTCTGGTGGAATTTCGACAGGATCTGGTGGCCGACGAAACCGGCGCGCTGGAATGGGCGCAACATTTTGAAAAGGCTTTGCAAATCGCCTTGCAGGCCCCGCATCTGGATGTGGTGAGGGCCTATGGTTCTCGGGCCGGTTAGGCATATTTTGCTTGACCTGAGCGGCGAGGAGTCGCATCCCTCGCCAGACAATTTTTGTTCAAGGACTGAAAGATGAAAGATATTGCCGAAACCGGCGTTGCCGCCGAAGAACTCAAGCAATTTGTGGAGCGCGTCGAGCGGCTTGAGGAAGAAAAGAAGGCCATTTCCGATGATATCAAAGAGGTTTTCGGCGAAATGAAAGGCCGGGGCTATGATGTCAAGGTGGTGCGGCAGGTGATCAGAATTCGCAAAACCGACCGTGCAGAGCGGCAGGAAATGGAGGCGATTCTGGAGCTTTACCTCAATGCTCTGGGTATTTCCTAACCGTCAATCCTGCATTTTGGCGACAGAAAGACCGGAAATTCCGGTCTTTTTTGGTTTTTCAAGCTCAAAAAAACTGCAGGAAACTCAAAAAAACGTCGCGCAGGACTCTTTTGAGGACGATTTTACGCCTCTCCTCTCATCCTTCGGGCGCTTCAGGATCAGGGGAGAGGGAATGCCCTGCGCTGCCTTCAAAGGACGTTAATTGGTGTTCGCGCCGAGTTGCAGATAGCCGTCCTCAGCGCTGAGCGCCTTGACCGCCGGCCCGGTGAAATGATCGGTGCTGAGCGGTGAAAGCGTTGAGCCGCCAAAGCTCGACACCAGCCGATTTTCGTCGGCGCCCAGAGTGTCAACAACGCCGACCGCGGGAGCCGCCACCTTGCGCTGTGCCACCTGGCGCAGTCCGGTAACCGGCGGCGCAATTTCACGGGCGGCGATGACATGCACGGCCGCAACCTGCGATCGATCACGCAAGGCTGCGCGGTCAAGACGTGCGGCGACCAGAGTGGCATTTGGCAAGGCGATTTTGGCCACCGGGGCAGGGCGCGCGGGAGGCACAGCCGACATTGCGGCAAGCGGCGCGCGCGCAGGCGGCTCAACTGTTGGCGCATAGGCGAGCGCAGCCTGAACGGGGTCCGGTTCCGGCTTGTTGCCGCGAGCGATCAGGCCCGGCACGGCGGTTGCCGAAATTGGCGGTTTGGCCAGAATCCCGGCGATCAGATCGGGTTTTGCAAGGTTCGGTTTGGCGGCTTCCGGCTTAACGGCGGCCAGCGCCACCAACTCGGTCGGGCGGCTCGGCGGCAGCGGTCCGTTCAGCGCAAATTGGGTCAGGCCAAGCGGGCGGGCCGGAGGCACCGGCACAATGGCAACGGGGGCAGGCTCTTGCGGTGCATCAGCAGTTTCATCGCTGAGCACAGTGGGCTTTTTCAACTCAAGACTGGCCACGACGGTTGGTTTGGCGGGCGCAACGGTTTTAACCTCCGGCGCGGCCACAGGCCCATCTTCGCCATCCTCGCCGCCACCGGCTTTGGCGAGCATGATGGTCTTCCTGCCGCGCGCTTTGGTCGGCGGCGGCAGACTGCCTTCGTCCGCATCTTCGTTATTATGGCTGCCAAAGAGCCAGGTGAACAGGTTTCCGGTGGGCTTTTCAGCAAAATCGACCGAAGAGCCGCGCGCCTCGATTTCAGCCAGGGCCAGATCATAGCCGGGCATAGGCTGGCCATCGGTGGGGATGAACACGGTCTTGCCATCGGGGAAAACACGGGAAAGCTGGTCGCGGCTCATGCGCGGCCAATAGCGCACGCCGCCCGCATCCAGATGAATCCAGCCATTGACGCCGGTGGGGTAATAGCCGACACCGCCGCGCTGCATCCGCAGCCCTAGTTCGCGCACCTTCGAGAGGGCAACATCGGGCAGATAGAAATCCATCGCCTTGCCCAGAATATGCTGCGAATTTTTCGCCACAGCTTTCGAGCGGCGGCGCAGCGCCGCATTGGTGGCCGGAGAACGATAGGCCGACACCACATGGATCGAATCAGACGAACCGGACTGGCGGTAAACTTCCCACAGAATATCAAACAGGCGCGGGTCCATTTTGGTGGCTTCATCGACATGCCAGTCGCGCAGGCCCCAATTGAGCTTCTCCAGCGCCGCTTCATCAAAATAGCCGTTGCGCTTGAAGGTGATGGTGAAATCTTCGCTGGTGTGCATGTGGTGGAACGACAGGGTGCGCGTATCGCCATTGGCGACGGCGGTTTCCAGCGAGGCATTGGAGCCCAGCAGAGCCAGCGGCGCCAGCACCATCGCGGCAAGGAAACGCCCGAATGCGCGGGGTTTACCGTTCAGGATTTTGGCTGCATCCGTCAATTTTAGCAAAAAACGTGCTCGCACCAGTTGAGGTCACCTTGCTTTTATATTCAGCTCCACAGGGCCTGAGCCTTGCTTCTGGCTGAACATGGTTTGCGAATTATTAACACCAACGGTTAAGTTTCCGTTTTCACGCGCACCGTTGGCGTCGATTCATCTTTGGCCAAATCACTGGCGCGGCTCCCTAGCAAAACAGCCTGACAAATTGCAGACCAAGGCACTTCGCCCAAGAGCAGCGCAGAGGTTCTTATACTGTATCTCGAAAGTCACACAAGCGAAAATAATTGTCATTGATTTGACGCAATTTGGAGATGCACAAATTTCGTGAAGATTCACACCTGGCGGGATGACGACATTGCACTGTCATAAAATCTGACTATTCTGGATTTATGGAAACATCAGATCATCTGGCGGCTCTTTCCGCGTTGGCGCAGGGAACCCGGCTTTCGGTGTTCCGGCTGCTGGTGCGCCACGAGCCGGAGGGGCTGGCGGCGGGCGAGTTGGCGCGCGCCCTTGGCGTGCCACAAAACACGCTCTCGGCGCATTTGAACATTCTCTCGCATGCCGGACTGGTGCGCGGCGCGCGGCAGAGCCGTTCGATCATTTACCGCGCCGATATTGAGCGCCTGCGCCAGTTGAGCGCGTTTTTGATGGAGGATTGTTGCGGCGGGCATCCGGATCTCTGCGCGCCAGATAAAGCCCCTGCCCGCTGCTGTCCGGCTGATTCACCGGAGGGATTGCATCATGACTGACCGCGTTTTTAATGTGCTGTTTTTATGCACCGGCAATACGGCACGCTCGGTGCTGGCCGAAGGCATTTTGCAAAAGGATGGTGCCGGAAGGTTCCGGGCGTTTTCGGCAGGGAGCCAGCCCAAGGGCGTGGTCAATCCGTTCACGCTGAAGGTTCTGGCCGCGCATGATTATCCGGCAACCGGCTTTCGCTCGAAAAGCTGGGACGAATTTGCCACCGCCGATGCCCCGAAAATGGATTTTGTTTTCACCGTTTGTGACAATGCGGCGGGCGAAACCTGACCCTATTGGCCCGGCCAGCCGATGACGGCGCATTGGGGTATTGAGGATCCTGCGACCGTGGAAGGCACGGATTTGCAAAAGGAAGCGGCGTTTGAGCAGGCGTTCCGCTTCATGAAAAACCGCATTTCGGTCTTCGTCAATCTGCCGTTCAAGAGCATTTCGGCGATGTCGCTGACGCAAAAACTGGACGAAATTGGCGCGATGGATGGCGCTTCCGCCGCCGCGAAATGAAGATTTAAGCCAAACAAAGGTGTTTCATGGATATTGTCATCTACCATAATCCGCAATGCGGCACGTCGCGCAATGTGCTCGGCCTTATTCGCAATGCCGGTGTCGAGCCACATGTGATCGAATATCTCAAAACGCCGCCGAGCCGTGCGCTTTTGGTGCAACTCCTCGCGCGTATGGGCATTCCGGTGCGGGCTTTGCTGCGCGAGAGCGGGACGCCCTATGCCGAACTGGGGCTGAACAATCCGGCGCTCACCGATGATGATCTGCTGGATGCGATGATGGCGCATCCGATTCTGATCAACCGGCCGATTGTGGTGTCGCCGATGGGGGTTAAATTGTGCCGTCCGTCCGAGGCGGTGATGGAACTTCTGCCCGCGCAACAGGGCGAGTTTCATAAAGAGGACGGCGAGAAAATTGTGGATTCCGCCGGTCGCAGGGTGATGCTGGCATGAGCGCGTTTCTCACGCGCCGCCTGCTCGCCGAGGCGCTGGGCACCGCGCTACTTCTGGCCACTGTTGTCGGCTCGGGAATTATGGCGGCGAGCCTTGCCGGCGGCAATGTGGCGCTGGCGCTGCTGGGCAATACGCTGCCCACCGGCGCGATGCTGGCGGTGCTGATCGTCATATTCGGGCCGATTTCCGGCGCGCATTTCAATCCGGCGGTGAGCCTGGCCTTCGCCTTGCGGCGGCAACTGGCGTGGCCGGATTTTGCCGGATTTGTGCTGGCGCAGATGTTTGGCGCGCTGATCGGCGTGTGGGCGGCGCATCTGATGTTTAATCTGCCGGTCTGGCAGATTTCAACGCATCAGCGCTTTGGCGCGGCGCAATGGTTTTCGGAAAGCGTGGCGACCTTCGGCCTGCTGCTGAGCATTTTCGGGGCGCTGGCTCATGCGCCCAAAGCGGTGGCCTATGTTGTGGGCCTGTATATTACGGCGGCCTATTGGTTCACCGCCTCGACCTCGTTTGCCAATCCGGCGGTGACTTTGGCGCGCAGCTTTACCGATACATTTGCGGGCATTGCGCCGAGCGGTATTGCGCCGTTTGTGCTGGCGCAACTGGTTGGCATGGTGGTCGCATTGGCGCTCAGTGCGGTGTTGTGGCCGCGCGGGGAGAATAGCTAGCCTTCCAGCCCCAGCGCGGCCTTCACCTTACGCATATAGCCATAAAGGTCATCACGCAGCAGCAGCTTGCCGGTTTCATCAACATTGGTGGTGAAATACATCAGGTGAATCGGCAAGGCTTGCGGCAAATTGATGGTGCGCTCCTGCCCGCCGATGAGGGCGCGCACGCGCTGCTCGCTCCAGTTGCCGCCCAGAACCGCCTCGGCCAGTTTGAACGGCTGATCGACGCGCACGCAGCCGTGACTATAGGCGCGGCGCTCCTGGGCGAAGAAGGATTTTGACGGGGTGTCGTGCAGATAGACCGAATGTTCATTGGGGAACATGAATTTGATGCGGCCCAGCGCATTGGCGTCGCCGGGGGGCTGGCGCACATAGGTCTGGTTGCCATGCTGCACCAGTTCATAGCCGTGGCGGGCGAAATAATCCGGATCAGCGGCGAGTTTGGGCAGCATTTCCTTTTTGATGATCGACATCGGCACATTCCAGTAGGGATTGACGATGAGGAACTGCATGCGGTTGGAAAACACCGGCGTCGGCGTATCAACCTTGCCCACAACAACGCGGGTGCGATAGACCGGCGCGTCATTGCGATAAAGCCGCGCGACAAATTCGGTCAGATTGACCTCGATACGGTCATGGCCAAGCTCGCGCGGCAGCCAGCGCCAGACTTCCATATTGGCGATGATCTCATTCTCCAGCCGCGCGGGTTGGCCACCCGAAAGCATGGAAATGGTGCGCGGGGTGAGCGTGCCGGAAGCAGGCAGGCCGTTTGAGCTCTGGAAACCGGCTATGGCGGCGGCGACACGGCTGTCATAGGTGACATCGGCGTCGATATTCGGCTCAATGGCGAGGCCGAAGCGCTCGCGGATGAGCGGCACGCGGCCGTCCTTCATGCCGACTTTCAATACCGGCCCGGCGGGAATGGTTTTGGTGGCCATTGGCACCGCCTCGCGGCGCAGTTCCGCCAGTTTGGCGCGCAGATCGGCATAGGCTTTTTGCGGCGGGTTGATCGCCTGAAGGGTGGCATTGGCGTCGGCAGCGGTGCTGACAGCGTTCAACAGGCGGGCAATGTCCGGCGCGGCGGGCTTGGCCGTAATCAGCTTGGAAATGTCTAGCGGATTGATACGGCTGCCAGTGGCCTGTTGGGCATAGGCGACCACCAGATCCGTGAGCAGGAGTTCATTGGCGGCGAGTTGGTCGGTGCCCAAAACCGGGCGGTGCAGCGCGCTCAAATCGAGCCCGTCTTCACCGGCGCTCTCCACACGGGCGAGCGCGGCATGGGATTGCACGCTCCATTTGCCGCCCTCGCTCCAGATCGGCTTAAAATCGCGCGCGGCATAAAAAGCGGCAATGGCGTCGTGGCGCTTGATCTGGGCAGGGTGCAGGCCGGGCGGGTTCCATTGGCTGAGCGCGGTCTTGAGATCGGCGGTCTGGTCGCCGGTGAGGAGCGGTGCGGCCGGCACGGTGGCCATAACTGGCGGCGCGATAAAATGCGAGATTGGATGCGCGAGGGACAGCACGCGCGGCGCAACAGGCGCGGGGGGCGCGCTGGCGGGCAGCGGCGCATCCGGCAAGAGGACAGGGGCAACGCTGCTGGTCTGCACCGGATCTACGGGCGCGCCGTTGAGCAGGTCATGCTGCAGATCGACAAGGACGGGCGGAAGGTCCGGTGCGCGCAAAGTGATTTCGGCGGCGACAGGTGCTTGCGGGGTGACAGGTGCTTGCGGGGTGACAGGTGCTTGCGGCGTCAAATTCTGTCCGCGGACTTGCCGCTCTTCATACATCCGGCGGGCCGTAACGGAACTGACATAGGACATTTTGGACGGGTTGGGCACGTCGTCAGCCCGGGCGGCAGTTTGGGCCAAGGCGGCACTTTGGGCCAAGGCAGCACTTGGGGCGAGCGCGGCCCCCGCACTCAGCGCCGAGACAAGGGCAATGTTCAAGGGTGCACGCCGCAAACTCATGTTCATGTCCTGCTCTACTGCATAGACGCTACGGACGCGGAGCAGAGCCAGGCGCCGAATCGTCCAATTTCGTCTCAATATAACCCGCCCGCCACGCCAAACCATGGCGCGGCCGACGCATCGACGATGCGCGTCCAACCGGCCCGAAATTAGCCGATATAGGCGCTTTGCATCTGCACGTCGCCGGTGGTTTCGTTCAAACCCAGATCGCTCATTTTGCGATAAAGGGTTGAGCGGCCAATGCCAAGCTTGCGCGCCACTTCCGACATCTGGCCACGATAATGGTGGATGGCAAAGCGGATCATATCGGCTTCAACATGCGCCAACTGGCGCACATCGCCTGTGCTGGAG
>Ga0209067_10001949_pt1 | contig 12385 bp, 10 predicted proteins | sample ColStrG_CSR_2013_FD_187199 | JGI IMG/M metagenome (GOLD analysis project Ga0209067, IMG submission 187199) | Freshwater sediment microbial communities in response to fracking from Pennsylvania, USA - Cold Stream Run_MetaG_CSR_2013 (SPAdes)... | ecosystem: Environmental > Aquatic > Freshwater >... | reverse complement strand
TGTTCTTCGTGCTGCTGCTGGCGTTCGCCGAGGTAATCGGCTTCCTGTTCGCCTATCTCGTCGCGAGCGGTGCGATTATCGGCCTGATTTCGGCCTATTCATCGGCGGTGCTCAAAACACGCCAGCGCGCGCAACTGGTCGGCGGCTTGCTCGTCGGGCTCTACGCCGTTCTTTATGTGCTGCTCAGCCTTGAGGCCTATTCGCTGCTGATCGGGTCGGTTTTGCTCTTCATCGCGCTGGCAGGTGTGATGTTTGCGACACGCAAGATCGACTGGAGCGGCGCCGCCACAACCGAGACGCTCACCACCGCGTAAGGCGTTCAATCGGGTCGTGCACCACGCACGGCCCCACGCTTTTGATTGACCCAAGGCCCACAACAATGATTAAATGCCCCATGCCGCGCACCATTCTGATTGCCGACGATGATCCGCACATTCGCCAACTGCTGTCGTTCGCGTTTGCCAAGGCGGGGCTCGACACCCGCGAGGCCGAGGATGGCGAAGCCGCGCTGGCGATGGTCGCGGCGCACAGCGTCGATCTTGTTGTGCTCGACATCAATATGCCGCGCATGGATGGGCTGGAAACCTGCCGCCGGTTGCGCGCGCAGGGCGACATCCCCATCCTGTTTCTGTCATCACGCGATGAGGAGATCGACCGCGTGTTGGGCATAGAGCTTGGCGCTGATGATTATGTCGTCAAACCGTTCAGCCCGCGTGAGGTGGTAGCGCGCGTGATGGCGATCCTCCGGCGGGTCGCCACGCCGCCGCCGCTGCTGCCGCCAGAGGCGAGCCTCTCGCACGGCGGCTTGACACTGGAATGCGAGGGGTGGCGCGCGCTGTGGCACGGCGCCGAGGTGCCGCTCACCGTGACCGAATTCCAGTTGCTGCGCGCGCTCGCGGTGATGCCGTCTAAAGTGTTCAGCCGCGACGCGATTATTGATCGGCTGCACGGCCCCGGCTTTGCGATCACCGACCGGACAATCGACAGCCACATCCGCAACCTGCGCGCCAAGTTTGCGGTCGCCGGGTGCGAGACTTTAATCGAAACCCGCGCCGGAGTGGGGTATAAGATGGGCGCGTGCGTAGCAGCACACGAATGAACGCGGTCAAATCGTTCATCATCGGCCACTGGCCGGTGCTGCGGATGCGCACGATCATCCTCGGGATATTGGTGTTCGTGGCCGCGCTGCCGGGCATCGGTGCGCTGTATCTGCGGGTGTATGAGAATGCGCTGGTGCGCCAAACCGAGGCGGAGGTGCGCGCTGTCGGCGTCGCGCTCGCGCAAGCGGCGGTGCTTGAGTGGAACACGCCAGCAGGGGGGTTGCATCCGCGCTTGGCCCCGCTCCGCCCGCACCATTTCGCGGCGATTGATCTTCAGCGCATCCCGATTTTGCCAGACGCCACGCCCCACGCCCACACGCTCAGCCCGGCTGACGTCAGTGTGCAGCATTATGCGGCGCAACACGCGCCGCTCTTCGCCGAAATCGAGCGGCAGATCGGCGTGCGGCTGATGCTGCTCGATCAACAAGGCGTCATCGCTTATGGCGATTGGGAGGGCAGCCGGTTCGATCAGCCGCTTGAACTTAAAATTGCGCTCGCAGGTCAGCCGGCCACGGTGCTGCGACGCAACGATCTCGATCCGCCGTCGTGGCTGGTCGCGGTGTTTAGCAAGGCCGCCGGATCGCACCTCATCCACAGCGAGCCAGTGATCGTGAACGGACGTGTGGTGGCGGTCATCGTCGTCAGCAAGCCGCCGCAGGATGTCCTCACCAGCATGTGGCTTGACCGGTATAAGATCGAGCTTGGTGTGGCGCTGATTTTCGGAATGCTGGTGCTGCTCTCCCTAACGCTGGCGCGCGCGATTGTGCGGCCCATTGAGCGCCTGAGCGCAGCCGCGCATGGCGTGGCGACGGGCCGGGGCAGTGTTCCCGCCAACCCCTCGCTCGCCGTGGTCGAAATCAACGCGCTCTACGATCAATATCGGGCGATGAGCGCCACGATTGCATCGCGCGCGGGCTATTTACGCGATTTTGCGGCGGCGCTCAGCCATGAGTTCAAAACACCGTTGACGGGGATTCGGGGCGGGATAGAGCTGTTGCAAGACCATGGCACCGAGATGGACGCCGCCAAGCACGCGCAGTTCCTCGACAATATGGCGGGAGATGCGACGCGGCTGACGCACCTGCTCTCGCGGCTTATGGAACTGGCACAGGCTGATTTGCAATATCCCGATGGTCATGTGCGTGCCGATGTTGCCGAAGTGCTGCGCGTGGTGATCGATGGTCTGCGTACACCGGGCTTTGGCATCACGCTGATCCTCGGCAAGTCGCTTCCCGCCGCCGCAATCGACGCGGCTTCGTTTGAGCGCGTCGCCACCATCCTGATTGAAAATGCGCGCCAAGCAGGGGCGACGTCGCTCAGCATCACAGCGCACGCAGTGGCTGATGCCGTGGAACTGCATTTTCAAGACAATGGCCCCGGCATTCCGCCGGCCGATACCGCACGAATATTCGCGCCTTTCTTCACAAGCAGGCGCGCAAACGGCGGCACGGGACTCGGCCTTGCCATCGCGCGTTCGCTCGTTGAAGCCCATGGGGGCCGATTGGCGCTGGACTCCGCGGGCGAAGGCGCCTGTTTCACTGTCGTGTTGCGCGCCGCGCCCGGGGAGCCGTGAGCCGCTCTTGGTGCCCCCCAGCTATTGGCGCGCGCAATAGCTCGCATTGAGGCTATTGGCTTCACGCCGCGCCCTCAACGCTGTAGCACGGTGGCGAAGGAGATGACGATGGCACAGGCAGAACGGGTATTGATCGTTGGCGGCGGGATTGGCGGCATGGCAACCGCGATGCGGCTGCGCGAGGCTGGCGCTGCGGTCGATCTCATCGACAGCGATCCCGATTGGAAGGTCTATGGTGCAGGCATCACCATTACGGGGCCAACGTTGCGCGCCTATCGGCATTTGGGGCTGATTGAGGAGATTAAGGCGCAGGGCGCGATCACCAACGGCTCACGCGTTTTCCGGTTTGATGGTGTGCATCTGCATGATCTCGATGAGCCCGCGCTCGAAGCCGGGCTTCCCGCGACGGGCGGCATCATGCGCCCTGTGCTGCACCGGCTCATGCAAACGCGGGTCAATGCGTTAGGCGTCGCGGTGCGACTCGGGTTGACGGTGGATGCGCTCACCAATCGCGGCGAGCAGGTCGATGTGACGTTCAGCGATGGCGGCACGGCCAGCTATGATCTCGTCGTGGGTGCCGACAGCATCTATTCCAAGGTCCGCACGCTGGCTTTTCCGCATATGGTCAAACCCAGCTTCACAGGCCAAGGGTGCTGGCGGATTTCAACGCGTCGTCCGCCCAATTTTGATCGCGGCGAATTTTATTTTGGGCTCGACACGCCAGCGGGGATCACCGCGTGCGGTGCCGATGCGGTGTATATGTTCCTGTTGACCCCCGACGACCTTCATGAACGCATTCCTGAGGCCGAAATGCACGAGCGTCTGCGCCAGCACCTTGCGCCCTTCGGCGGCAATATTGCGTGGATGCGCGATCAAATGACGCCCGAAACCTGGATCAACTATCGCCCGCTCGAAGCCGCGATCCAGCCCGCGCCGTGGCACAATGGCCGCATCGTTCTGGTCGGCGACGCTGCCCATGCAACAACGCCGCATCTCGCTTCGGGTGCCGGCATGGCGGTTGAGGACGCGTTGGTGCTTGCGGAGGAAATCGCCAGCGCCGAAACGGTGACGGCCGGGCTGGCCGCCTATACCGCGCGCCGTTTTGACCGGTGCCGTGATGTGGTGGAAAGCAGTGTCGCGATCGGCGCCGCGCAACTCCGTCACGCCCCGCCAGCTGAGGTTGGCGGTTTAATCGGCGGCGCGCTGCACCGGCTGGCTGCGCCCTTCTAGAACAATGGGTGCGGCGGGAGGCGGCTGGCGATGGTGAAATGGTGTTGGTGGAGCTGAGCGGGATCGAACCGCTGACCTCGTCATTGCGAACGACGCGCTCTCCCAACTGAGCTACAGCCCCGCACCAAGACGCGCGCTCTAGCCGCATTCGCTAGCGGATTGCAAGACTGTAGATCGCGCGATGTGTTCGCGCGCGCCACGCGGGATTGCTTTTCGCGCCCGACGCGGGCATCATCGACGCTAGAAATAGGGCTGGTCGCACCGAGTCGGTAGTTTTTGTAAAACACCAAACAAAGGACGCGACGCATGAGCGAATTTTTCACCACGGCTACCCAAGGAAATCTCACCGTTAAACTCTGGCGCGGCGAGCGCATGTGCCTCATCGGGATGGATGTGGCGAACCCGGACGCTGACTTTGTCGGCTTTTCAATCGAGGTCAAAGAACCGGGTTCGGAAAATTATGTCGCGCTCAAGAACCGGCTCAATTTCAGTTATGATCAGGGTGGCCCCCAGGTTGATGGCTTTCGCAACTTCGATTCAACACAAGCACCGTTCCAGAAGTTCCGCTGGCTGCACTTTCCCGATACGCCGTCAGACCAACCCTATCTGTATCGCGTCACCATGCTGCACATGCCGAGCGATGGCGTGATCAAAACCGGCGATGCGGTGAGCGATGTGTCGATGGTGCTCGATAAGGAAGTCTATGGCGGCTATCTCGACCTTGGCTTCACCCGCAATTTCGCCTCGTCGCAAGCCTTTAACGACAAATGCGCCGCAGCGACGCCCCAGATTGACCCAACAACGATCATCCCGAGCAATGCCGACAACGGGCTCACATTCCAAAAAATTCCTGGCGATATGTACCAATGGCTGGGGTTTGAAGCGTATGAGTTGCTGTTCGGCCTGCTCGACGAGGTGGTTGGCGACCCGACGCTCTCGCTCGACGTGTTTGCCTATGATTTCAACGAGCCTGATGTCGTTGACCGCCTCGTGAAATGTGGCGCGCGCGTTCGGGCGGTGATCGACAATTCGGGAACCCATGCCCCCGACACGAGCGCCGAATCGCAGGCAGCAGCCAAGCTCCAAGCATCGGCCGGAAATGACGCTGTGGTGCGGATGCACTTCCACACCTTGCAGCACAACAAGGTGCTGATCGTGAAGCGCAACGACACGCCAGAGCGGGTCTTGTTTGGCTCGACCAATTTCAGCTTCCGCGGACTATATATTCAGGCGAACAACATGCTCGTGTTCCATTCACCCGAAGTCGCCGCGTTGTTCGAACAGGCATTTGAGCTTGCGATGGCGGGGGGCGCAGGCTTTGCGAGTGATCCGCTCGCCAGCCAATGGCATGTCGTGCAAAGCGAAGGCGATCCAACGACGCAATTCTGCTTTTCACCGCACAGCGATCCGACGCTGTCGCTCAACCCTGTGGGCGACGCGATCAATCAGGCTTCGTCATCGGTGTTTTATGCCATCGCCTTTCTCAACCAAACCAAATCGGGCGCGGTGCGCGAAGCGGTCAATCAATTGATGACCCGCGATATATTTAGCTATGGCATCTCCGATAAAGAAGGCGGGCTGACGATCAACAAGCCCGATGGCAGCGTGGGTCAGGTCGATTTTGCCTATCTCGCGAGCAAAGCGCCCGAGCCCTTCAAATCTGAATGGAATGGTGGCGCAGGGATCCATCAGCACGACAAATTTGTTGTGTGTGATTTCAACCTACCTACCGCCAAGGTGTTCACCGGCTCATCCAACCTCTCGCCGAGTGGCGAAGAAGGCAATGGCGACAATATGGTGATGATCCAGGACCAGCGCGTCGCCACCGCTTTTGCCATTGAGGCGCTGCGCATCTTCGACCATCTCCAGTTTCGCAACCATATGCAGGTGGCCGAGGCCGCCAATGCGCCAATCACATTGGCCAAGCCGGTGGCAATCAGCGGCGCAGCTTCGACGTGGTTTGCGCCGTTTTATGCTGATGGCAGCCAGAAGGCGCACGACCGGCTGCTGTTCTCGCATTGATTGGTCTCGGGCTAAGACACCAACTCGCGCCTTGCCAACCTGCCATAGCGCGGGTAAGGCGCGTCTCTCGGTCGGGACGTAGCGCAGCCTGGTAGCGCATCACACTGGGGGTGTGGGGGTCGCAGGTTCGAATCCTGTCGTCCCGACCAGTTTTGAAATGGGGCACATCCAATCTTCCCCAACGAAACGAGGGGACTGCCATGATTGACCGTCGTTCGCTTTTGGCCGCAGGTGTAGCAACCGGCATTGCAGCTTCAACTGACTCGCTCGCTGCCGTCACGGCTCGGCGATTCCCCAACGGCTTTCTCTGGGGAGCAGCAACCGCCGGGCATCAAGTTGAGGGCAACAACATCAACGCGGACTGCTGGCTGCTCGAAAATGTGAAGCCGACGATCTTCGCAGAACCGTCGCGCGATGCCGCCAACAGTTTCAACCTGTGGGGCAACGATCTCGATCTCGTCCGGCGCATGGGGCTGAACACCTATCGCTTCAGCCTGGAATGGGCGCGGATTGAACCTGAAGAAGGTCTTTTTTCGGTGGCGATGCTCGATCATTACAAAGCGATGATTGAAGCGTGTCGCGCACGCGGCATCACGCCGATGGTGACGTTCAACCACTTCACCACGCCGCGCTGGTTCGCGGCGCTCGGCGGCTGGGGCAATGCACGTTCGGTGGCGCTGTTCGCGCGTTATTGCGACACGGCGGCACGGCATTTGGCGGCGCATATCGGCTATGCCACCACGCTCAACGAACCCAATCTGGCGGGCAAATTGCAGAACCTGCTCCCGCCGCAGTTTCTCGCAGGCGACAAAGCGATGGGACAAGCGGCGGCGCGCGCGATGGGTGTGGCGCAATTTGCAGCAGGCAACGCACTCTATGTCGCCGATCTGAACACCGTGCAAAAAAACCTCATCGCCGGACACAAGGCCGGGCGCGCGGCGATCAAAGCGGTGCGACCTGATCTCCCCGTCGGTGTCAGCCTCGCGATGTTTGACGATCAGGCGGTTGGGCCGAACAGCCTGCGCGATACCAAGCGCGCTTATTTTTACGGTGATTGGCTCAACGCAGTGCGCGGCGATGACTTTCTGGGTGTGCAGAATTACGAGCGCAACCGTTGGACGGACACGGGCAAGCTTGATCCTCCGGCGGATGCACGGCGCAACACCATTGGCGCAGAGGTGTATGCGCCATCGCTAGCGGGTGTGGTGCGCTATGCACACGCGGCAACGGGTGTGCCGATCATCGTCACCGAACACGGTGTGGGGAGCGATGACGACACGCTGCGCGCCTGGCTGATTCCCGAGGCGCTCAAACACCTTCACGCCGCGATGGCGGAGGGCGTGCCGGTAAAGGGCTATGTGCACTGGTCGCTGATCGATAATTTCGAATGGGTTTTCGGCTACCGAATCCACTTTGGGCTCCACAGCTTGAATCGCCAGACCTTTGCGCGCACGGCCAAACCGAGCGCAAAAATCTATGGCGCAATCGCACGCGCAAACGCAATCTGAGTGGGCGCGGGTCGAAACCTGTAGATTTTTCAGTCGCGCCCCGAGAAGATGTGCGCGGCGTTCGGCGGCTTTATATTGCCAATCGTTGGGATCCAAGATTAGCCCTTGAAGGGCGCGCCGATCTCGGCCAAATCAACAGATACGATCAAAGCGAAGAGGACAACTGACACATGGGCATTCTCGACTTTGTTTCCAAACAATTCATCGACGTTATTGATTGGACAGAAGAACCGGGCTTGCTGGCGTGGCGCTACCCGATGCAAGATCGTGAAATCCAAAACGGTGGAAAACTAACTGTTCGTGAGGGACAAGTTGCCGCGTTCCTCAACGAAGGAAAATTGGCTGACACGTTTGAACCGGGACTTTATACACTCAACACGCACACTCTTCCTGTGCTCACCAATTTGCGCAATTGGGACAAGGCGTTCCAGTCTCCGTTCAAATCGGATGTGTATTTCTTCACACGGCGCGAGCAACTCAATCTAAAATGGGGAACGACTCAGCCGGTGACAGTGCGCGACAAGGATTTGGGACCGATCCGTGTGCGGGCTTTTGGCAGCTATTCGTTTCACATCAAGGATGTCGCACCCTTTCGGGAGCATATCGTCGGCATTCTTGATGCGGTGATGGTTGACGACATCGAACCGCAGTTGCGCGCCGCGATAACCACGGCAGTCGCCACCGGGCTTGGCAGCCAAAGCGCGTTTCTCGATCTTGCAGCAAATCAGGCGGCCTTGTCAGATACGTTGAAGGGAGCGGTCACGGCGAGCCTCGCGCAATGGGGTCTGGAGCTTGGCTCTTTCTTCGTCGAGAGCCTGTCGTTGCCGCAAGAAGTTCAAGAGCATCTTGATAAAGCCAGTTCGATGCGCGCCGTTGGCGATCTCAACCAATACGCCAAATTTCAGGCGGCGGAGGCGCTCGAAACGGCAGCGGCCCAGCCCGGCGGCCTTGCAGGGCTGGGCGCGGGAGCCGTTGCCGGCGTCGCAATTGGGCAGACGATGATGGGCGCGCTGGCCACGCCATCTGGAGGCGCGGCCGTAGGCGGAGAGGATCCGTTCCAGGTGATCGAAAAGCTGCATAAACTGCTCACCATCGGGGCGATCACACAGGAAGAGTTTGACGCCAAAAAAGCGTCACTACTCACGAGAATCGGATAAAGCGGATGGCGGCAGCGTCTTGCCCACAATGCGGTGCGGAGATTGCCTTTCGGTCTGCGGCACTCCCCGTGCGGGTCTGCGCGCGATGCCAGACGCTCGTCATACGCACCGACACAGGGGTGATCGCCGTTGGCCACAGCGCCACCCTCCCCTTTGATGTCAGTCCGATCATACTCGGCACCACGGGCAAATATGAAGGCATTGGGTTTGAGGTCATCGGGCGCGTGCGGTGGGGCTACCCTCTGGGCTCGTGGAACGAATGGCTGGTGCAGTTTGTCGATGGTGGTACGGGATGGCTGGCCGAGGCGTCGGGAGCCTTTATGTTGACGCAGGAGAGTGCCGGATCGCTCGTGAGTGGCGGTGCAGCGGAGAAGCTGGCGCATGGCGGTGAAGTCATCGTGGGGGATCAATTGACTTATCGCGGTGAGGCGCTGCGGGCCACTGACATCAAGACTGCAACGTGTATCGCGAGCGAGGGCGAGCTTCCGTTCAAAGCGGTGTCGGGTTGGTCAATCTACAGCGTCGATTTCAAATCCACCGGTGCGACGTGGCTGAGCGCGCAACGGGACGGTGACGACGTCACCTTCTACGCTGGCAGATATGTAACGCTGGCTGATCTGCACGCCGCCAATTTGCGCGCGATCGAGGGCTGGGCGATGCCCCGCTACACGGCATGAGTTCGGACGTGGTTCCCGCCGTCAAGGCGATCACTTGCCCCAATTGTGGCGGTAGTGTTGCGATGCGGGCTGCGGGGCACACAGTCAGCCTCGTCTGCACCTATTGCGGCTCCACGCTCGATGTTGCGCAGCCCGAGGTTAAACTCATCAGCGCGATGCACGAGGCCGCAGCAGAGCTTGAACTGCCGCTTGGCAGCCACGGCGTGTTGCGGGGGATAGAGTGCGAAATCGTTGGATATATGCGTCGTTCAGCGGCGGGCGAGACGTGGGAGGAGTATCTGCTCTTCAACCCCTATCACGGCTATTGTTGGCTGATGGCTGATGATACCGGGTGGACCCTTGGCACGATGCTGACGACCGATCCACACTATGAGCCTGATCGGGGCCTGCTCGTGGGCAATGATCGCTTTAGCGCGTCGAGCACCGCCACTACCGCGGTGGTCGATTATGTGCTGGGCGAATTTTATTGGCGCGTCGCCGTCGGCGAAACGGTGACGATGGAAACATATGAGGGTCGGGACGCAACACTCAGTTGCGAACGTCAAGCCGATGAGTCGAACTGGGCGGTGATCACCCCGCTCAAGACCGAAGAGGTCGCCACGTTCGCCGGCATTGAGTCGTCCGCAATGGCCGCAGCACCGGACGAAAAAACCTATATGTTTGGACATGTCACCGAATTTATGGTGCTCGGCGTGGTCGCCAGTTTTTTGATGTTGTGCGTGGTGTTCGTGTTTCACAATCCGTCACAGCCGAATTGGAAGAACTTTACCGTTACGCCCGACGGTGCAACGCAAACCTTAACCGTCAACCAAATCACGCTGACGAGGAATTCGGAGCCCGTTACCATTCACAGCTATAGTGACGGGTTCGAGAACATGTGGATTGATCTCGATTACAGCCTCATCAACCGGCAAACACAGCAACGCGTCGATGTGTCCGGAACCGTCGAACATTACACTGGGCGCGATTCGGACGGAGCATGGAGCGAAGGCTCGTATCATAACGAAGTGACGGTCGCCGCAGTTCCCAAGGGCACTTATGACGTGGTGGTGGAGGCTGCGGCGCACCGCTGGTCAGCCAAGGGCGTTCCGCCCCCGAGCGATCCCAACAGTTTTGCGACCAGTGATTTGACCGTTCAAGTCGCCGCAACGACCGGCGCGGTTTTCTGGAGCAATTTCTGGCTCGCGCTGACCTGCGTTCTGGCGCCACCCTTGTTGTTTTGGTATTTTTCACGGTCACGGAAGTCCTGATGCGCACAAGCTCGATCATCTTTGGCGTCTGGTGTGCAGTCGTGCTGGGCGTGTTTTCCGCAGCGACCTATACTGGAAACTCTCCCTTCGCCGACGCCGGCCGCAATGACATCCACGGCTATGGTTATTACGGGCCGATGCATAAGTGAGCGAGCCCGCGAAGCCTGACACTGCCGGAACCGAACCCGCGCCCTATGCGCTGTTGTTGCTCGTCTCGGTGTTCGTCATCGGCACCTGCGGACTTGTCTATGAGCTGCTGGCGAGCACAATCGCGAGCTATTTGATTGGCGACAGCGTTACGCAATTCTCGACCGTCATTGGCGCATATTTGTTTGCGATGGGCTTCGGGAGTTGGTGCTCGCGCTATGTCGTGCGGGATGCGCTCGGCACCTTCGTGCGCGTGGAAATTATGATTGCGCTGATCGGTGGATGGTCGGCGGCTTCGCTCTTTATGCTCTTCCCCGTGGTCGAACATTTCCGCATTATCTTATATGCGCTGGTTTTGTTGATCGGTGCGCTGGTTGGGCTTGAAATTCCCCTTCTGATGCGCGTGTTGCGGGCGCGATATGCCTTCAACGAGATGGTCTCCAACGTGCTGACCTTCGATTATGTTGGGGCGCTCGTCGCTTCTATCGCGTTTCCACTGATCCTGATGCCACTGCTTGGGCTGGTGCGGACGGGTTTCATGTTCGGCATTTTCAATGTGCTCGTCGCAATTGGGCTGATCTGGAAAATCGGCGGCGGGTTAGCGCGTGAGAAGGTTGTGGCACTGCTCACGCTCGCAACGCTCGTGATCGGATTTGCTTATGCCAACCAGCTTCAGCGTTGGTCTGAGACGCTGAGTTACGGCGAAAAGGTGATTTACGCGGTTTCGACCCCCTATCAGCGCATCATGGTCGCGCGAAACGGCGATGATGTGCGGTTGTTTCTCAATGGCAATCTGCAATTCTCGTCACGCGACGAGTATCGTTATCACGAGAGCCTCGTCCATCCCGCAATGGGGCGCGTTGCCGCCCCCGCCAACGTGCTGATCATGGGCGGAGGAGACGGGTTGGCGGCACGCGAAGTGTTGCGCTATCCAGCCGTGAAACATCTGACACTGGTTGATCTTGATCCGGCGGTGACGCAGCTTTTTTCGCACAATCAAATGCTGCGTTCGTTGAACAATGGCTCCTTCTTCGATCCGCGCATGAAGGTGATCAACGCCGACGCCTTTCGCTGGATTCGCGCGGCGCATGATCAATATGACGTCGTGATTGTCGATTTTCCCGATCCGGTCGATTTTGCGGTGGGCAAGCTGTATACCGACAGCTTCTATCACGAGCTTAACCGTATCCTCGCGCCGCAAGGTGTGGCGGTGGTGCAGAGCACGTCGCCGTTTGTCGCGCCGCGCGCCTTCTGGACAGTGGCAAGCACGCTCGAAGCGGCGGGGCTCCAGACCCGCGGCTATCATGTCTATGTGCCGAGCTTCGGTGAATGGGGCTTTATGCTGGCGGCACATCACGCAATAAGCGACGACGCGCACATCATCGCTGGCAACCGCTTTCTTTCGCCCGAAACGGCGCCAAGGCTGTTTGATTTTCCGCCCGATATGGCGCGGCGGCCCACGCCGGTGAATCGCCTCGACAACCAGATATTGGTGCGTGAATTTGCCGATGAATGGTCGAAATATGAAGGCTGAGTGGCCGCTCTCGCGCCGCGCGTTGATGAGCGGCGTTGGCGTTGGCGCAGCGGGGTTCGCGGCGGCGCGCTATGTTCAACCCGCTGCAATCCCCACAACGCTCGGCGGGCCAGATTTTAAGCGCGGACACCGGCTGCGAACGAGGGATTTCCCCGCGCCGAGTGTGACGGAAGAGGTTGGTATTGTG
>Ga0209067_10001947_pt1 | contig 12394 bp, 11 predicted proteins | sample ColStrG_CSR_2013_FD_187199 | JGI IMG/M metagenome (GOLD analysis project Ga0209067, IMG submission 187199) | Freshwater sediment microbial communities in response to fracking from Pennsylvania, USA - Cold Stream Run_MetaG_CSR_2013 (SPAdes)... | ecosystem: Environmental > Aquatic > Freshwater >... | reverse complement strand
TTGTAAAATGGTTCAATGACTCTAAAGGTTTTGGTTTCATTACTCCAGACGAAGGTGGTGAAGATTTGTTCGCTCACTTCTCAGCTATCCAGTCAGCTGGTTTTAAAACTCTGAAAGAAAACCAACGCGTTTCTTTCGAAGTAACTACTGGCCCTAAAGGCAAACAAGCTTCAAATATCCAAGGTATTTAATATACTGCGGTAATAAGTTTGTTGAAAAGTCCCCGCAATCGCGGGGCTTTTTTTTATTTCGACTATAGTCGAAATAAAAAAAAGAATCCTTCCCGCGCGCAACTATAGTCGAAATAAAAAAAGAATCCTTCCCAAGCGCCAAACTACTCGCTATTTCTTGTGCCAGTAACCTGGAGCCCCATAGGCAAGTTTTAAAAAATCGATAAAAAGTCGAGTGCGTAACGGCAAATGTCTGCGTTGCGGCACAACCGCGTAAATATCATGATCGGTCGCAGCGAATTCATCCAGCACCGACACCAACTTTCCAGATGCGAGTTCCGATCCAACCTCCCACATTGAGCGCCAGGCAAGGCCTTTTCCTGCCAATGCCCAGTCATGCAGTACTTCGCCATCGTTGCAAACCATATTGCCGCTGACCTTGACGGTGATATTTTTGCCGCTTTGTCGAAATGACCAACCGCGCTGACTGCCATCATTATTAAAAGCCAGACAGTTATGGCGTGCCAGTTCCTCAATGGTTTTCGGTTTCCCATAGCGTTTCAGATACGATGGTGCTGCCACCACCACGCGCTGGTTGGCGGCAAGCTTCACACCGATCAGGTTCGAGTCATTCAAAGTGGCAATCCGGATCGCCACATCAATATTGTCCCCAATGAGATCGACAAACCTGTCGTTCAGATTCAACGTCACTTGGACCTGTTGGTGTTCCGCTAAAAATGATGGAATCAATGGTGCTACGTGTTGCCGACCGAATCCGGCCGGTGCGGAAATAATTAATTGTCCCGTTGCGCTGGCATTGCGTTCCGAAATTGCGGCTTCCGCTTCTTCGAGTTCGGCCAGGATACGCTGGCAATCGTCCAGAAACACCATGCCTTCGTTGGTCAGTGCTATTTTTCTGGTTGAGCGTTGCATCAATTTGACCCCCAAGCGTAACTCCAGCGCATCGATTCTGCGTCCTATCAATGACGGAGCGACACCTTCGGCGCGGGCCGCAGCGGACAGGCTGCCTTTGGCTGCGACTTCGGTAAAGGTTGAAATCTGCTTGAATTGGTTCATAGTGAAGAATGGACACCTAAATTGCGAATTGCGCTAATCTACCACTTAAAAGCAAAGATGAATTGATTAAATTTAATATTTAACTCATTTTGTATCGAATATAATCGGCCTCATTGATTAATCAGGAGAACGCAAATGAACCAAATTAAACTGCCGGCCGGCATGACAATTTCGGGTGAGATCAAACCTGGATTTGCCTCGATTTTGACCCCGGAAGCATTGGAACTGGTTGCCAAACTGACCCGCGCCTTTGAGCCACGTCGCCAGGAATTGCTGGCAGCGCGTTCAGCCCGTGCGCTCCGGATGGATGCAGGGGAACGACCTGATTTTCTGCCAGAGACCGCGCATATCCGCGCTGGTGACTGGAAAATCGCTCCGATACCGAAGGCGCTGGAACGTCGCCGGGTGGAAATCACCGGACCAGTTGAGCGCAAAATGGTGATCAATGCCCTGAATTCCGGTGCAGACAGTTATATGACCGATTTTGAAGATTCGAACACACCGAACTGGGATAACCAAATCACCGGTCAGATCAATATGCGCGATGCGGTTCGTAAGGTCATTTCCATGGAACAGAATGGGAAGGTATATCGTTTGAATGCGGAAACTGCAACCCTTGTTGTGCGTCCGCGCGGCTGGCATCTTGATGAAAAACATGTGTTGGTAGATGGTAAGCGTATATCCGGCGGAGTATTTGATTTCGCGCTGTTCATGTTCCATAACGCCAAAGAGCAGCTAGCACGCGGCGCAGGTCCGTATTTTTACCTCCCCAAAATGGAATCACATCTGGAAGCGCGTCTGTGGAATGATATTTTCATCATGACGCAAAATGAACTTGGTATTGCACAGGGTTCGATCAAGGCAACAGTACTGATAGAAACCATTGTCGCTGCTTTTGAAATGGATGAAATTCTTTATGAACTGCGTGAGCACAGCGCTGGTTTAAATGCCGGTCGCTGGGATTATATTTTCTCGTGTATTAAGAAGTTTAAGAACGATAAAGATTTCTGTCTGGCCGATCGCGCGAAGTCACCATGACGGCACCCTTCATGCGCGCCTACGCCTTGCTGCTTTTGAAAACCTGCCACCGCCGTAACGCACCGGCTATTGGCGGTATGGCGGCATTAATTCCCATTAAAAATGATCCGGAAAAAAATGACATCGCCATGGGCGGAGTGCGGAATGACAAGGCACGTGATGCAACCGACGGATACGATGGTGGTTGGGTGGCCCATCCCGGTCTGGTTGACTTGGCGATGGGGGAGTTCAAAAAGGTGTTGGGTGATAAGCCCAACCAAATCGAAAAGCAGCGTCCGGATGTTTCCGTGGTGGCCGCCGATTTACTCAATTTTCAACCTGAGGCGCCGATCACGGAGGCGGGCCTGCGCTACAACATTAACGTCGGCATTCATTATCTGGGCGCGTGGCTGGCTGGTAACGGTTGTGTGCCCATCCATAACCTGATGGAAGACGCAGCAACCGCAGAAATCAGCCGTTCACAGGTCTGGCAATGGATACGCTCCGGTAAGGGCGTGTTGGAGGACGGGCGCAAAGTGACCGCCGATATGGTTCGAGCCATGATTCCTGAGGAATTGGCTAAAGTGAAATCTTTGGTGGGTAGTGGTGCGACCTATGATAGGGCAGCCCAGATTTTTGAAGAAATGTCGACATCAAGTGATTTTGCCGAATTTTTGACCTTGCCGCTTTACGAGGAAATTTGATTTTAATTGACACAATTCCCTTTAAGCTGATCGGTTGCAATTGGCCGGCTTAAAGGGGAGAATTTGGAATGTTTTGCTTCATTAATTAATTTCAAAACAAATTGTCAAAGCGTATCGAGTAACCGAAAGAACAATAATAATTTGCCGAATCGGCATGCAATAAGGTGCCGATTTTAAAATCCAACTGCTGATGTGGTGTCAGTAAATAGGTTCCACCAATATCAATTTGATCGATGTTGGTCTGGTTTTTCTGGTACGTCGTCGCATATTCAACATATAAATCTATCCGGTCGGTGACCGATTTATCGATGCTTGCGCTGGTTTGATAAATCGAATTTTTATTGTCCTCATGACGTTGTCCCAACGCACTGAACATCCCTGAAACGGTCCAGCCGTTGCCCGCATCGTATTCTGCGGGAATCTGCATAAAAACGTTGGGCCCTGCACCGGATATGGCTGGATTGCCTGTACTTAAATAAACACCAAGGGTACCAGCAACCGTCAAACCAGTAATCCATTCGGAAAACTGATGTTTGAGTCCGGGGCTGATACTGCTGGCGCCACTTGGACCGCCAATCTGGTCGGTATGGGTGTAGTCCAGAAGATCAATAAATAATTCATTGCATTCTGACAGACCCGTTCTCAGGTGGGTTTCTGGCAAATCGTAGGACGAAGCGCCGTGATCGTGAGTCACCGAGAGCCCATTTTCAATTTGCAGACTGCCGCGTTGAAGGGCGAAGGCAGTATTGCCTATGCTGGGGCGATCACTTGAAATTTGCTCATCAGGCGCAGTACACCTGGTGTCCGCGCGCGAATCTGGCAATACAATAATCAGCAAAAACAGGCTAAAGGCAGATCGGATGGGCGAGGCTCGGTTTATCATGAATTTGGATCTACTCCTTCCAGATGGCACTTTTTTGTCGTTCATTACCTTCACCGTCAATGATCAGACTCCAGTCATCAAATTTCTGACGCCGTACCGATGGCATGGCAATCTGAAATTCATTGTCATCAATTTGATAGAGCATCACATTGTCGATCAGCGCATTGTCCGGTTTGTTAATGTGGTAGATGCTGAACAAATGATCATCGAAGAGATATAGTTTAAATCTGGAGCTGACCGAGTCTGGGTTGGCATGGGAAATGGCGCGCCAGTAACCCAGTACGGCATTCATGCTGGAATGCTCGTTGATAAAGACCCATACGTTATCTTTTTCGGCACTAAGATGTGAAATCGCTTCGAACTTTGTTTCTTGCATGTCCGGATCAACCAGATCCGAAAGCGTGTACGACACCACGCCGGAGGTAATCGCACGGTACACCGAGGGGAACTCGAATTGATAAATATCGCAGTATCGCCCCGGTACGTTTTCGTCCTTGGACGCAGTGTGTACACGGAAGAAATTGGCAGATTTTTTTTCCTGCACAAGTTTGCTGATTTTTTCCTGAATAAATTCGGAGAGTTGGGTGTAACCCGGCTTGTCCTCACTCAACAGCCAGGAATTGATCGTGTACTCGCTGGTATTCAGTTTGATCGCTAATGCGTTTTTAGTCAGGCCAAGATATTCCATTGCTTCATGCAGAAATTCTTGTTGGGTTTGCGGCATATTTTTCTCAATTAAATCAGTGACGATTCAGGTTCGCAGGTCGACAGGACATGTTTTTACTCTAGAGCAATTTTATAGCTAAAGCGATCCACCATGATTGAATAAACGCAAAATCAGTGCAAAATTGATCGAAATATTCGCACTTGCCAAGTGATATCTTGATGAATATTTAACTAAGTAAAGGATCCATGATGCGGTGCAGACGTTCGCTGGTCCACGCCGGATTTTCATCCTTCCAGCCGTTATCAATCAATCGTCCGGTACGATCGATGACAAAACTGACCGGCATACGCCAGATACGCCCATAACCTCCGGCATAGGGTGTACCCAATAGACCGACCGGAAAGCTGAGAGTGTTGGCAACCGCTCGCACGTCGTCAATATTTTCGGGTGGGTCTATGCAAAAACCCAGTACCCGCAATCCTGAACTGGCATGTTTTTCCGCGTAGGCCGACAACAGTGGCAATTCTTCTCTGCACGGTTCGCAATAGCTTGCCCAGAAGGTAATGATGACGACATTCCCGATCAGTTCAGTGGTGGAGATATCGAGCCCGTCCAATGTATGCAATACCAGTGGCGGCGCCGGCTGGCCCAGCTCCAGTTGACCGGCGCGGGCATCGGTTGGAACGAGCGCGTCCCAGCCGGTCAATCCCAGAGTCGCGGCTGCCAACATCAGAGCGCGGCGTTGTCGGTCCGGCTGCATACTGCCTGGTTCGGAATCGGCGCATAGAAGTATTGGAGTCATGTCGGGCTTTCGTTAAATACGCATTCAGAAACGGTAATTCATTCCAACCGATACAGTGTAGCGCGGAAATAATTGATAACCTGTCAGATTGCTGGCGACCGGAAGCTGCAGAAACGCGTACACGGTGCTATTTTTTAAAGCGACGAAGGTCACACCTGGGCTGAAGTATGCCACGCTGCCTGCGGTTCCGGCCGTATCGGCAAGTGCTCCCGTGTCAGCATTTTTATGTGTCAGGTTGATTTGCAACTGGGGTACAAACTGCGGGTTCGCTACGTAACGCACGCCAAAACTGATGTTGGTCTGATTGCCCGGGCGAAAATCAGCATCGGTCTGATGCAATTGCTGTTTGACAGAAAACTGCAGCTGACCATTGGCGAATGCATCAAAATTTTGGCTGACTGGCTGAAAATAATAGCCACCCAAAATCAGATCAGTGCTGCCGTTGCCGACGTTCAGACTGGTGTCGAGATAACTTCCACCCGCATTGCCACGTGCACCGAAGCTGGCCGGATGATGACCCACCGATCCCATTCCAACCAGTCCATCCGGATTGGATGCCGAGGGGCCGCCGTCATTCCCGGTCGGGAGCTTGATGCCGAACTGTATTCCCAGGCTTTTAGTGGGCAGCAACCCCTGATAGCTGGCAATCAGTTTAGCATCGCCCAGGCCGCGAGCGCTTGCGCTGCTTAACTGGTCCGGTGAAAGCGGCAAAGTGGCATCTGTGCCATAGGTCGAATGAGAACGGTCAATATAGGGCAGTGACAATTTGAAGTTCCAGTTGATACTGTTGGAATAGCCGATGCCAAGCGTCAAATAGCGGTTGACGGTCCGGTTTTCCACTTCCTGACCGTCGATGGCCTGAACTCGTTGTTGGGAAACTGCGTGGTTTCCGGACCGCAATTGATTTTGGTCGATGTAACTGTCGTCCAGATTGATATCCCAACCTGTACCTGTTGCATATCCCAGTGCTCCGTCTGGTGAAAGGGAGCAGCCGCAGGTTGCACAGGCCAGCGCGCCAGAGGAAAGCAGCAGAAATGCCGAGGTCAGGAAAAATGAAACGAAATTGTTGATTGTGGTCTTCATGATCGGTTGAACTCAATTAAATAGTCGATGGCACAAAACCTGTCAGCAAGGTTGACAGGTCGGAGGAAAATCCATTGAAATCAATTGAATTCAGGTGGGGCGCGTGCCTCAGGCAATGTGGCGGGGATTTTGGTCTGCAGGCTGTCTGTGACAGCAAAACTGATATGACCAAATAAAAACAGGCGGGTAACGATCGAGGCCTGACTGTTGGAAAACAATGCACAAGGAGAAAGCTGCAGACACAATGGGCAGTCGGCATGATGCATGGCAGCCGAACCATCTTTGCCGGTTACTGAACCTGGTCGCACACCGGCTACACTGCAGATTTCATTCCAGAGTTCAGGTGAAGAATTTGACCGTTCGACGGCGATTGCAGGAACAATGGCCTGAAATAAAACGGCCAGCATGACCCAGGCGGCAAGCCAGTGATTTATTTTGATTGCAGCAGTTGAATGGAATGAAAATCGCATGGACGAGATTCTATCAAATGAATTGGATAAAAAGCACACCATCTCGAAATGCGCGATTAAATTGCCATATCGGTTGTAATTGCAGCATCTTTTTAGCCGGTCAAATCTGTTTACCAGTGCATCTCAACATCGGTTTTCAGTTCCTGCAGGATGGTAGTCGATATTTCTTCAATCGATTTGGCTGTTGACGATAACCAGCGTATGCCTTCGCGTTTCATCATGGCCTCGGCTTCGTTGACTTCATACCGACAATTTTCAAGTGCAGCATATTTGCTGCCCGGGCGCCGCTCATTGCGAATCTCAGAAAGTCGCTCCGGTGCGATGGTCAGGCCGAAAATTTTGCCTTTGAATACGTTGAGGGCAGAAGGGAGCCTGCCGCGTTCAAAGTCTTCAGGAATCAGCGGATAGTTGGCCGCTTTAATTCCGAATTGCATCGCCAGATACAGACTGGTTGGGGTCTTGCCGGAACGCGATACCCCCACCAGAATCACATCGGCATCACTCAGGTTCTTGTGGGATTGCCCATCGTCGTGCGCCAGCGAAAAGTTGATCGCTTCAATCCGGTTGCGATACGCTTTGGTATCGGCCATGTTGTGACTGCGTCCGACAGTGTGCGTAGACTTTACCCCCAGTTCCTGTTCCAGAGGTTCTACAAAAGTCTGAATCAGATCCATATGCATCGCTTTGGCATGGCGGATGATGCTGACCAGATCGGCTTTGACCAGTGTCGAAAAGACGATAGGTCGCAATCCACTTTCTGCATGGGCATCATTAATTTTTTTGCATGCTTCATGCGCCTTGTCGACGTTGTCAATAAACGGCAGGCGGATCTGTTTGAAGCGCAAGTCGAACTGGGTCAGTACCGAATGACCGAAAGTCTCTGCCGTAATACCGGTGCCATCCGAGACAAAAAACACCGTATGGCCATCAAGCGGCAAGGGGATATGAGGTAAATCTGTCATGATTTTGCACAAGAAAATTGGAGAGCGGGCGAGCAATATATCACTTTAAGTGCAATGCAGCATGTAAAATAGACCCCATTTTGGATAGCAGTTGATCTATCTCACACACTGGCGCGAATTACAAAAACAATGACACGCGAGGTGGCAGCACCGGTTTCTTATCATCAAAGAGGTAGTTATGTCTAACAGCACTTTAGGGAACGAAGAGAAGTTACAAACTGAAGATCGCAGGGAAAAACTGGACCCGTCAACCTACGTCGCATCGTTTGAGCATCTGCGCATGGAGGACGTCGATATTGTCGGCGGCAAGAATGCATCGCTGGGCGAAATGATCAGTCAACTGGCCAGTGCAGGGGTACGCGTGCCGGGTGGTTTTGCCACCACGGCGCAGGCATTCCGCGATTTTTTGGCCTATCCGCAAGCGGACGGCAGTTCGCTGGCCAGTCGTATCGCCCAACGTCTGGAAACCCTGGATACCAACGATGTACGCGCGCTCGCCAAAGCCGGCGCCGAAATCCGCCAGTGGATACTCGATACGCCGTTCCAGCCGCGTCTGCAGGAAGAAATTCGCCAGTTTTACCAGCAGTTAGTCAACGATTCAGCGGGTGAGATGTCGTTTGCCGTGCGCTCTTCAGCCACGGCCGAAGATCTGCCCGATGCCTCTTTTGCCGGACAACAGGAAACGTTCCTGAATGTGGTCGGGATCGACAATATTCTGGAGGCGATGAAACACGTGTTCGCCTCGCTGTATAACGATCGTGCCATTTCTTACCGCGTTCATAAAGGATTTACCCACGCTGAAGTCGCCTTGTCGGCCGGTGTGCAACGCATGGTCCGCTCCGATCTTGGCGCGGCCGGCGTGATGTTTACGATCGATACGGAATCCGGTTTTGAAGACGTGGTGTTCATCACCTCCAGCTACGGGCTGGGCGAGACGGTAGTGCAGGGTGCCGTCAATCCCGACGAATTCTATGTACACAAACCGATGCTGGCCTCGGGGAAATTGCCGGTAATCCGCCGCAATATCGGCTCCAAGCTGATCAAGATGGAATTTACCGATGAAGCCAAAGCCGGTCGCTCGGTACGCACTGTGGATGTTTCCATTGAACAGCGCAACCGCTATTCACTGAATGATAGCGAAGTCGTTGAGCTGGCCAAATATGCCGTCATCATTGAAAAGCATTACGGCCGTCCAATGGATATCGAGTGGGGCAAAGACGGGCGCGATGGTAAGCTGTACATTCTGCAGGCCCGTCCGGAGACCGTAAAATCGCAGGGCAAGGCGGATGTGCAGCATCGCTACAAACTCAAAGGCAGCGGGACCGTGCTGGTCTCCGGTCGCGCCATCGGGCAAAAAATTGGTGCCGGTCGGGTACGGGTGATTCATGATCCGTCCGAGATGGATCTGGTGCAACCGGGCGATATTCTGGTTGCCGACATGACCGACCCGAACTGGGAACCGGTCATGAAACGCGCCTCGGCCATTGTCACAAATCGCGGTGGACGGACCTGTCATGCGGCCATTATTGCCCGTGAACTGGGTGTGCCGGCAGTCGTCGGCTGCGGTCATGCAACCGATATTCTGAAAAACGATACGCTGGTGACCGTGTCCTGTGCCGAAGGTGACGAAGGCAAGATTTATGACGGCCTGCTTGAAACCGAAGTGTCCGAAGTGGCCAATCAGGCCCTGCCGGATATCCCGGTAAAAATCATGATGAACGTCGGCAATCCGCAAATGGCGTTTGAGTTTCAAAGTACGCCGAATGCCGGTGTTGGACTGGCGCGTCTGGAATTCATCATCAACAACAATATCGGCGTGCATCCCAAAGCCATTCTGGAATATCCGAACATTGATCCGGCTCTGAAAAAAGCAGTGGAATCGGTTGCGCGCGGTCATGCTTCGCCCAAGGCATTTTATGTCGACAAGCTGGCAGAGGGGATCGCCACGATTGCCGCAGCATTCTGGCCAAAACCGGTCATCGTGCGGCTGTCTGATTTCAAATCCAACGAATACAAGAAGTTGATCGGCGGATCGCGCTACGAACCGGATGAAGAAAATCCGATGCTCGGTTTCCGTGGCGCAGCGCGTTATCTTGCAGAGGATTTTGCCGAATCGTTTGAAATGGAATGTACCGCCATGAAACGGGTGCGCAATGATATGGGACTGACCAATGTCGAAATCATGGTGCCGTTCGTGCGGACCTTGGGCCAGGCTGAAAAGGTGGTTAACCTGCTCGCCAAAAATGGTTTGCAGCGTGGCGAAAACGGATTGCGTCTGATCATGATGTGCGAAGTGCCGTCGAACGCAATACTGGCAGATCAGTTCCTGGAACATTTCGACGGCTTTTCTATCGGTTCCAACGATCTGACCCAACTGACTCTGGGATTGGATCGCGATTCCGGTATGCCATTGCTGGCGGCGGATTTCGATGAACGTGATCCGGCAGTACTGGCGTTACTGACCCGTGCCATTTCATCGTGCCGGAAGTTGGGCAAGTATGTTGGTATCTGCGGACAGGGACCGTCGGATCATCCTGATTTGGCCAAGTGGCTGATGGAAGAGGGGATTGTTTCCATTTCCCTGAATCCGGACAGCGTCATCGACACCTGGCAGGTGTTGGCCAACGCAGTGAACAAATAATGCTTGTATTTGGCAAGTGAAAGCGTAGACTTGGTCAGCGTTCACGGACCAATAACCTGTAAGCCCCAACTGGCCGTGCCACTTGGGGCTTTTATTTTTTTACGGAGAGTTGCATGAGTGACTGGATGAACTGGCTGGTGATGGCCGGCGTAGTAGTGCTGATGGAATTATTCACTGGAACATTCTATCTGTTGATGTTTGCAATCGGACTGGGTGCCGGCGCAGTGGCTGCCTGGTTTGGCTTTTCATTGACGGAGCAATTGATCGTTGCGGCGCTGGTTGGATCGGTGGCTACCATTTCACTGCGGCGCAGCCGGTTCGGAAAGCGCAGTCCGGTAGACGCTGCCCGCGATCCGAATGTAAATCTGGACATCGGACAGACCCTGCAGATTTCCGAATGGCAGAGTCATGCCGGTGCAAAATACACGACCCGTTCCATGCATCGCGGCGCGCAATGGGATGTCGTGTATGCCGGAAGCACCGTCCCGTCACCTGGGACGTTCAAAATTATTGAAATTCGCGGCAGTCAACTGATCGTCGAACCGGTAGTAAATTAACTCAATCTAGAGAGGGTTGTTATGGAATTTGGACTGATATTACTCGTCATATTTTTCGCGTTTGCCGTCAAGACCATCAATGTCGTGCCGCAGCAGCATGCCTGGGTTGTGGAGCGCCTCGGTAAATATCACGCAACACTTGGCCCGGGCTTAAATATCGTGGTACCGTTTATTGACCGGATCGCCTACAAGCACATCCTCAAGGAAATCCCCATGGATGTGCCACCGCAGGTCTGCATCACCCGCGACAATACGCAGTTGACCGTGGACGGCATCCTGTATTTTCAGGTAACCGATCCGATGCGCGCTTCTTACGGTTCGTCCAACTATGTCGCAGCCATCACCCAGTTGGCGCAAACCACGCTGCGTTCAGTGATCGGCAAAATGGAACTCGATAAAACCTTCGAGGAGCGCGATCATATCAATACCAGCATCGTCAGCGCGATCGACGAATCAGCCGCCAACTGGGGCGTCAAAGTACTGCGCTATGAAATCAAGGATCTGACCCCGCCCAAGGAAATTCTGCACGCCATGCAGGCGCAGATTACTGCCGAGCGGGAAAAACGCGCCCTGATTGCTGCATCGGAAGGTCGCAAGCAGGAACAGATCAATATCGCCACCGGTGAACGCGAAGCGTCGATAGCCAAGTCGGAAGGCGAAAAGCAGGCGTCGATCAATCGTGCCCAAGGGCAGGCTTCGGCTATTTTGTCGATCGCTGAAGCCAGTGCTGAAGCGATCCGTAAAACTGCTGCTGCGATCCAGTCACCCGGCGGATCGGATGCAGTCAACCTGAAGGTGGCGGAGCAGTACGTAGCGGCGTTTTCCCAGCTGGCCAAGACCAATAATTCCATCATTATTCCGGCCAACATGGGCGATATAGGCGGTTTGATCGCTACCGCGATGCAGGTTGTGAAATCTCAGAACAAGTAAAAATGTTGGGCAATAAAAAACGCTGATCGTGTGGTCAGCGTTTTTTTTAACTATGCAGATTGATGCCGCGATCAAGCCAGTTCGGCGACCTGCTCATTCGTTAACTTGATCGCCTCATCCAAACTGATCAATCCCTGGTCGATGCGTTCCTGTATCTGTTCCAGCCGCATTGTGCGGAACTCAAAACTTTCCAGGTTTATTGCTGCATCAACGGTCAACATGCCATTGTTGAGATATTTTTTTACAACGGGTATCTGCATAAATCTGGCATCGATCCCGGGCAGATTCAGAAATTGATCCAATGTCATTGCCTCATTCAAAATCAGATACTCAAACAGTGGGTCTGTCAACAATTCAATTTGTTCATCGGATAATTCTGTTGTTCGCAGGGATTGGTGGAATTTTTTTCGATTATCGACTGTGCGCTCCAA
>Ga0209067_10001946_pt1 | contig 12395 bp, 8 predicted proteins | sample ColStrG_CSR_2013_FD_187199 | JGI IMG/M metagenome (GOLD analysis project Ga0209067, IMG submission 187199) | Freshwater sediment microbial communities in response to fracking from Pennsylvania, USA - Cold Stream Run_MetaG_CSR_2013 (SPAdes)... | ecosystem: Environmental > Aquatic > Freshwater >... | reverse complement strand
GAATTGCACGAGGGTCATCTGTGCGTACGTGAGCGCAAACAGTTCCTTGAGTCGCGGCATGATGACGTCGTTGAGGCTCGTTATGCTGCCAAACACGAAGAACAGCGAGTAGGCGATGGGCAATACGCGCTCGGCCGCTCGGTCTGCGCAAATCCGGACTTCATCGTGTTGTGCGACAACGTTGTTCATGGTTTGGTCATTTCCGGGTGCATTGGGCGCGTTACGGGCGGGCAGTGGTGGTAGCAGCTTTCAGGCGGGAGGCGTAGAGGGCGACTATGCCGAAGCAGAGCATTGGCGACAGCAATGCCAATTGCAGGTTGCCGGTGAATCGGTCGATCAAACCCATAACCAGCGGCAGTACCGCGCCTCCAACGACCGCCATGACGATGTAGGAGGAGCCCACCATGGCCAGATTGCCCAATTCACGCACGCCGAAGGAGAAGATCGTTGGAAACTGGATCGACATGAAGAAGCAGGTGAGCCCGATGGCCAGGATCGCCACCCAGCCGTTGGTAAGCAGAGCCGTGGCGAGCAGAAGGACATTCATGAAGGCGTAGACAAAAAGCAGGCGATCGGCGCGCACACGCTTGAGCAGCGCTGTGCCGACGAATCGGCCTATCATGAAGGAGGCGAGGCTGACAGACAGGAAATAGGCCGCGGTGCGCTCGGGCGTGTCGGGGCGCAGGACCTTCACGAGGTCGATAAAATAGCTCCAGATGCTGACCTGACCCCCGACATAGAAGAACTGCGCAACAACAGCCCGCTTCAGGCTCGGCACCTTCAATATCGAAAACGCACTATCGGATGGGAGCGTCGCTTTCGGTGTGCGCAAGTCCGGGAGCTTGACCCGGCTGAAGGCGATCGCGATGACCAGGATGATGGCAGCCAATACCAAGTATGGATTCTGCACGGTGCGCGTTTCGGACACGTGAAACGCTGCCTGCCGTGCCGCCGACAGTTGCGCCAGTTGCTCCGGCTTGTACTCAATGCCCGAAAAGATGAACCGGGAGCCGATCAACGGTGCAATGAAGACGCCAAGGCCGTTGAAAGACTGCGCAAGATTTGCGCGCAGTGCCGCCCGGGCCGGATCACCCATTCCGATCGAGTAGGGGTTCGCGGCAGTTTCAAGGAACGCGGCACCGGCGGCAATCACAAAGAGTGCACCGAGGAAGGCCGAATACTGGCGAATTTCCGCAGCGGGGTAGAACAGCAGTGCACCGGCTGCGTACAGACCGAGGCCAGTGATGATGCCGGCGCGATAGCCAAAGCGGCGCATGACGAGTCCGGCGGGCAGCGCCATGAGGAAATAGCCGATGTAGAAGACGAAAGGCACGAAGCCGGCCTGCAGCCGGTTCAGGGACAGCGCGTTCTGGAACTGCCTTATCAACAGGTCGTTGAAGTTGGCGGCAATTGCCCAGAGGAAGAACAGGCTGCAGACCAACGCGAATCCAGCGCCGTATCCCGCCGTGACCAGCGAGGCGTGTGGCGCGTGGCCCGTTTCTACTCTCGCCGGAGTCGACGGGGGTAACGCCGCGGATATGGCTGCCGAATACTTACTGGAAGGGCTAGTCAAGTGCCCCCCACGGGCAACCAATAGCTATACTCTACATGATTAATGGAACGTTCCAAAGTGTCAATAGCTGCCAAACGTGGTCGAAGCTGGCGATGAAGATGTTATTTTGTGCCCCAGCAGGTGGATTTGATGCAAGGAATTCCGAGCCGATGAGCGTGCGCAAGAAGAAAAGGCCCGTTGTCGTGGAAAAAGACGCAACCCGTGGTAAGTCACTTTCCATGCTGCGCAAGCCCACGATCTCAGATGTGGCGAAGGTGGCCGGGGTATCCAAGTCGACCGTATCGCTGGTCGTCCGCAACAATCCGATCGTCAGTGATAAGGCGCGGGCCCGCGTGCAGGAGGCGATGGTTGAACTCGGCTACGTCTACAATCGCAGTGCGGCAAATCTGCGGATGGCCAGCTCGAGCGCTATCGGAGTCATCGTCAACGACCTGACGAACGGCTTCTTCGCAGAGCTGGCAGTCGCAATGGACATGATAGTCCAGTCCGCTGGTTTTGTTCAGCTGATGGCCAACACATGTGAAAGCATCGATCGCCAGCGTGAGGTGATTGCCTCGATGCGCGAACACGGTGTTTCTGGAATGATCATCACGCCCGTGCACGGGACGTCGGCAGAAGACTTGCGACCACTAGTGGAAAGCGGGATGCCGATCGTCGTGGCGATACGGGACATTCCCGGGTTGCATGCCATCCGCGTCGTTCCCGAGAACAGAAAGGGAACCTACGAGGCAGGGCGCCACCTCCTGGACCTGGGTTACCGGCGCATCGGCTTTCTGGGAGGATTTGCCGACACGGCGGTATTTCAGACGCGCCTGCAGGGACTCAAGGAGTCACTCGGCGCGGCGGGTATACGGCTGGAGGATAGGTACATACTCCCGAGTAATGCATCACGTGCCGGCGGCAGGGATGCCATGCACAGGCTCCTGGAACTCCCGGAACGGCCAACGGCCTGCCTGTGCATCAATGATGCCGTAGCATTTGGTGCCTGCGATGGATTGCGTAGCGCCGGTATCGAGCCGGGCCGCGATTTCGGAGTCATTGGCTTCGACGATGTGGCGGAGGCAAGTTGCGCCGTTCCGGCGCTGACCACTGTTTCCGTTGATCCTCAGGGCCTTGGCCGTCGGGTCGCGCAGCTGCTCTTGAGGCAGGTGAGTGCGGGTCGTGTCGAAAGGGAGTTGGTCACAACCCCTACGCGCCTGGTGGTTCGGGAATCGTGTGGCGCGCCCTGGCGTGACGCCGCGCAGCGCGGCGGCGGTCCGGCTGGCAACGCGCAGCCAGCGAAGGTGGGTCCCGGAAACTGATTTCATGGTGCAGTGCACTATACCCGGCGCTTGCAATTTCATTGGAACGATCCAATACTTGACGCAGCGCCGTTCCGGTAATGCGCCGCAGTTGAACGCGGTAGTGGGGCGCCTCAGTGAGTAGGTGCCCGGGCGTGCGACATTCGAAGCTATTGGTAACACATGAAAAAAGTCATTTCGGCGGCCCAGGCAGCGGCACTCGTGCGCGACGGTGAGATCCTGAGTATCAGTTCCGCCAGTGGATTGGGTTGCCCGGACAAGGTCCTGGCGGCAATTGGTGAGCGTTTCGATACCGAAGGGTCTCCACGCAATCTTACGGCTGTCAGTCCAATCGCCGCAGGCGACATGTACGGTATCCGCGGCATTGATCACCTGGCAAAACCTGGGCTGCTGGCGCGGATATTGGCCGGTTCATTCCCGAGCGGACCGTCATCGCTGCCCATGCCGGGCATTTGGCAAATGGTGATGGACAACCAGGTCGAAGCCTACAACATTCCCAGCGGTATCCTCTTCGACATGCATCGCGACGCCGCGGCGCGCCGCCCGGGCGTCCTGACCCAAGTTGGCATGGGGACCTACTGTGATCCAACGCAGCAGGGCTGCGCCATGAACGAAGCCGCTGCCAGGCACCCCATCGTGCGCAAGGAACACTTCGACGGACAGGACTGGCTGTATTTCCCCGCGGTGGTGCCGAACGTGGCGATCATCCGCGCGACCACTGCGGATGAACGTGGGAACCTTACGTACGAACATGAAGGCGCGCTGCTCGGGGCCCTGGACCAGGCTCTGGCGGTGCGTAACCACGGTGGCATCGTCGTTGCCCAGGTGAAGCGGGTCGTCCGGTACGGCAGCCTCAAACCCCATGACGTGCACGTGCCCTGCAATCTCGTCGATTACATCGTAGTCGATCCTGATCAGTGGCAGACCACCCAGACACTCTATGATCCGGCTATCAGCGGCGAAATCCAGCAGCCTCTCTCGACCTTTGACTTCCAGGCATGGGGACCCGAGAAGGTCATCGCCCGGCGCGCGGCCACGGAGCTGGCGCACGGATACGCTGCAAACCTCGGCTTCGGTATCTCGGCCAATGTACCGCGCATCCTGCTCGAAGAAGGCCTGAACGGCGAAATCACCTGGATTATCGAGCAGGGCGCCGTCGGCGGGATGCCGCTGCTGGGTTTCGCCTTCGGATGCGCTTCGAACGCAGATGCGATCATGGCTTCTCCCAACCAGTTCACCTACTTTCAGGGTGGCGGGTTTGACGTCGCCCTGCTCTCCTTCATGCAGGTGGACGCCAATGGCAGCGTCAACGTCTCCCGACTGGCGTCCAAGCCTTATTTGACGGCGGGCTGCGGTGGATTCGTCGACATCACGGCCTTCGCGCGCCGAATCGTCTTCTCCGGCTTCTTCACGGCTGGCGCCAAACTGGAAGTTGGCGGTGGCAGGCTCAATATCGTCAAGGAAGGCAAGACACGAAAATTCGTTCGCGACGCCGAACACATCACCTTCAGCGGCATCGTGGGGCGCCAGAGGCAACAAAGCGTCACATATGTAACCGAGCGCTGCGTGATCGACCTAGCGGATGATGCACTGGTCGTCAAGGAGATCGCACCTGGCATAAATCTGCAAAGGGACGTACTCGACCAGGCGGAGGTTCCGCTACGCGTCGCCGACACTCTGCGCCTGATGGACGAATCGCTATTCCGCGAGCAGCCCTTTGGGCTCAAGCTCAAGGGCGAGGTGGCGCGTCGTGGTTGAGTCATTTGTATCGTGCTTACGCGACGGCCAAGTCGCCGTAGTAACTCTGGCTCGCCCGGCCAAGTTGCACGCACTCACGCCGGCAATGCTTGATGAGCTCGAAGGCGTTGCGCGAGCACTCGAAGTGGATCCGGACACGCGCATCGTGGTACTGACCGCCGCCGGCGAAAGAGCCTTCTGCGTCGGCGCCGATATTAATGAATGGGCGGAACTCCAGCCTCTGGACATGTGGCGCCACTGGGTGCGACGCGGCCATCAGGTTTTCGACCAGTGGGCGAGGCTCCGCCAACCGGTCATCGCCGCAATCAACGGTCATGCCATAGGTGGCGGGCTCGAACTGGCGATCACCGCCGACATCCGGATCTCCGTTGAACAGGCGCAATTTGCTCTCCCCGAGGCATCGATAGGCACCTGTCCGGGCTGGTCCGGCTCGCAGAGATTAGTCAATCTAATAGGCGCCGCGCATGCAAAGTACCTGGCCCTGACTGGCACGCGAGTTTCCGCCGAGAGGGCCTTGAGCATCGGGCTGGTGCATGAAATCGTGCCGTCGGCGCAACTGATCGGGCGCGCGATGGACCTCGCCACCGACATGACAGCGAAGTCACCCATTGCGCTGCAACTGACTAAGCAACTGGTCAATGCAGCGTCGGGAGAGAATGGCGCCGCTACGCTCGAGGCCATGGCCAGTGCACTTGCCGCCAATACCGAGGATGGTGCCGAGGGCATCAGGAGTTTTCGCGAGAAGCGTGTGCCCGACTACAGAGGACGTTGAACCGCAAACGGGCACCCGCGATCCACTAGACGCCATCCAGGAACGCAAATCCATGTTGACTCCAGCCGACGTTCTCGCCCAACCTCCGTTTCTCGGCCGCTTATTGGTTGACGGCGAATGGCGAGATGCTGCAGACGGAGCGACGCTGGAGCGGCGGTCGCCCGCTCACGGACAGCTGGTAGGCGTATACGCCGAAGCGGCCGCAGCCGATGCGGAAAGCGCTATTGCAGCCGCGCGGCATGCCTTCGATAAAGGGCCGTGGCCACGCATGAAGGGCGCGGAGCGCGCAGCCACCCTGCGCGCCGTAGCTGAGGGCATCCTGACTCGCAAGCACGAACTCGCGCGAATGGAGACGCTGGAGAATGGCAAGCCAGTCGCTCAGGCGCTGGCCGAAATAGAAGGCGCGGCAGACTTGTGGCATTACGCGGCCAGTCTCGCACGGACTCTGCACGGGGACAGCTACAATACGCTGGGTGAGACGACAGTCGGGGTCGTACTGCGTGACCCGATCGGCGTAGTGAGCATCATCACTCCCTGGAATTTCCCGTTCCTGATTGTCAGCCAGAAACTGCCATTCGCCCTGGCCGCCGGCTGCACGGCGGTGGTCAAGCCCTCGGAGTTCACGTCTGGCACGACCGTGTTGCTGGGTGAAATTCTATTATCCGCCGGCGTACCGCGCGGCGTAGTCAACATCCTGGTGGGCGTGGGAAGTGTGGTCGGCGAGATTCTCGTTACCCATCCCGACGTCGACATGCTTTCCTTCACGGGGTCCACGGCTGTTGGCAAGCAGGCGGTAGCCAGGGCAGCCCAGACCCTGAAGAAGGTGTCCATGGAACTGGGCGGCAAGAACCCTCAGCTGGTGTTCGCGGATTGCGACTTTGACGCCGCCGTCGATGCAGCAGCCTACGGCATCTATTTCAATGCCGGTCAGTGCTGCAATAGCGGCAGCCGCGTACTGGTCCAGGACTCCATCGCCGACAGGTTCCTGGCGGCAATCGTGGAGCAGTCCCGGGACGTCCGAGTGGGTGATCCGCTTGCGCCAGATACGCAGGTTGGAGCCATCACGACTGAAAAGCAGCTCAATACGATCTTGAGTCACATTGAAGGCGCGCGTCGTGCCGGCGCCAGGATCGCACTGGGTGGCGAGCGCATCGAGCGCCCTGGCATGTACATCCAACCCACGGTGGTTTCGGGTGTAACTCCGGACATGGCGATCGCCCGTGAGGAAGTCTTTGGGCCCGTATTGTCAGTGCTGACCTTCAAAAGTCTCGATGAAGCCGTGGTCCTCGCGAATTCGACGATGTATGGCCTGTCTGCCGCCGTATGGAGCAACGACATCAGTACCTGCATCGAGGCTGCGCGCCGCATCCGCGCCGGCACGATCTGGGTCAATACGTTTCTCGAAGGGCACGCCGAACTTCCTTTCGGAGGCTATCAGCAGAGCGGCATTGGACGCGAGCTGGGACGGTCTGCTACGGAGGACTACACGGAGTCAAAGACGTTGCACCTGCATATCGGCAAGCGTACCGACTGGTATGTGCAAAAGCGTGTGTCCTGAACGATGAAAGTTCGCGCGCCGGATGCGGTCTGAGAGACGGCAATGACCACGAAAGTTTTCCAGTACATCATCGTCGGTGGAGGCTCGGCGGGTTGCGTGCTCGCCAATCGACTCTCGGCCGACCCTACAGCCAGGGTGCTGCTGCTCGAGGCCGGCGGTGCAGACTCACATCCGTTCTACCACTGGCCCGCGGGCTTCGCGAAGATGACCAAGGGGATCGGTTCGTGGGGTTGGCATACGGTCCCGCAGCGCCAGTTGCAAGGCAGGGTGCTGCGCTTCACCCAGGCGAAGGTGATCGGCGGGGGATCGTCCATCAATGCCCAGCTTTACACCCGCGGTGTACCAGCGGACTACGACGACTGGGAAAGCATTGGAGGCGCCACCGGATGGTCGTACCGAGACGTCCTGCCGTACTTCAAGCGCTCCGAGAACAACCAGCGATTTGCCAATGATTTTCACAGCTATGGCGGCCCGATCGGTGTGTCAAACCCGGTCAGCCCGTTGCCGATCTGCGAGGCGTTCTTCCAGGCGGGGCAGGAGTTGGGAATTCCGTTCAATCCTGATTTCAATGGCGAACGTCAGGATGGGCTGGGCTACTACCAGCTCACGCAACTGGATGCGCGCCGCTCATCGACTTCCGTCGGCTTCCTGAACCCTGTCCGGGATCGACCAAATCTGGCGGTCAGATTGAAATCCCAGGTGCTCCGCATTGATGTCAAGAACGGGCGGGCCGTGGGTGTCGCGGCGGTACTCGACGGTAGTCGAACCCCCGTCTCCCTGGTCGCCGACAGGGAAGTTATCGTGTCCTCCGGCGCATTGGGTTCGCCGAAGCTGCTAATGCAGTCGGGTATCGGACCGGCGGACCACCTTCGCAGCGTCGGCGTCCCAGTCGTACACGATCTTCCCGGGGTCGGGGCCAACCTTCAGGACCACCTGGATTTGTTCGTTGTGGCTGAATGCACGGGCGACCACACCTACGACAAATACAACCGACCGCATCACGCAGCGTGGGCAGCGCTGCAGTACCTGCTCTTCAAGAAGGGGCCGGTTGCCTCCAGCCTCTTCGAGACGGGAGGTTTCTGGTACGCGGATCGCGATCACAAGGCGCGTTCGCCCGACATCCAGTTTCACCTGGGTCTTGGCTCAGGTATCGAGGCGGGCGTGGCAAAGCCCAAGAGCTCCGGCGTCACCTTGAACAGCGCCTACCTGAGGCCCAGGTCCCGCGGTACGGTCAGGCTTGCCAGTGCCGACCCGATGTCGCCACCGCTCATTGATCCCAACTACTGGAGTGAGCGCCACGACCGTGAGATGGCGATCCGTGGCCTGCAGCTTGCGCGCGAGATTCTGTCGCAGAAGGCCATGACACGCTTTGTTCAGGTGGAGATGCTTCCTGGCGGCGCCGTTCGGACTGACGACGAACTGTTTGAATACGCTTGCGCGAATGCCAAGACCGACCATCACCCGGTAGGGACGTGCCGCATCGGGCAGCCGGGTGATCCGCTCAGTGTCGTGGCACCGGACCTGAAGGTGATCGGCCTCGAATCGCTGCGAGTCGTCGACGCGTCGGTGATGCCATTCGTGCCGTCCTGCAATACGAACGCGCCTACCATCATGGTTGCGGAAAAGGGCGCCGACCACGTCCTGGGAGTATTGAGTTGATCCGGGTACTCATAGACTTCCCCACTTTTGGCACGTCGCGGGCCGTTGCCGAACTGCGCAGGGCCCGGCGGGATACCCATGCCGCTGCCGTGGCTCGCGGGCCCCGATAATGAAATCCCTGAAATTCTGCGCGGCCATCGCCTGGTCCCTCGCAACGCCTGGCGTCGTGGGCAACGCGCTGGCGCAGGGCGCGGCGCAACCTGCGACGACTGCTCCGCTCGTTGTGGTCGCAAGGCCCTACGATCTGCGACAACTGTTGACCCAACCCAGCCTGTCCGTAGCGGCACGGAAGGGGAGGGCCCTCTGGTTGCAGCGCTGCGCCTTTTGCCATGACGGCGTTGGCCAGCCTACATACCGAACGATGGGTCCCTGGCTCGGCGCCGAAACAGTTCAGACTCTTGGACCCGACGCCCTGCGTGCGATCATCGGTGCCGGCACAGTACGCATGCCCGGTTTCCGCTATGGCCTGCTGACACAGCAGGTCGACCAGCTGATCGAATTCCTGAAGACCTTGGGTCCTGATCAAAAGCCAACGGCTGCCCAACTGGCCAGCAAGTCTAGCGGTGCCGTCGTCGTCAAGGGTGGCGAATGAGACCGAATGGCAGCCCCGCGGCTGGAATAAAATGAAGGCATCGCAGCTGTTGATCTTCGCAGGAATGGCAGTCTTGGCGCTCGGGTTCGGGGCGGGGCTGCAGGTCAAGGCCGCACCGGGCGCCGCGATCGCGGCGCCGATCTCGCCTCCCGGGCTTATGGGTGTCGTCCGTGACGAGCACGGCACGCCTTTGGGGGGCGTGGCCGTCTCGGTGCGATCGCCGGCACACACATTCACGACTTCGGTCTACACGGACGAGCACGGCGTGTATGTGTTCCCGCCGCTGGCGGCGGGCGAGTACCGGCTCTGGGCCCAGGCGGTGACATTCATGACGGAGCACGCCGAACTGGTGCTCGATCGGCGGCATACCGCCCACCGTGATCTGACGCTGTGGCCGCTCGACCACTACGAGGCGCAACTGACGGGCGTGGAGTGGTACGACGCCCTTCCGGACGATACGGCGAATCATCGGCGCATGAAGCAGATTCTGTACGTCACCTGCAGTGGCTGCCACGGGCTCGACGTGGTCCTGCAGAATCGGTTCGACGAGACAGGCTGGCAGGCCATCATTCGGGCCATGGAGTCCGCCTGGTACAGCGGCTGGCGTGGTGCCTCCGACTTGCCTGTCAGCGAACTTCGATGGGAAGGCCAGATCATGCGGCATCACCGGGATGAGCTCGCCAACTACCTCGCGGAGATGCGTGGTCCCAGTCCGTCTCCAATGGCGATCAGGCCGATGGCACGTCCCGCTGGAGAAGCCGCCCGCGTCGTGGTTACAGAGTACGACTTGCCCGTGTCGGCGCGCGAGAATGAACTGCCGTGGTACAACGGTGCGGACTGGATGGACGGGCCCTCCACGGGCATGCACGGTATCGTCGGCACGCACGATGTGGCGGTCGACGCTTCCGGCAAGGCATGGATCTCGCATTCAGGAAGCCGCAGTACCTTCGAGACAAACCGCAGCGTGCTCAAGCTGGACCCAACTAATGGTGCGATGACCGCCTACCAGTTGCTCGATGGAAAGGGAGCGATGGTTCCCGTCGAGCAGATCAGCGGCGTGGATGAGATGGGCAACATATGGATGCATAGCGACGACGCTTTCATCAGGCTCAACACCAGGACCGAGACCTTCACCGCCTATCCGATGCCGACCGTAATGGGTGGCATGGCGAATTCGACCGACGTTGACTCCAGGGGGCGGGTGTGGGCAAACGCCCGTTTTGGTGCCGCCAGGCTGGATCCGGCCGGGTCGCCGAGCGCGGGCGTGGCATATCCCGGTTGGCAGCTGTTCCAGCAGCTGACGCCAGGAGATGGCGTAACCTACGGCATATCGGCAGACGCTGAAGACAATCCCTGGTGGTCGGAAAGCTACGTCGACAAGGTGGCCACGCGGAACATGGCCACGGGCGTGGTCCGCGAGTTCGACATGCACGATCCCGACTACGACGCGCGCAAGGCGCTCGCCACGGAAAGTGACCTGGCCTTCTACGACTCGATCGGTGCTGGTCGGTGGTCCACCAATTCGGCGTCGCCATTGCCATACGCCAACATGCCCCGACGACTGGCAGCCGACAAGCAGGGCCACGCGGTCTGGGTGCCGAATTGGGCGCAGTCGAATCTTGCGGAGATCGACATCCACACGATGCAGGTTACCTATCATCGCCTGCCCATTCACGTACACCCCTACAAGACCATCGTCGACCGTCATCACAATGTGTGGACGGATACATCCCTGGCCGATGCCGCGCTCAAGTTTGATCCTTCTTCGGGCAACTGGACGATCTATCGGCTGCCCAGTCGCGGCTGTGGATCGCGGCATATGGGATTCGACGACTTTCGCGACGAAGCCTGGGTCGCCTGCGACCAGGCCAGCAAGGTCGCGCGGCTACAGTTCCGGACGCCCGAAGAAATCCGGCAGCTGGTTGCTGCCAGTGCCGCCAAACGCAAGTGACGCGCCGAGATTAATCCCATGCTCCAGTGGTTCAGCACGCTTTCCCGCAGCGAAAAAAAGACCTTCTGGGCCTGTTTCAGCGGATGGGGCCTCGACGCGATGGACACGCAGATGTATGCGTTGACCCTGCCGACGCTGATCGCTCTGTGGGCCATGAGCAAGGGACAGGCCGGGTTCCTTGGAACATCGGTACTGATTTCCGCCGCACTGGGCGGTTGGATCGCCGGTATGCTCGCAGATCGCTACGGCCGCGTCAGGATCCTGCAGATTACAATCATCTGGTTTTCCTGCTTTACGTTTCTCTCCGGCCTTACTCATTCCTTTGCCGAACTGCTGGTCAGCCGCAGTCTGCAGGGGCTTGGCTTTGGCGGTGAGTGGGCCGTCGGCGCAGTCCTGATCAGCGAGACCATCAATCCGAAGGTGCGGGGGCGTGTGGTGGGTGCGATCCAGGCCGGCTGGGCGGTCGGCTACGCGATCGCCGTTCTCATCTCCACGATCCTATTCACCTACCTTACGCCGAATGTTGCGTGGCGGGTGTTCTTCTTCCTTGGCCTGGCACCTGCTCTGCTGGTCATCTGGATCCAGCGAAATATCGAAGAGGCCCCGGTGTTCAGCGAGTCCGGCAACGTCCAGGGCCGCAAGGTCAGTGTTTGGGAAGTGTTCACGAAACCCTACAGAACCACGATGTTCAAGGCCGTGCTGCTGACTTCTGGCATCTACGGCGGCAATTACGTGATGATCACCTGGCTGCCGGCCTACCTGAAGCTGGTGCTCAACCTTTCGATTGCCAGTATCGGAGGCTACCTGGCCATTAACATCCTGGGCTCCTTTTCCGGCGCTTTTCTCAACGGGTGGATGGCGGATGCGGTCGGGCGGCGCAAGACATTCATCATCATCGCAATGGCCCAGGCAGTCGCCGTCGCCATTTACACGCTGGCGCCGATCAATCTAACGGCAACGCTGATGCTTGGCTTTGTGCTGGGCACCCTGCAATCGGGCACCGCGGCCGGAACCGGCGCCTTCCTGGCCGAGCTCTTTCCCACTCACATCCGTGGGACGGCCCAGGGGTTCACCGGTAATGCCGGGCGTGCCATCGGCGCGGTCGTGCCCACGATCGTGGGCGTGCTGAGTGCAGACATCAAACTGGCTGCAGCCATGGGCCTTTGCGCGTGCGCGAGCTACCTGATCGTCGTGGCGGCGGCGCTGAGCGCCGCCGCCACGACGATCAGGT
>Ga0209067_10001944_pt1 | contig 12402 bp, 11 predicted proteins | sample ColStrG_CSR_2013_FD_187199 | JGI IMG/M metagenome (GOLD analysis project Ga0209067, IMG submission 187199) | Freshwater sediment microbial communities in response to fracking from Pennsylvania, USA - Cold Stream Run_MetaG_CSR_2013 (SPAdes)... | ecosystem: Environmental > Aquatic > Freshwater >... | reverse complement strand
TATTAGGCATTGGCCTGGATTTGATCATCAGTTTAATAGGATTTATTTTCCCGGCCAAAATTTTAGAAATTATGGGGGCGGATAAAACCGTAATTGCCCTGGGCACCCCTTATACCCGAATTTTATTCGGCGGAAGTATGGTAATCATGCTACTTTATCTTATCAATGGAATTTTTCGGGGTGCTGGAAATGCCTTCCTGGCCATGCAGTCCTTATGGATAGCTAATGGGGTGAACATCCTTTTATGTCCCTTATTAATCCATTTTTACGGGATTTCAGGAGCCGCTATGGCGACCACCCTCGGAAGGGGTACAGGGGTGCTCTACCAAATTTATCATCTTTGGAAGGGAGGATCGATTATTCGCCTGATAAAAACCTATTTTATACCCAATGGTTCTATATTAAAGAGCTTAGGACAGGTTGCATCGACCGGTACAGCCCAGTTTCTGGTGGGATCTGCCAGCTGGATTCTTATGGCTCGAATTATTTCCTTATTCGGTAGTGCTACCGTGGCAGGATATCAGGTGGGAATACGGATCCTGTTATTTTTTCTATTACCCGCCTGGGGAATGAGTAATGCCGCAGCCACTTTAGTGGGTCAAAACCTGGGAGCCAAAAAACCAGATAGAGCAGAGGAATCGGTTTGGAAAACAGCGAAATATAATTCCGCATTTATGGCTTTGGTCACTCTAATTTTTTTGCTTTTCGCCAAGCCTATCGTGGGACTCATCAATTCCGAAGCAGAGGTAGTAAAAATAGCCGTTCAAGCCTTAAAGATCATTACCCTGGGTTATATTTTCTATGGAATTGGAATGGTCATGATGAATGCCTTTAATGGAGCGGGAGATACCCGAACACCCACCTTAATCAGCTTATTTTGTTTTTGGTTATTTCAAATACCCTTCGCCTATGTCCTGGCTATTTATTTAAAAATGGGACCCCTGGGGGTTTTTTTAGCCATCATTATGGCAGAAACCTTAATCGCCGCTATTTCCTTTATTTTATTTAAAAGAGGCAAATGGAAGCTCATTAAAATTTAGTCCAAAAAAAAGGGGGCTGCCTCCTATTTATGAGACAGCCCCCTTTTTTTACGAAATCAAGATTTTACAAAGCATCCATTTTGGCTTTTACCTCCTTGGCTTTTTCCACTTGGTTATCACGAGTATAGATTTCTCTCAGTGAACGGAGTGTGTTTAAATCCTTCGGATTGATGGAGCTGGCCTTCTCCAAATAAGGCTTCGATTCCTCCAATTGCTTTTTAAATTTTACAACGGCTGCATCATATTCTTTAACCTTATTGGCAGGCAATTTATTAGCAGCAGCGATGGTAGCGGCGGCCTGATTGAAGTAAATAGCCCCAAGGTTAAAATTAGCCTCAAAGCTATTTGGATCTTTTAATACAGCAATTTTATAGGTGGTGATAGCACTATCCGGCTTTTTTAACTGCTCATAAGCCGAACCTAAAACTACGTATAAACTGGTATTGGAAGGATCTAAATCAATCGCCTTTTTAATTTTGGCAATCTTGCTGGACCCTTTTTCATGGGAAAGCGTATAGTTCAAATCCTCCACAACCAATGAATTATCCTTTGGGAAGGCTTTCAAACCCGAATCAAGGGTTTTTTTATAGCCAAGACTGTCCTTTTTTGCCTTTTGCAAGGTGGCGATATAATAATAGTACTGAGCCTTTTTATTGAATTGATTTAATTTTTGATAAGATTCTATAATTCCCATGGTATCCTTGGCTCTGGAATATGCCGCTACTGTGTTCAATACAAAGGTGGTATCATTGGGAAGAATGGCCGAAACCTGTTTAAAATAATCTCCGGCTTTTTTGAAATCAGCCGAATTATACGCCTTCATACCCATATTGGAATAATACTGGGCGATATTCAAATTGGATTTTTTAATCTCATCCTTGAATTCGGCTTTTGTATCCAATTTTTGAACTGTGGCAATGGCTTTTTTAGCTTCATCCAGGTTGGTTGCCAAATCGGCTTTTTTGGTGGTATCCAATACCAGGCTGGAATAAATTAAGGATCTATACGCCCAGGTTCTGGCCTCATCCTTGGTTTTGGGATTAACCGTTGCCTTATCAATAGATTCTTTGGCTTTTGAAAACTGGTTAATGTTAAACAGGGTATAAGCGCTTAAAACTTCAGATTTTTGGGCGCGTAAACCCAATGTTCCAAAAACAATAAGGGCTAAAAGGAATAACTTTTTCATGTTTGTAGAGGAGTTGATCTTGATTTGATTTTTATAGGGATTTAGTTAAACTCTGGATTTTAAGGTACGGGGTCTATTTCAGGTAAATTATCGGGGTCATCTGTTGAATCTCCCGTATTTTCGGTTTCTGAATCTTCAGCTTCTTTATATTCACCCATTTTAGCGATGGAGGCTATGGCATCATCCTCACTTAATCGAATTAATCGAACTCCCTGAGTTGCCCTACCCATCACTCTCAATTCCTCTACCGATATTCTAATGGTAATTCCTGATCGATTGATGATCATTAAATCATCATCTTTTCGAACATCTTTGATAGCAATTAATAATCCGGTTTTCTCTGTTACATTCAGAGTCCTTACCCCTTTTCCACCTCGATTGGTTACCCGGTAATCCTCAATCTCTGATCTCTTACCATATCCCTTTTCGGAAACCACTAAAACGGTCGTTTCAGGGTCATTCACCGAAATCATTCCAATTACCTCATCATCCGGCTCAGTAAGGCTAATTCCTCTAACTCCCGAGGCCGTTCTACCCATGGGTCTTACCGTACTTTCATTAAATCGTATCGCCCTTCCCGATTTAATCGCCATAACTAATTCCGATTTTCCATCGGTTAAAAGGGCCTCTAGTAAATAATCCCCTTCATTAATAGTAATGGCATGAATTCCATTCGTTCTAGGTCTGGAATAAGCCTCAAGGGTGGTTTTCTTGATGGTACCTTTCTGGGTACACATAACGATATAATTCGAATTTAGGTATTCCGGATCATTTAAGCCCTTCACTTTAATAAAGGCCTTTACCTTATCTTCTTTTGAGATTTGGATTAAGTTTTGGATCGCCCTACCCTTGGAAGTTCGGCTTCCTTCCGGGATTTCATATACTTTTAACCAAAAACAGGATCCCTGTTCGGTAAAGAAGAGCATATATTGATGGGTAGTGGCAATAAATAAATGTTCAATAAAATCCGATTCCCGGGAAGTGCTACCCATTGAACCTTTACCACCTCTTCCCTGACGCTTATATTCTGTACTCGGAGTTCGTTTTATATAGCCTTCATGAGAAATGGTGATTACGACCTCCTCATCGACAATAAAATCCTCCAAACGCATATCTTCTGCAGAATGAACAATTTCTGTTCGTCGCTCATCGCCATATTTTTCACGCATTTCGGTAAGCTCATCCTTGATAATGCCCATTCGAATGGATTCTGAAGCCAAAATTTCCTGTAATCGAGCAATCTCAATCAATAATTCGGCATGTTCCTCCCTGATTTTATCTCTTTCTAGTCCAGTTAATCTTTGTAAACGTAGATCCAGAATGGCTCTTGCCTGAATTTCAGATAAGGGGAATTGAGTCATCAAACCTTCCCGAGCTTCATCCGGGGTTTTAGAATTTCGAATCAGAGCAATCACCTCATCCAAATGATCTAAAGCAATCAATAAGCCTTCTAAAATATGGATTCTCTTTTGAGCTTCGGCTAATTCAAATTCCGTGCGGCGAATAACCACATCCTGCCTATGCTCTACATAATACCCGATTAAATCTTTAAGATTTAATAGCATGGGTCGCCCTTTCACCAAGGCAATATTATTGACACTAAAAGAGGTTTGAAGGGCGGTATATTTAAAAAGATTATTTAATACAATAGAGGCATTGCTATCTCTTTTTATTTCATAAACGATTCGTAAACCGCCTCGATCGGATGATTCATCCCTAATATTGGAAATCCCTTCAATTTTCTTTTCATTGACCAATTCGGCGGTTCTTTCCACCATTAAGGCTTTGTTTACCTGATAGGGAATTTCGGTCACCACAATTTGCTCTCGATCCTTTCCAACCACTTCAATCTCGGCCTTGGCTCGGATTACTACCCTACCCCTTCCGGTTTCAAAAGCATCTTTCACCCCATCATAGCCATAAATAATTCCGCCGGTCGGAAAATCGGGGGCTTTTATATATTGCATCAATTCGGAAACCGTAATATCTTTATTGTCAATATATTGTATGGTGGCATTTATCACCTCTGTAATATTATGAGGGGCCATATTGGTGGCCATACCTACGGCAATTCCGGAGGAACCATTAATGAGGAGATTCGGTACCTTAGAAGGTAAAACCGTAGGTTCTTCCAGGGTATCATCAAAATTCAACCGAAAATCAACGGTATTTTTATTTATATCCGATAGCATCTCCTCCGCAATACGCATCAGTCGAGCTTCAGTATATCGCATGGCAGCGGGGTTATCTCCATCCACCGATCCAAAATTTCCCTGTCCATTCACCATAGGATATCGAAGGGACCAAGCCTGGGCCATTCTTACCATGGTATCATAAACGGAGGCATCTCCATGGGGGTGATATTTACCCATCACCTCTCCTACTATTCTGGCTGATTTTTTAGTGGCTTTATTACTTCCAACCCCTAATTCAAGCATCCCAAACAAAACTCTTCGATGAACCGGTTTTAAACCATCACGAACATCGGGTAAAGCTCTCGAAACAATAACGGACATCGAATAATCGATGTAAGCCGATTTCATTTCATCTTCAATATTAATAGGTATAATTTTATCGCCTTCCGCCATTCTCTTCTTATATGATCGATTTCTAATTGATAAATCTCACGAAGTTAAAAAATCTGAACAACTTTTAATTTCCCATTAGGAATTAGAATAGTTATAAATTAATCCAGTCGATTCCTTTTTTTAAATGTTTTAAGGTAAAAGTCTCTGGATTACCAATAATTGATTGGGTATCCGATGGCCAGGATGCCATGGGGGGTAAACTCATCAAAATAGATTCAATTCGTCCGTTGGTTTCAAGACCAAATTTAGTGCCTGCATCATAGACTAAATTAAATTCAACATAACGCCCTCTTCGAATCCATTGCCATTTTTTTTCGTTCTCCGAATAGGGACGATCCTGATATTTAACCAAAAAATGCTTGTAAATAGGAACAAAGGCCTCGCCTACCCCTTTTACAAACTCAAATATTTCCTGAATGGACCTACCCAAACCGGCCTCCATTCGATCAAAAAATATTCCCCCAATGCCCCGGGTTTCATTTCTATGCTTTATAAAAAAATACTGATCCGCCCATTCCTTAAATTTCGGATAATATTCTGGTTGATATCGATCGCAGGTCTCCTTTAAAAATTGGTGAAAAAAATGAGCATCCTCCCGGATAATATAATGGGGGGTTAAATCAATGCCACCTCCAAACCAGGATCTTCCCCCATCCATTTCAAAATACCGAACATTCATATGAATAATCGGCATATGGGGATTTATGGGATGAATGACTATAGAAACACCGGTGGCGAAGAAATTTACATTTTCAACTCCAAAAGCCTTTTCCAAACTTTTAGGAAGAGCCCCCTCCACTGCCGAAAAATTAACGCCCCCCTTTTCAAGTAAGCGTCCGTTGGTTATAGAATTGGATTTTCCTCCACCCCCCTCCGGTCGATTCCATATTTCGGATATGAATTGGGCCGAACCATCGATTTGCTCCAATTCATTACAAATCGCATCTTGTAAGGTTAAAAACCAATTTTTTACTTCCTCTCTGAATTCCATTCAAATGGTAACTATTCCTCTAAATAATTCAAATCCTTTCCAAAGGTTTCCTTAATATTCCATAAACCAATGGCGGCTAAAATTACCGTTAATAGGGCTACCCAAGTGGCGCTCATTAAAATTCCCCCACTGGGCTTTGCTAAACTTTGATATAAAAAAGCCAGGGGGATAACATAAGCCCTGGCGACATTGGGTAGAGAAGTAGCCGCTGTGGCTCTTAAATTCGTGCCAAATTGTTCCGCACCCATGGTTACAAACAAAACCCAAAAACCGGTACCAATACCTAAAATGACGCACATGGAATAGAAAACAAAGGAATTAACCTCAAAAAGGTTTAAATAAATAATCATTAAAATCCCAGCGAAAGGAATAAAAAAGCCGACCACTTTTTTTCTTGATTTAACCCATTGGCTAATGGCTCCCGAAAGCAAATTACCCACCGAACCTCCCATATAAGCATAGGAAATGGCTAATCCCGGTTCTACGGAGAATTTTAAATGTAGGGCAGTGCCAAATTCTCTACTAAATCCCATTAAAATCCCTATTATATACCAAATAGGCAGGGCAATAAAGGAAGTAAAAATATAACGCAATAAACGATCCCGATTTCCAAATAAATCAAAGATATTTCCTCGTATCTGAATTTTTTCGGCAGTTTCCTTATATATACCCGATTCCGCCACTCCTATCCTCAGAATTAATAATATAAAACCCAAACCTCCACCTACAAAAAAGGCAATTCTCCAATTAAACTTAATCGCAACAAAAGAGGCCACAACCGCCCCTAATATTCCTATAGCGGCGACCAGCATGGTGCCGTATCCTCGATTTTCTTTTTTCATGGTTTCAGATACCAATGTCACACCAGCACCCAATTCTCCGGCGAGCCCAAATCCAGCAAGAAAACGTAAAATCCCATATTGCCAGACTTCGGTAACAAAACCATTTAAAACATTGGCTAATGAATACATTAAAATAGAGCCAAATAGAACGGTTAATCTTCCTTTTTTATCGCCTATTATACCCCAAATAAAGCCCCCAGCAAGCAAACCAATACTCTGTATATTTAACAAACTCGTACCTATGGATGTGATTTCTTTGGTACTGCTTATTCCAATCCCCTTTAAGCTGGGAATACGTACAATTATAAAAAGCAAAAGGTCATAAATATCAACGAAATAACCCAGAGAGGCCACTAAAATTAGCCATCCGGCATTTCTTCTTAGGATAGATTCCTGTGAATCCAAACTTATTTCCATAAATAAATATTCAAATATTTTACCAACAACCAACGAATATATATAATTATTGAGCCTCTACTGCCTAATTCCTGATTTTTATAATCTAGTATTCCCCTGTTGTGGATATTTATTTCTTCCTATTTATTTTAAGCTTAATACCTTGTAAGAATGTTTACCAGAAAATTTTCCTCCAGAACATTAACCTGGTTATTGCGATTTTATCCTCCCCTATTATTCGGAGGAATTTGGGTTCAGGAAATCGATAAAGACTTTAGGTCGACCCGGGTAAAAATTCGAAAAACCTTATTGAACATAAATGCAGCAGGAACCCTGTTTGGAGGGGCTTTATATATGGCTACGGATCCTTTTTATGTATTGATGTTTTACCTATACTTCAACCAAAAAGGGTATACCTTAAGGGCCTGGTTAAAGAGTGGTCATATTGATTATATTAAACCCGTTAAATCATCCCTTGTATTTTATTTTGATTTAAGCCTTGAGGATTTTGATAAAGCCGAAAAAGCCCTTAAGGAAAATGGAAGGTTTGTAGGAATCTTTAAAGCTTTAGGAAAAAATAAAGAAGGAGAAATATATGTAACCATGGATTCGGAAGTTTATTTGAGGGATTTGAATTATCAAAAGCCGGCTTAATCCATTTAAATTCCTGTTCCATTTTTAATTATTTTTGATTCGTATGAATATTAAAAGGCTGATTTTAGAGGGAGAAGGGGTTAGTTTGGATTTTAAAAAAACCATAACCAGTACCCATAAAATTGCTAAGACTATGGTGGCCTTCGCCAATAACCGAGGAGGAAGGCTTTTGATTGGAGTGGGCGATGATGGAAATATTCAAGGGGTAAAAAATGAGGAAGAGGAACGATATATGATTCAAAAATCGGCGCATTTCTTTTGTAGACCTCAATTAGAACCCATATTTAATGAATATATAGTTGATCAGAAAATGGTTCTGGTGGTAGACATTGAAGAATCCGATATAAAGCCCCATTATGCCCTTTCCGATGATGATAAATGGTGGGTTTATATTCGAGTTCGTGATAAAAGTGTTTTAGCCAGTAAAATTGTGGTGGATGTATTGCGTAAAGAAACCAAAGGAGATAATGTTTTATTGCAATATTCATCCAAAGAAACGGCTCTTCTGAAATTCCTTCAGGAAAACGAAAGGATTACCTTAAAGGAGTATACTTCCTTATTAAATATTTCTAAAAGAGCTGCTTCCAGAATACTGGTCAACCTGGTTTTAATGGGGGTAATTCGAATTCATACTTCTGAAAAAACCGAATTTTATACTGCTGCCGGATGATTGCGAGCTGGATTAAACGAAAAAACAAGCCGTTTTCTGCCCATTATTCCAAAAATTTCAAGCTTGCCTATCCGGTTATGATCTCTCAATTAGGACATACCTTGGTGGCCTTATCCGATAGTATCATCATGGGTAAAAATGGGGCCATTTCCCTGGCAGCGGTAGCCCTTGGCAATTCTGCTTTTTCCCTGATTTTAATCATCGGTATTGGGATATCTTATGGCTTAACCCCATTAATTGCTCAAAGTTCAGGAAAATCAGACATAGCTATGGGTGGAACTTTGTTAAAAAACAGTCTTTTGGTCAATTTGATTACTGGAACCCTCCTTTTAGGAACGGGTTTGGTGGTTATGAATTTCATTGGACGATTGGGTCAGTCACCGGAAGTAGTTGCTCAGGCCAAGATTTTTATTTTTTATCTGGCCTTATCCATATTTCCCCTAATGATATTTTTAGGGTTTAAGCAATTTGCAGAAGGCCTGGGATTTACCCGTCAGGCTATGAATATCAGCATCTTAGGGAATATTTTTAATATATGCCTGGGTATTATCTTAGTATTTGGTCTTTTAGGAAATCCTAAAATGGGTATTCAGGGAATTGGAATAAGTACCTTTTTAGATCGTTTATTGATGTCGATCAGCATGGGTTTATTTGTTTTCTTTTCTCCTCATTTTAAAAAATATATCCATTTCTTAAAAAGCAGCCCCTTTTCTATGGATTTGGTAAAAAAAATATTATCCATCGGCATTCCGGTAGCCCTTCAGTATGTATTTGAAGTAAGTGCCTTTGCAGGAGCAGCCATTATGATTGGATGGATAGGGCCTATTCCATTAGCGGCTCACCAAATAGCCATTAGTTTAGCCGCCATTACCTATATGATGGCAAGTGGTATTTCGAGTGCCGCCACCATTCATAGTGGAAATTATTGGGGTGCCGAGGATTTTAAAGAGCTCAGAAATTCCGCCATTGGCAGCTATCAAATGGTGGTATTTTTTATGATTCTTTGCGCTTTGATCTTTTTTCTACTTCGAAATTACCTTCCCCGGTTTTATATTCAGGACGAAAGGGTAATTCAATCGGCGGCTTCTTTGATCTTAGTGGCAGGGTTTTTCCAACTTTTTGACGGGCTTCAAGTGGTTGGCTTAGGCATTCTAAGAGGCATGTCGGATATGAAAATACCTACCTTGATTACTTTTTTTTCCTATTGGGTAATTGGACTTCCTTCCGGGTATTTATTAAACTTGTATTTTCATTGGGGAGCCGTGGGCATTTGGATTGGTCTATCATTAGGATTAATGACTGCCTCTATATTAATACTTTTACGTTTTTTTAATAAAATTCATGGGTTTAGGATGAAATAATTGGGTATTTTTACGAACAAATTTTTCTATGTGCCGTTCTAAAATTACTTTTCTTTTTGCCCCTTTAATTTTTATACTCTTTCTAGTTTCATTTAATTCGCTTTCGGCTCAGACCCTTAATGACAATAAAAAGCCGGAAACGAAACCGAATTCCGGTTCAAATCCCAAAAAAATAGATACCGCGGGTATTGCTGGAAACTATTCTACGAATCACTCTCAGGTTAAACTGCTTCCTCCGGAAAAACTTACCAAGGATTATACCGATGCGCTTAAACAGATTCTAAATTTGAATAATGCCCAGTATGATAAAATGTTACAGGTAAATCGGGCCTTAATTGATAAAATTGATGCCTTGGTGTATAGTTCAAAGGATTATTCCACCTTTTTACAGGGTCTAAAACTGGCCGATAAAATTCGATTAGATAAATACAAGGTTTTTTTAACCCCTAATCAATTCAAGGCTTATACTCAGGATTCCAGTCTTTCTGGTTTAAACAAGGTAAACGTCAAAAACAATGTATCCTCAGGGGTACCTGTTATGAAATAAATCGGATAAGACAGAATACTATCCGAAATAATCTACGCCAATTTTAAAGGTTTGGCAATGAGCATTTACAATATCCTGTATTCGAGGAGAATATCCCCCACCCATACAAATCATTAGGGGAATCCCTCTATGATACGCTTCTGAAATAACCTTTTTATCACGGAGTTTACAGGCCTCCGGGCTTATATTTAGCTTTCCTAAGGAATCGGTTGATAAAATATCGACCCCAGCCTGGTAAAAAATAAAATCGGGATAAAAGGTGTTTAATATTTCATCAAGATTTTCATTCAATAATTTTAAATATTCAAAATCGCTTATTCCGTCGATAAGGCCAATATCTCGGTTTGACCGTTCTTTATGAAATGGATAATTATTTTGACCATGCATAGAAAAGGTATAAACCCTATCTTCATTTCTAAAAATTTCTGCGGTACCATTGCCCTGATGCACGTCCAGGTCAACGATTAAAATTCGATGGGATTTCTGGCTCCGAAGAAGATGATTGGCTGCAATGGCCTGATCATTTAAAATACAGAATCCTTCCCCCCTATTGGTAAAGGCATGATGGGTTCCTCCAGCAATATTAAATGCGATTCCGTTTTCCAGGGCTTTCAATGATCCCTCCAAGGTTCCTTTCGCAATTCGAGTTTCTCTTTCTATTAGGGATTTTGAAAGAGGAAACCCTATTTTTCGGATATGGGCCGGACTAAGGCTAAGATTCGTCAATTCATTCCAGTAATCCGGGCTATGGGTACCCAGGATTTCATCCTCAGACAGTAAATTGGGTGTGAAAAAATTTTCAGGATCCACTATTCCTTCATGCAGCAATTGAGCCGGAATTAATTCATATTTCTCCATAGGGAAACGATGCCCAGGGGGAAGTATATGTTTAAATATGGGATCGAAAGCGATATAAACCAAAGCTTAGGTAAGTAATGACCTAGATTATGTATCCAATTTAATTAGTTGAAGGATCTTGGAAAGATATTCCAAATCAACGGAATCAAAATGGGCGTATTCATCATGATCAATATCCAATACAGACCAAACCCCATTTTGGTTTTCAAGAGGGATAACGATTTCTGATTTGGATAAACTACTGCAGGCAATATGGCCAGGGAATAAATCGACATTGTCAACTAGAATAGGCTTTTTTTCCTTCCAGGCGGAACCACATACCCCTTTTCCAAAGCCGATTCTTGTGCAGGCCAAAGTCCCCTGAAAAGGTCCTAAAACCAGTTCATTCCCCTTTACTAAATAAAAGCCCACCCATAAGAAATGAAAGGTTTCCTTTATCACAGCACATAAATTGGCCATATTGGCAATTGTATCGGTCTCCGAACCTAAAAGATCCTTAAGGGGCTCCAAAATGGATTCATATCTTTCTGACTTGGATTCTCCCAAGGACATTATATTTATTTCCATAGATTGATCAATTTGTCTGAATTTACATACAGTAAGACTTAAAAACCTTACAATATGGGTAAGAATTATTTAAACGAATATAAACTTTCCTACAAGACTAAATGGAAAAATGGGATTAAAACCTATTTTAATGCCAATTTGGAGGAATTTCAAGGAATTTAATTTTTTAAAATTCTTGAAACTTTTTTGTGGCATGATTTTGATACATACGAACATGACCATCCTTAAAAAATGGTCAAGGTTTTTTGGTTTAGTTAGGTTTAATAGTTAGGGAGGCTATCTGCTGACGGCAGGTAGCCTTTTTTATTAACTTTAGAAATGCGCTTTATCAAAAACATTCCCCATAAGGTATTAGGAATTTCTCTTTATTCCATCAACCGTAAATACCTGGTAAAATTTGAAAAATCTGATTTTGAAATCGCCTTTAAAATATCCGAGGAGGAGGTCCTAAGCCTGGAAGAATTAGAAGCAAAAATTTTAAATCCCGATTTCCTGAACAAAATTAACCAGGAATTGATTCAAATTCATTCTCATATGATTCAATTTATATTGGATTGACCCTGGGTGAAAAAATCTTAACATCTAAAATGTTAGTTTAATTAATTTAATATAATAAATTGATTATTAATATTTTATATTCAAAATTTTTTGAAAACCAAATTTTATTTGGCGAATCCGATTCTCTTTGGTCAGGAAAATAGG
>Ga0209067_10001941_pt1 | contig 12428 bp, 11 predicted proteins | sample ColStrG_CSR_2013_FD_187199 | JGI IMG/M metagenome (GOLD analysis project Ga0209067, IMG submission 187199) | Freshwater sediment microbial communities in response to fracking from Pennsylvania, USA - Cold Stream Run_MetaG_CSR_2013 (SPAdes)... | ecosystem: Environmental > Aquatic > Freshwater >... | reverse complement strand
ATAAACCGCCGGACGCTCGATGCGACCAGAATCCGGCCACCACAATTCAGGCGCTTTGTCACCTACACGGAAAGCGACAGTTGTCGTCAGCGATTCTGCTTTGGGATTGGCGACAAAATAAATTTCAGCATCGGCGCTGCGGCGATGGATGAAACCGAGTTTCGCCGAATTTTCAAAATCTGGTTTCACACCTAGCTCGGCAAAAATGGTATCGAGATTCTTGCCCCAAAAGACACGGCCTTTGCCAAACTGATATTCACCCGGTTGCTTCAAATCGGCCTCGCCCCAAATTTCGTGAGCGAGCGTCTGCACTTCGACGTCGCACTTCGGAAAATTTTCTAGACTCGGCGAGCGCGACGGCGGCGTGCCGACGACCGTCGCCCCCGCCTTCACTAGGGCGCGGATTTTTTTCAGTAACTCGGGCCGCATCGTTGCCGATTCCGGTAATACCAGCAGCCGGTAGCTCATGCCGTCCGGCAGCACCAACCGGCCATCCTTCACCGCCAGCCGGTGCTCGATCACGTCGGCGTTGATGAAGTCATAGTCAAATCCGGTCGGTAAAGCTGGCTGTTGCGGGCCGACCATTTTGGGCGCGTCCTCGCTGATGAAATACGCCACGTCCGCGACGTGTTTGCCGGTCTGCAACAGCACGGTGCAGCGGCGCAGATAATCAATCCACGCCTTCGACTGCTCGAACCAAGTGTTGTTGCGGTTGAACTCCGTGCCGAACCAGGCATTCACGCCGGGAAGTTTTTCGTCCGTCGGCTGATGAATATAGACGTGGAACACGAACTGGTTGATGCCTTCGCAGAACGCCCAGTCGCCACGCGCTTTCAAGTCGCGGGGAGAGTTGATGAAGGCCGGACCGCCGGTGAAAGCCTCTGCCCAAGTGATGGGCTTGTCATAAATGTTCGCGGCGGAAGAAGCGTCGCGCAATTCATACCGACCAAGATAGCCCGTGTCTTGCTGATTCAGAAAATCGCCGTTGGCCCAGAACTCGCCTGCTATCTCATCGCAGTCGCCACCATACTGCAAAAACTCCGCCGGAAAACCCCAGTGCCCGTAATTCTCCAGCCACATCTTCATGCCGTGCTCATGGCACAAGTCACTCAAGCCACCGACATAATCCTTCGCCACTCGATCCGCGACCAAGCGCCGCAAGTCCCAGAGAAAACGATCCGACTGATCCACGCTGCCGACGATGCGCCCGGTCATCACCGGCAGGAACCGTAGCGTCTCTGAAAATCCGTGGCGAAGCCATCGGTCCAATTCTCCGGGCCTGTCTCATAGCTGTCGGCCACGACGTGTTTCCAGGACTTGCGCTCCGCTGGCGTCAGCCGCTTGAGCAGATTGCCGACATACGCTTCGAAGTGCGCCCGCAACGGAACGCGATTCATCTTGTCCACTTCAAACCCGGTCGCCTCCGGCGGTGCCGGAGCGTTCTTCGTGCCGGTAGGCGTGAGCGCCGTGCGCAACACAATCCAATCGCCGGCCGGCACGTCCCACTGCAACGTTCCATCCGCCGCCATCAACTTGCTCAGATTAAGCACGGCGTCGGGCTTGACCACCAAACCGGACGCATCCGGTTCGGTTCCGCCGGGCCAAGTATAAAAATCATAAAGCGGATGGGGATCCTGACAGACCTTCTGCAGCGATTTTTCTGCATAACTTTCCACGCGCGCCGCCGGCGAAAGCTGGATGTGGCCGAGTTCGCAGGCCGCCGAAAATTTCAATTGGAAGAATCGCGCGGAGGTCGCCGGAAAAGTCGCCACCACTGGTGCGAGCGGCACCGGACCGACGGCGACCATCAGATTGTGCCGGTCGATCGCAAACTTCTTCACCGTGCGATATTGCTGCCCGTCATCCGATACGAGCAATTCAGCCGAGACATTGATTTCCTTGATCGGTTGCACCGTCACGCTCCGCGCTGTGAAGGGCGAGGGCATTTCAAAATTCACCATCATTGACGTCCGCGAAGTGATCTTTGCTAACTCACCTTCACCGGCCGGAGCCGGAAATGCCAGCACCGCGAGGTCTTGAAACTCGCCTGTCGTCAGCGGTAGCTTGCCCACGAAATGTTGCGGCCCGTGCAGCCGCAGTTCCGGCAGCGTGACGTAGCGCATCGCCTGCGACGGTTTCACCCACGGCCCTCCCGACTGACTCCAGCCCGGTGAGTTGAACAAGCCGATGTCCAGGCCGAGCCGCGTGCCTTCGCGCACGGCGTGCTCGATGTAACTCCACCATTCATCCGTGAGCGCCTTGGTCGTGCTGGTCGATGGCGTGCCGCTCTGGCCGCTGATGACGCCGATGTAGCCTTCGCCGATGCCGACGCGCTTCATCGCTTCGAGGTCGCGCGTGATGCCCTCCTTGGAAATCTGGCCGTCCATCCAATACCAGTAGCACCGGGGTTTGGTTGTCTCGGGTGGCGTGGCAAATTTATTTTCTAAATCATCCGCCGCAACGGCGCAGAAACACAAAAGTATTCCACCAAGCGTTAGCAATGTAAGTTTGTCAGCACATTTCATATGTCATTATTTTTCAGATGGGAATTGTTCAGGCAACAACAGCAGGCTCCCAAAGCCGCCGATCTCAAGGTCGTCTGGCAAGACCTTCTCAGTAATCTTGCCGGTGGTTGGATCGAATGCTTTTACTTTGGCAGACACCGCTGACGATGCACTCGCCTTGATCGATTGCTTGGTCTGGTTGACCAACAAATAAAGCGGTTGATCTCCGCGTTGAAAACGGGCGACGGCCAGACGCTCGGAACCGGATGCAAATCGCAGATTAAAATTCGCGGGGTAAGGATTTGGAATCTGCGCGGCAAGGTCGGCGGGGTGAATGACATTCGCTTTTTTAAGAGCGGCGACAACTGACGCATCATCTCGCGCATACTCGCCATGCTGCGGCTTGGTGTCCACCCACAACACGGTGCCACCGCTGGCTTCAAAGGCTTTGATTTTTTTGAGGACGGCCAGCGGCAGAAATTCCATTTGCGGCATGATGAGATAACGAAAAGAACCAGAGCCGATTTTCATGGCTCCTTTGGCGACATCAGATTCCGCCACCGCTTCGGGGTGGACGAGGGTGAACGTGATGCCGGCTGTGCGCAGTGCGTTCTCGGTGTTATCCATCGCCGTCTGTCTTTTTTCATAGGTCGGCAAGACTTCAGGCCAAAATTTATTGGACGGACGGTAATCCGCCTGAAACATGGCGACCGGGTAGTAGAGCGCGACGGAGGTTGCTGGGCGCGCGCCCCGCAGCAGCACACAGACGCGTCCGATATATTCGCTCAAGTCTCGATAATCGTTGGTCGTGTAGCCGGAGGCTCTGCCGTCAGAATAGGCATCCAGCGGCAGATACGAACTAAACGTGTTCACCCCATCCAGCAAAGCAATATTCGCCGCGTGCCGGACAAGTGGTGTGGCCGGGGAAAGTCGGCGCAGCCCGCCGCCCTGGATGATGGGGTCGAGGAGGCACAGGGTTGTATCTCGCTTTTTCCAAACCGCCACGGCGGTCACAAACTGAGCCAACTGATCTCGAAATGTCCCGAACTGGTCAAGGTTGGGAATGCCGATTTCCATGGCGGGAACATCCAGCTCGGAGAAAACCTTCAGATAGTCGCCATAGTTAGCCACCTGCATACTGAGATATTCCGTCAATAAAAAGTGCCCACTGGAATGCACGCCGCGCACATTGCACCACTCGCGGATTTGGCGCGCAAAATTGACCGAGAGCAGCTCGCCCACCGTCTGCTGGAAGTGCATCCGCACGCGCCGCGCTTCCGTATCGTCTCCTTCAAACAGTGTGGCGAGGCGCGGCATCAAGTCATAGCCGTGCATCTCCTTGAATTTTTTCGGCAGTTCATCATTCCAAGGCATGCAGGCAAACCGGGATTCATTCCCTGGCTTGAAGTAAAGTTGCATGAGATTGGGTTCATTGGCATAAAAGCCTTCGACCTTGGCTGGAAGATCTGTGATTCGCGCGGCGATGGGCGCGTGCATATCGGCGATGAATTGGGCGATCGCATTCGAATTGAGCAGATCCGGATAATGTCCGGTGCCGCCAAACTCCGGGGTGGACTGCGCCTGCGTATCTATATTGCGAATGACCGTGGCGAAGGCACACAACCGCCACGGACCTTTTATCCCGCTGGCTTCTATACTTTGACTGCCTATGGGAACGGTTTGCCCGTGCGTAAGTTCAGGTCGACCGTCAACCAACGGATAAAGCACAGCGCTGACAAATCGTTCCGCTCCGGCGGGAAGCTCAATGGCAACGGGCCCGATGTTGGTGCCACTCTTCGCTATCAGGGCGAGGCCGCGCACTTCATACGCGGGATTTTCCTGAACCACGCGACCGCCCGCCATGCCGCTCGGATAACCAAAGTCATCCGCCAGCCATACCTTCATCCCTTTCTTCTGGGCGGCATCCACGAGCGGGCCGATCTGCTTCGGGCCATTGGTTCCCGACTGGTAAAGTTCCTCGTAAAAAAAAGCCATGAATCCCCCGATGCCGTAGCGCGGAAATTTTTCGAGCAATGGATCTTTTAGGCCATACTGCACGAGTCGGTATTCGTTCGGCGGATTGCGAAAATTCGCCTCCAGATTTTCCAACTGCGCCGACGTAGAAGCGACGGGATGTTTGGTAGGATCGGCGGCGGTTGCGACAGACATTCCTGCCGCCATCACGACGAGTTCCAGCAGTGCGACAAAGGTGAATTTACGCTCGTTCACTGGTTGACATAGATTGCCGCCGCAGTTGGTGGTGGAGCAGTTATCTGAGGTGCTCATTGTTTTGGAAACGTTGCTCAAAACATCATTCGCTTTTCACGAGAGGATAACAGGTGAACGGTTCATTCTGCACTTCCCAATATGGCAGATATTTCATTTGTGCGTTGCCAGCGACCGCGAAATGCAGCGGCTCGCCGGGAACGGCTTGGAGCAAGTGCGGCAGTTGTTTTGAATCCGCATGAAATGCCGCGTCATTTCATCAACGGTCATCGCTGCGAGCAGATACTCAAGGTTGTTCGCCATGACCTTTTTGAAAAGTCCCTCGCCCAACTCGACTCCGCCCACCGGAGCCTGCGCCCGATAAGCCACCGGTTTCCAGCGATCCGGCGGAATGATATTTCCGGCATTGTCCGTCATCACATACTCGCCTTGCGGACGTGGCGGGCGGGTCAGCACGTTGGTTGTTCCCAGATCACCCGCCTGCGAATCGGAAACACGTCCGCCTTCCGCGACATCTCGTCCGCCAGAAAGAACGGTCATTTTAGTCAGCGCGAGTTCCTGCTGACGGAGCCGGTTTGCCGTCAATCGCACATACCTGCCCCGCACCTCACGCGCCGCGAAAGTGCCCACAGCGTCCTTGGGATCGGGATAATCCGCTTGCGAACAATCGGCAATCGCCGTGGTCGAGTGGAATCCGAGATCGGGCGACACTTCGAGTTTGAAGCGGGCCGGAAAGCCCTGCGACTCGCCGCTCCACCAAACCACCATCGGCAGCAGTTTCACCGCGTCAATCTTCCGCTCCACACCCAAGTCCACTTGCACCCAGCGAGTTTCGTTTTCGGATTTTACTTTTTCCGATTCATAGACGGCGGTGAACAACCGGGCGACCCGTTCCACCCCCATGCCAGCGGCCTGGCGTGCGTCGGCGGTAGTTTCCGCCGATGCTGGAAGAGCAATCCCAGACAACAGCAGGCATAAAAAAGAGATGGTGTATTTTTGCATTTTTACAATTTCTGATTCGCTTCGCTGTTAATTGAACTTTGGAACAGCAACTGCCGCGCTGGCAGTGAACGTGCCGGATTTTTCCGGCGACCTGAAGACGTTTTTGACAGCGTTCAGATACGCCATGCCATGCACTTGATCCGGCTCCAAATAACTGCCCTCGGTCCAAATGCCAGACCGGCGCCGCTCCACGCGCCACTGATTCGGCCTGCGTCGACATTTGATAGCCTATGAAATGCAGTCCGTAACCTGAAGCCCTCAAGCCGATGGCGTAAGCCAGACGCGAGGCCAAGCTAAACACTGCTGCATAGCTGCCTTTCTTTTTGGCACCAGTTGGCAGCTGATGAATTTCCGCAACCTCTGCCACCATGGCCGTCACGTTCGGCAACATGCTGCCAATCCCCACCCAATAACCAGCGTGCAAAATAACGAAGATGACTAATGAAAATGGGAGGCCATAGTCGCCCACCAAGAGCAAATTTCCCGCTCGCACCAGCCCGGCAAGAAAGATCAGCGCCAAAACACCATTGCCCGCCACGCTAATTCGTCCCCCCAAAAGCACGGTAATGTTCTTGTCAAAACGTTTTGCCAGTCCCATTTAAGAACCGTGTGAAGCCATGCCCCCACTGGCTGAGAAACGCGCAGAAGCCCAACAGCAAATAGACCTACAGGGCAGTCCACACCTGCCAGCGGATGGCGTTGGCATTCTGACCGAGGAAGTTGGCCAGTTGGAGGGTCGCTTGAGTTCCTTGAAGAAGACCTCGATGCTCCAGCGGCAGCGGTAGAGGTCGCAGATGGTCTGGGCGCTCCACTTGAGGTTGTTGGTGAGGAAAACCGTTTCCTGCAGTTCGCCGTCCACCTCGACCCGCGCCACCACCCGACGCAGTTCGACGGGATAGGCTTGGCTGGCCGCCCCGTTCATCCGTGTCAGCCCAACTCCCTCGTAGCATTACTCGGCGCACAGCGCCAGGACTTGCTACCGCAACCCGGCCAATGCGGGCATTCTCAGGGAGTTCCGACGATTGCAAAATCAGGCGTTGACACCTTGGCGGGATTCTGTTTTCATCCACGACCCTTTACGGGAATCAATTTATGTACGCAGTATTAGAAACTGGAAGCAAACAGTATCGCGTGGTGGCGGGCGATACGCTGGAAATCGAGCGCCTGGACATCGAAGCCGGCAAGCCGGTCACGTTTGACCGCGTGCTGCTGGTCAACAATGATGGCAAAATCACCGTGGGTGCGCCCACCGTGAAGAGCGCCACCGTCGTGGCCGACGTGGTGGAACATATCCGCGGCGAGAAAAAGCTCACTTTCAAAATGAAGCGCCGCAAGGGATATCACAAAACCATCGGTCATCGCCAGGAACTGACCATCGTCAAAATCAAAGAAATCAAAGGATAATTTATGGCACACAAGAAAGGTCAAGGCAGCGTCCGCAACGGCCGCGATAGCATCAGCAAGCGGCTCGGCGTGAAAGAATTTGGCGGCGCGGTGGTCAGCGCCGGCAGCATCCTCATCCGCCAGCGCGGCAGTAAATTTTTGGCGGGCAAAAACGTGGGCACCGGCCGTGACTGGACATTATTCGCCCTCACCGACGGCAAGGTCACCTTCGACAAGAAGAGCCGCCGGATCAATGTGGTGGCGGCGGAAGCCGCGGCAAAAAATTAGTTTTTGCGCAAGATTTTCAGGGCGAGGTCTATTGGCCTCGCCTTTTTTGTTGGAGTTCAAGCCTTGGCTTGCCCGGCAATACGTTTATGATTTGTCTCCGGGCCAGTGCCCGAACTCCAACCAAGCTTATGTTCGTCGATCAGATCAAAATTTACGCCCGCGCCGGTCACGGCGGTAAGGGCGCCGTCGCGTTTCATCGCGAGGCCTACATTCCCAAGGGCGGGCCCAGCGGTGGCAACGGCGGCCGTGGCGGCAGCGTGATCCTCGAAGCGGATCACGATTTGAACAATCTCATCGCGCAGTTCTTTCAATCCAGACTGCTCGCCCAGGACGGCAAGGGCGGCGGCGGCAAGGGCTGCGACGGTCTCGCCGGCAAAGACCTCATCATCAAAGTTCCGTGCGGCACCATGGTCTGGAAACTGCCTGTCGAAATTCAATCTGGGGATGAAGATGCCGAGGAGAAACCGGTGCTGCGCTCCAGCAACCGCCAGCGACCGCTGATCCGTCATGCCAGCGGCGTGGCAGCGATGGAAGTTGATCTTTCAAAGGACGATCCGGAATCCAGTGCGGTCGAGGACAGCGTCAAAGGCGAACTCGTGGCCGACCTGACCGAAAATGGCCAGCAGTTTGTTTTGTGCAAAGGCGGACGCGGCGGGCTGGGCAACCGCAATTTCGCCACCGCCGCGCGTCAGACGCCGCGCTTTGCGCAACCAGGCGAAGAAGGCACCAACGAAGGCGAATATCTTTTCGAACTGCGCATCATTGCGGAGGTCGGACTCGTCGGTTATCCGAACGCCGGCAAATCCACCTTGCTCACGGCCATTTCCCATGCGCGGCCCAAGATTGCACCCTACCCTTTCACCACGCTGCATCCGCAGATCGGCATTTTGGAGTATCCGGATTTTCACCGCCTTACGGTTTGCGACGTGCCGGGACTCATTGAAGGCGCGCATCAAAACGTCGGCCTGGGTCACGCGTTTCTCCGTCACATCAAGCGCTGCAAAGTCCTCGCGGTGCTGGTGGACATGGCCGGCACGGACAACCGCGCGCCCTGGGATGATTACAAGAAGCTGCTGAAGGAATTGGAGTTGTACGATCCAACCTTGCTCGACAAACCGCGGCTGGTGGTCGCCAACAAAATGGACGAAGCCGTGGCCGAGGAAAATCTGAAGCAGTTCAAAAAGAAAGTCCGCAAGGTCACCGTGCTGCCCATCTCGGCAGCATTCGATCAGGGGATTGATAAATTCAAGGACGTCATCCGCGAGGCGGTGGCGGAAGCTGCCAAAGAAGAATCCTGAACGAGCTTTGCGTTGAGGGGCTTCGTTGCTTTAATGTCACCCAATTTATGTTGAAAGCTGGAATCGTCGGTCTGCCCAACGTGGGCAAGTCAACCTTGTTCAACGCCGTCACCCGCACTCGAAAAGCGGAGGCGGCGAATTATCCCTTCTGCACCATCGACCCGAACGTCGGCATCGTCACGGTGCCGGACGCGCGGATGTACGAGCTGCAAAAGATCGCCAAAACGCAGGTCGTGATTCCAGCAGCCATTGAGTTCGTGGACATCGCCGGCCTCGTCAAAGGCGCGTCGCAGGGCGAAGGGCTCGGCAACAAATTTCTCACGCACATCCGCGAGGTGGACGCCATCATGCAGGTGGTGCGCTGTTTCGAGGACGCGGACATTCATCACGTCGCCGGCAACGTGGATCCGGTCCGCGACATTGAAACAATCACGACGGAGCTGGTTCTGTCGGATTTGGAGGCGGTGCAAAAACGATTAAACAGCGTGGCCAAGGACGCCAAGCGCGGCGACAAGGAAGCGCTCGCGCAGGAAGCCGTGTTGAAAAAAATCGAGCCGCATCTCAACGCCGGCAAGCCCGCGCTCACGCTCGAACTCACGCCGGAAGACAAAGCCATCTCGCGGCTGTTCTGGTTGATGACGGACAAGCCCACCATCTTTGCGTGCAACGTGAAGGAAAGCGATCTGGCCACCGCCGACACGAACCCGCACGTCCTGAAAGTTCGTGAATACACTAAGCACCATTTCGCCTGCGAAGCCGTCGTCATCAGCGCGCAGATTGAAAGCGACCTGATTGATTTGTCGGATGCGGAAGCCCTGGAGTTTTTGAAGGAACTCGGCGTACAAGAATCCGGCGTCGGCGGCTTGATCCGCGCGACGTATCACCTGCTGGGGTTGCGGACGTATTTCACGGCGGGCGAAAAGGAAGTGCGCGCGTGGACGATCCATGCCGGCGACACCGCGCCGAAAGCGGCGGGCGTGATTCACTCGGATTTCGAACGCGGTTTCATCAAGGCGGAGACGGTGGCCTACGACGATTTGATCAAATGTGGTTCCGTCGCGGCGGCGCGCGAAAAAGGTTTGTACCGCATGGAAGGCAAGGAATACGTGGTGAAAGACGGCGACGTGCTGCTGTTCAAGTTCAACGTGTGATCTGTAGCGGCGGCGCTGTGCGCCGAGTCGAGCCACAGGCTCGACGCTGCACGCAGATGGACTGCACGGTGGCCGGGCTTGACTTGCCGCGCGGGAGTTTCGACTGTTTCGTCATGAAACAAATCCAATCCGTGGCCACCGCGCTGGCCTTCGCCTGTTTTGCCGGAATGGTCGTGGATACCACCGCCGCGCAACCCGGGGACCTGTTAACGGATTTGATTACCACCACCCGCGTTGAACAACCGCAGGCGCCCACGAATCGCCTTGAACTTTTCAACGGCAAAGATTTTGACGGGTTCGTCTTTACCTCGCGCAGCAGCGGCAACCAGCCGAGCGAAACCTGGATCGTCACCAACGGCGTGATTCATTGCACGGGGAAAACCATCGGCTACCTCCGCACGGAAAAAAGTCTTCGCGATTACAAGCTGATGGTGGAATGGCGCTTTCTCAAAGTGGCGCCCAAGGCCGACAACACCGGCGTGCTTGTTCACATGCAATTGCCCGACAAAGTCTGGCCGCAATGTGTCCAAGTGCAAGGCAAGCACGACCGCCAGGGGGATTTGTTTTTGATGGCGGGGGCGGAGAGCAAGGAGCATCGCGGCCTGGACGCGAACACGGCGCTCCCCCTGCGCGGCGAGTCGGTGGAAAAACCCGTCGGCGAATGGAACACTTCCATGACACTCTGTTCCAGCAATGTGGTGAAGGCCTACATCAATGACCGGCTGATGAATGAAGCCACGGAATGCACCGTGTCGTCCGGCTTCATCGGCATCCAGAGCGAAGGCGCGGATTTTGAAATTCGGAAAATGTTCGTCGAACCCCTGAATTAACCGCACGCCACCAACCGACTTTCAAGGTTCCGAGTTTTCCCCGCCGGGCTTGCGCAGGCGAACCACCGTTGCGCCCCAGCCGCCGAGTTGCGGATGCGCCAGCGCGAAAGAAAGCACCTCGGGATGCTTTTCCAAAATTGCGTGAACCGTGCGCCGCAATTGACCAATCCCCTTCCCATGAATGATCCGCACCTCCAGGATTCTCCGCACCTGACAAGCGGCCAGATAGTCCGGCACGAGTTCCTTCACCTCGCGTGGCTTGAACGTGTGCAAGTTCAGCACGCCGTCAATCGGCAGTTGCAGTGCTTCGTCCATGGGTTTGGAGATAACAATTTCGGCGGCGCAGGGAAAGAATTGATTCCAACTTCGCGCACGCATTAGCATGGCGGCATCAAGACGACCATTCGACAAGCCCGATTGTCCGACACGCCCTTCATCGCGGACTGCAACCTCCGCCTGGCGCGGGAAACCGAGCGGCGCCAGCTTGACCACGCGACGGTGACGGCGGGCGTGCGGGCTTTGCTGAAAGACGCCGCCAAGGGAACTTACTTCGTGGCCGAAAGCGCCGGCGTGCCGGTTGGCCAACTTCTGATCACGCACGAATGGAGCGACTGGCGAAACGGAAACTTCTGGTGGATTCAAAGCGTGTATGTGCTGGAACCCTTTCGCGGCGCCGGCTTATTTCGCGCCCTGTTCAAGCAGGTGCGGACGCGGGCGCGAAAACGGAAAGACGTCTGCGGCTTGCGGCTCTATGTTGCCGCGGACAACGCCCGCGCGCAGCAAGCCTATCGCCGCCTGGGCATGGACAAGACGCACTACGAGATCTTTGAAACTGAATTTGCCCCGAAGCGCTGACGGACTTTGCCGATGAAAAAAATCTTCGCCCATCTGTTCTGGTTGCTGCTGGCAGTGGCCGGAGCCGGAGCCTTTGCAAAACTCGCGCTGCATCGCGGCGAGGAGATCAGCTCGGTCTATATTTTAATCGCCGCGCTTTGCACATACGCGATCGGCTACCGGTTTTATTCCAAGTGGATTTCCACCCGCGTGCTGATGCTGGATGACCGCCGCGCCACGCCGTGCGAAGTCCACGACGACGGCAGGGATTTTTGCAAAACCAACAAGTGGATCGTCTTCGGCCACCACTTCGCGGCCATCTCCGGTCCGGGGCCGCTGGTCGGGCCGGTGCTGGCGGCGCAGTTCGGCTATCTGCCCGGGACCCTGTGGATATTGATCGGTGTGGTGCTCGGCGGGGCGGTGCAGGATTTTGTTATTTTGTTTTGCTCGCTGCGGCGGGACGGGAAATCGCTCGGGCAGATGGTCAAAGAAGAATTGAACACCACCGCCGGCTACCTCGCGCTGGTGGCCATCCTCGCCATCATGGTGATCCTGCTCGCGGTGCTGGCACTCGTGGTCGTGAAGGCGCTGGCGGAAAGTCCCTGGGGCATTTTCACTGTGGGCGCGACGGTTCCGATCGCGATGTTCATGGGCGGTTACATGCGTTTTTTGCGCGTGGGAAAAGTTTTGGAAGCCTCGGTCTTCGGCGTCGCCCTGTTGCTGCTCGCGGTGTGGGGCGGCAAGCTGGTGCATGAAAATGCCCACTGGGCGCAGGTCTTCGGCCTGCGCGACATCTCGCTGGCCTGGACGATCCTGCTCTACGGCTTTGCCGCCAGCGTGCTGCCGGTCTGGCTGCTGCTGGCCCCGCGCGCTTATCTCAGCACGTTCATGAAGCTCGGCACCATCTTCGCG
>Ga0209067_10001940_pt1 | contig 12434 bp, 16 predicted proteins | sample ColStrG_CSR_2013_FD_187199 | JGI IMG/M metagenome (GOLD analysis project Ga0209067, IMG submission 187199) | Freshwater sediment microbial communities in response to fracking from Pennsylvania, USA - Cold Stream Run_MetaG_CSR_2013 (SPAdes)... | ecosystem: Environmental > Aquatic > Freshwater >... | reverse complement strand
GCATGGTCTGGTGCCGGTCGAACTGCATCAAGCGCGAAACTCAAATGGCCAATCAGCGTCACTTGATGATGCCGCGCAAACAACGGCCACTTGCGACCAGCCTGCCCTTGTTTGAGCAGACGCATTCAGGGAGCGCCGATGTTGGCAACGCCCATGTTCAATCCTCGGATGATCTGGGCCTATCGTTCATGATGGCCAATCTTTCTGGTTCGATGGCGGCTGGTCTGGCCGTCGGCGGCGACCCCGCGGGTGCGATTTTGGGTGCGGCCACACATGATTGGAACAATTTATTGGGCTCGTCACCGGCACCGTCCTGCGATGTTAATACAAGTCCTTTCAATTTGGAATCAGGCAACACCACCGATTTTTGTTCGGGCGGCGGTTACGATTCAAACTCCGGCGGCGGTTCTTACTAAGTAAATTGACATAATATATATAATCTGTCATAAAGCGACATGGTGAAAAAACGCAAGGTCACTATCGGAGCAACGCAAGTGTGCTCGCGTGAATTTGGCGTCACCTCAATTACGAGTTCTGGCGGCAACGAGGCCTGCGCCCGTCACCAGCCCTGTCCTGAATGCCCGTGGCGCAAGGATGCGCCTGTCGGCCGGTTTCCTGCCCAAGCCTATCGTGTATCGGCTCCAACCGCCTATGACGCTGCGATGCGGACCTTCGGTTGCCATATGAGCGGAGCGAAGAAGCCGGCCACCTGTGCCGGGTTCCTGTTGCGTCATGGCCTTCACAATCTTGGTGTGCGTCTGCAGCTTCACGGGGAGCGGATTGATTTAAACAAAATCAACGATGGTGGTGTCGCTCTCTACGCCAACTATCGCGATTGCCAATGGCGTCGCGCCAGATGATCCCGCCTTGCTGCCGGTTCGTGGCAATAATGATGAATTTGACACCGGTATGATGCGGTTCCGCCCGAAGCTGAAAGAGCAGGTCTGATATGTCAAAACAAGATTTGACCGGCGATCGCATCAAAGCCTATGAGGCGCAGGAGAACGGGCGCCGGGCGCTGCCTGGCCTTCCCCTGGTTATCCGTATCGACGGGCGCTCTTTCTCGAAATTCACGCATGGCATGGTGCGCCCGTTTGACGGGAACTTCACCGATCTGATGGTCGATGTCACTAAATATCTGGTCGGGCAACTTAACGCTGTGGTCGGTTATACCCAGAGCGATGAAATCACCCTGGTCCTTGATCCTGCTACTCTTGCGAAAAGCAAAGATAGATTAAAAAAAAACGGTGAAATTTTGCCTGATCATATTTTTGACGGCCGGTATCAGAAAATCGCCTCGGTTGCCGCTGGTCTCGCTACGGCGCGGTTCGTCAAGGACGCTTTGTCATTTTGGCCGGAGCGCTGTCAAACACAGCTACCGGTATTCGATGCGCGTGTTTTCCAGGTTCCAGACCTGGATGAGGCTGCATGGGCGGTGGCCTGGCGCGAGCTCGACGCGATCAAAAATGCGGTCAGCATGGCGGCGCGTGCGCAGTTTCCCCACAAAGAATTGCATGGCAAATCCACCAAGCAGATGATCGCAATGATGGCAGAAGAGGGTGTGATCTTCGCTGATTATCCCGTCAAGTTTCGCCGCGGAACCTATGTGCGCAAGCGAACTGTTTTCAAAGAACTGTCAGCTGCGACACTGGCCAAAATTCCGAAGCGCCTGCGGCCGGAGGGACCGGTTGCCCGCACTGAGATCGTAGCCTTCAACCTGCCCTTTTTCATGGACATCGGCAATTACAAGGATGTCATTCTGAATGGTGCCGAACCTGTGGAGAACATTTTTCCTTTATGGAGTGGAACGGAACATGGATAGCTCAGTCGATCCTGAAATCCGTGACCTCGTCGCGCGTGGCGCGCTGTTTGTCGTAAACCATTCAGGCGGCAAGGACAGTCAGGCAATGCTCATTCGCCTGCGCGAGATCGTGCCGGTGGCTCAGCTTGTGCTCATTCATGCGGATCTGGGCGAAGTTGAGTGGGATGGCAATATCGATCATATCAAGGCGACGGCGGCAGATATTCCCTTGATCGTGTGCAGATCGCGCCGGGGACTGCTGGAAATGATCAGGGAGCGCGGGATGTTCCCGTCTCCGCAAATGCGCCAATGCACCAGCGACCTCAAGCGCGGTCCCATCGAGCGCGAGATTCGGCGCTATCTGCGCGCGAACCCGCGCTTTAATGGTCTCGCGGTCAATTGTATGGGCATCCGGGCGCAGGAATCTCCGGCAAGAAGGAATCTCCGGCAAGAAAGAAGCAACAGCGGTTCAGAGCCAATGTCCGGTGTTCCGTCGCAGGCCGGGACTGGAGCGACTGGCTGGCGATCCACGATTGGACTTTGAATGAGGTCTTCGCCGCCATTGCTGCCGCTGGCCAGGAGCCTCATCCCGTCTATGCCAAAGGCATGAGCCGGCTCTCGTGCCGCTTCTGCATCATGGCCAACCGTGCCGATCTCAGAACGGCCGCCATGCTTAGTCCAGATCTGTACCGGACCTACGTCAATCTGGAGCGCGAGATCGGCCACACTTTGTCGATGGACGGGCGCGGCCTTGAGGAAGTGACGGGCGTCATCGCCACATAAAATTGGCGATTCGAATTTCGCAAAAATTGCGATAAGGTCGGTCATGCTCTTTAAGGCAACAGTCATGACTTTCAACAAAGAAACCTACATCAAGCTTCCCGGCTATGTTCTGGCGTCACCGACCTTGAAGAGCAGGGACGCGATGCCGCAAATCGTGATTCGGAAACGCGCATGGATCAAGATCGAAAGCGCCGAGGGCTGCCAGAATATGCGGCGGTGTCAACCAGGTGGTTGTCTGAGCGGACGCAGAGTGATGAGAGCCAATCCCGGTCACAATGCATTACCAGGATAATTTGAGGACAAAGGTGTGACTTGATTTGTATTGGCCTTGCGACCATCGACCAACAAATGGACAAAGCCGACCTTTTCAACCTTGCGAATGTCGATCCTGGCAATATTTTCGACAATAAACGCACACAAATCTTCGGGTTCGACATCCCAGACGTCACCGCCCTGCTGAATCACACGTTTGGTGCCGCGCCGGGTCGCTACAAGCTCGCCAAGAACACACCATTGCGTGATCGTCTTGGTGTCCATTCCCAAAAGCATGGCGACCTCGGTTCCGGAATAGGTCTGACGTGTTGCCCGGCGGCTCAGATCCAGCCGCTTGGCGCGCACCTGAATGGCAACAGGTGTGCGGGAAAACCCGTGATCCCTGAAAATCTGCGCACATTTATCCAGATCATGCAAAGGAACCCTCGACATGAGTGCGTCTTCGGAGGCCGTCCATTTGGGTTCCTTTTGCCGCGTAAAATTGGCCAGGCCCAACCGGAGCGCACGCTTGGAGAGCCACCATCTTGGCATGCCAAATTCATCGGCCAGGGCTTGAACATCGCCCTTTCCGGTCAATCCGGGCCAACGATCTTTGATTTTTTCATCCCATTCCGGTGTCGCAAACCGGAGCTTCAGTTCTTTCGGAAAATTCGATCTTTCGATTTGTTGCAAGCCAAGTTTTCCGGCAGCGCCATAGATCGAGATCAGGCTTCGCTTCGGAAGCAAACTCGCACATTTGGCTGCACCCTGCGTTTCATAATATTGCCGGACGATGGCGAGTTCGTCCTCTGTCCAGAACCGGGTATGGTTTTTTCCCGGAATATATGCCGGATTGACTCGCGGTTCCGAAGCGCGGCCTTTTTTAAACGAAACGGGCTGTAACGCAGGCTTGTTCATATCGCACCTTTACAGGAAAAACTTTGGCATCACACGCACGGCGCGGTCAGCGTTTGTTCCGGTCATTTCGATCGCGCCAAAATGGTCAAGCAGAAGAAATGCTGCTCCCATTTCGGCGGCATTGGATTCCAGATGTTCTGTCAACTGGCTGACCGAAGCGCCGTCTGGCCGAAGCCCGACGAGGGCATCCCAGATTTTGGACGCAAGCACGAAATCCTTGTTGCGCAAAAATTCACGCACAGCCCGATAGCCCGTAGATAGTTTCGATTCATCTACGAGATCGGCGGCAATTTCCGACTCCGCCCTGAGTTCGTCCAGACCGAGCAAATCAGCGGCATCAAAGGCAATCGTGCGAGGTTCGATATGGATTTTTGGCGTCGATCCCCGGTGTTCGGTGAGCACGGTGCCGACATGGAGAACCGCAGGATTGGCGGAAAAACATGGGCCAACGGCGACAAAATCACCCTGGGACAGCATCGGCAAACGATCCTGGGCTTTCCGGTTATCCCATCCGATGGTTTCGGCTGCGCGGCGAATATCCAGATCGAGCGTGTTCGCTCCGATCAGAAAATTGTTGATTTCAGAGGCAACAGATTTTGATAACCGGGCGAGACGCTGGGTGGCGAGAACACCACAAAGACCTCGTTTGCGACCTCTGCTGAGCAGATCCGTCATTGTCGCAGTTGAAAGTTTGCGCACCGCCGGGCTTGTTGCCGAAGATTGATGGATCGAGGGTGCAAAAATATGGGCTTCGTCGATAAAAACGAGGACGGGGTGCCAATGTTCACGCGCCACATCAATGAGCCCCTGCAGAAAGGCGGCCACGGAAATCATCTGTCTTTCACGATCAGCATCGGAAAGATCGAGCACGATATTGATGCTGTGCTCGCGCGATTTCAATGCAATCTGTGTCAGAGCGGACGGCTCAAATTTCGAGGCTTCGATGATATGGTGGCCGAGGACATTGGCGAGAGATCCGAATTCACCTTCAGGATCGATAACGATCTGGCAGACTTTATTATGGGTTTGCTCGATCAGACGGCGCAGCGTCCATGATTTACCGGCACCCGAATTGCCCTGAACCATAAGACGGCCGTCAATCAGTTTCAGAAGATTAATCCCGATATCCGGCCCGGTGTCGATTTGCCCAAGATTGATCAGATCATCGGGTAGTGGCAAAAATTCAACCGGAATTTTCTTTTTCAGAGCGGGTGCCGATGCCATTCTGATGCCGACTCCACTCTCTTTGAGCAAAGACTGCAGATATTCGTTGTTTCGTTGTTCAGGAGTAATTTTCGCAAGATCATTCATCAGTTCAATCCGCGTTTCCGGTTCAATGTGCTAATTGATAATTTATGCGAAAATTGCAAAAAGGTCAATAATGGTTGACAAAATATATATTAAGTGTCATTCACAGATATTGATGCGAAACACAAAGAGGTTTTCATGACCAGCTCTGCCGTCTGGAATATTTTAGTGCAACGATGCCGAGACCATGGCCCTGGCACATGGGACCGTGATCTCAACCGGGACATTCATATTGCCAGCCTGCCGCCAGAGGCCGAAGCACGGCGCTCGACACGGGATCGCTATTACGTGTCCAGATATATCTATAGCGACGGCACCTGCAGCCCGCTAATCACCGCCCAGGCGCCGGATGTGTCCCATGAAATTGACTCGGCTATCCGCATGATCAAGCAGTTCCTGCCCGGCTGGTGGTGGAGCACAGGCGCCTGCCATGTTTCGGATGATGCCCGCATCGCTCCCGATTTCAGCGATCCCAAGCATAGGGAGCGCCTGCATGCCGAAATCGGTGAATTTGACAAAAACTCGCCGTGGAACGAAGGCTTTGATGTTGACCGGCGCCCACCGGGCAATCCGGCAATCGCTTTGTGCGAAGCCTATTGCATGGCGCAGGAAGCTCTTGCCAAGCGTGCGGAGCGAAAGGTGCGGGCTGACGCCGTATCGGAGGATAAATGATGAGCAGAAGAAAATTCTATACTGCAGACCCTCATTTTGGCCACACCAATATCATGCGGTTCTGCAACCGCCCATTCAGTTCGGTTGAAGAAATGGACGCAACACTGATCGCCAACTGGCGGCGTGTAGTGAGACCTGATGACGAGGTCTATCTGCTCGGCGATTTCTCGTTCAAGGGCAACAAGCACCCGCAAGCTTATCTCGATCAACTGCCCGGCCAGATTCATTTCATCTGGGGCAATCATGATCCAGATCGCGTGCGCCAGCTTTCCGGCTGGGCGAGTTCGCAGCCCTATCTGGAAATCAGGGATGGCGAAGACGACATCACACTCCTGCATTACGCGATGCGCGTCTGGAACAAATCGCACTTCGGCGCACTGCATTTCTTCGGGCACACCCACGCCCAGTTGCCGGGCAACGACCAGAGCGTTGACGTCGGCGTCGATTATCCAGCGTGGAATTTCACGCCCGTTGATCTGGAGACGATCAAGGCGCATCTGGCGACGCTGCCAGCCTATGAGGGGCGTATCCGGAAGGATTGATCCATTTGGTTCCGCCACGATAGTCGTGCAAATTTTCTTATGTTGCGATTACGGACAAAAAGTGCTCTTATGTTGCTATTACGGACATTTTCACAACAATTAGAAGTCTTAAGTGGCGATTAGAACCGGCGACCTGATATTCACTGGCGGAAATGACATAGACGACCGTCAGGTTCTTCGAGACGCGGCGGCAGGCAAATTGGCGCGTGTGGCGGAAGGAATTTACGCCAAGCCAGGCGGACCTCATATAGAGGAAATCGTTTGCGGGCAATGGGCACCAATCCTTGCCCGTTATGTGCCTGGGTCTATTTTGAATGGGCGATCAGCACTTAAGCGGTCCGCATGGAGAGAAAGGGGCCCCGATATGCGCCCCAAATTTCCTGGATGGATATTTGCAACAGATCCAAAGGGAAACGCCAGAAAAAGAATATCTCTTCCCGGACTCGAAATCCGGACAGTTCCAGGCGTCGGTCCGGTTGAAGGCGATGTTCCGTTTTTGGGGATCTACATTGCAAGCACCGCGCGGTCTATGCTGGAAAACTTGTCTCCATCGCGAGCCAAGCAAGGCCCGAGCCGAACCGCTGGGCGCGAAGTCGTGGAGACCGAACTTGACCGTATTTGTGATACAATGCACGAAGAAGGCTTGCGGAACCTTCGTGCACATGCGGCCCGGATCGCGCCGAATTTAAAGCTTGAACAAGAGCTTGCTGTTCTTAATGAAATTATAGGTGCCATCCTTGGCACCCGCGAAGCGAAATTGTTGTCGACCCATGTTGCAGCTAAAAGACGGGCTGATAATCCGTCCGATTCAATCTATCTGAAGAAACTGGCTAATCTTTCAGATGAAATGAAAACTTTTCCTTTACCGTCAGTTTCTGATCCTCATATGACAATAGATCAGAGGTCTGCTGTGGCTTTCGTCGAGGCATATTTCACCAATTATATCGAAGGCACCCGGTTTCTTGTTGATAAGGCGAGACGTATTGTTTTTGACAACGAGGAGGCTGATGGCCGCCCAAAAGACGGACGCGATATCACGCAGACGTTTTTCCAGGTATCAAACCTTTCGAAAGACTCGGTCATGGCCTCGTCTTCGGTCGAGTTCATGGATGAGATCAGGCAACGAAATCGTATCCTTCTGGATATGCGGCCAGAAAAGAGTCCGGGACAATTCAAGTCTGACGCTAATCGTGCCGGAAATACCGTTTTTGTCAGTCCAGATCTTGTCAAAGGTACCACTCATGAGGCGTTTTCTATTCTGCAAGATATTGAACATCCCTTTGCCCGCGCTTTGTTCACTCATGCAATGATTGCGCTCATCCATCCATTTACAGATGGCAACGGGCGCCTTGCGCGCATCATGACGACGAAAGAGCTCGTCCGAAATGGTCTCAGCCGACTGATTGTTCCTTCTATATTCAGGTCAGACTATATTGGTGGACTCCGCGTTTTGTCTTCAAACAATTCAAGCGGGCTGCCTTTTGTTCGATCAATGATAACCTGTCAGAATATTACGTCCAGAGTTGCGTCCTCGAATTTAAACGAGACGATCGTATTATGGGCGTCAACGCATGCTTTTTTGGAAGATGAAAATCACGCCAGACTGACCATGCCAAGCCCGGATGCCGTTGTCGAATGGAGACGTGGAATTCCGGCGCCAGCAGCTTATTGGAGGGAACGTGATCTTGCTGAGAATTCTGGACCATCCTTCGGGTTTTAACGGTTGCCTGCCTCGCGTAATTGTCGATTGACGAAAAATATATAACATGTCAAATAATATTTGCGAAAACAAATAGCGGATTTTTTATCCTATGGCTTCACTCGATACGGCAATTGTTGCGGCGAACATCCTCAAAACCCAATTCGAGGGGCTGGACTGGTTTCGTTGCACAGGTGTTTCCAGAGATGGCGGTGTCGCCATGTTCATTTCGGATATGACGCCTGACAACCGCGAAAAGATTGAGGAAGTCACCAATCTTGGCATCAATGGCGTCAAGGTGCAGGCCTTCATTATGCCGGGCGCGACCGGCCTGCTCCCGACGATCGAGGAAAAAATTCTCGAAGGATATCCGAAAGACTGGCGATACCGGGAAATCCCGGCAATGAAGCCGGAAATCTGGAGTGCCTTGTTTCACGGGATCGAGAAAGATGACTTCAAGCTGATCTCGAAACTCGAAAAGCCGGAGATCGATGGCACCGGCAAGCCTACCCGGAAAACCATTCAGGGTGTCGCCGTATTCAACCCGCAGGGCTGGCTACGGTTTGAAGAAAATGCCAGAGAAATCGGCAAAAGAATTGCCTCCCGTTGATATTGCGAAAAATAAATACAAATGGTTTTTCGCTTGAAGCCAGGTTATTCTCGGCACCAGATTTTCAGGAATACAGGTGACCCATGGGTCTTTTCCCTTTTGCCGGCCAAACTCCAAACCCGAATGACGAAAGCCCGAGGCGTGCCGCCAAATTTCCGCTGCCGGTGGCCTTGACGCCTGTTTCCAACACCCGCCCGGCCGAGATCGCCAAGCGACAGGATCTGGCAGATATCTATGCCGGCATTCGCAGGGATCTGGCATCGCCAGCGCTGGATTTGCGCCAGTTTTTCCATATTCCGCCGGAAATGCTCAGACATAAGCAGGAAGCTGTTGATCCGGTTCGCGGGCCGAAGATGAGCACGTTTCTGGGTGGCAGCTATTATCCGCTTGACCCACGCGAGGATGAAGTCTTCATCGAGGATATTGCACATGGCATGAGCCAGGTCTGCCGCTTTGCCGGCCAGTGCATCCGGTTTTATTCCGACGCCGAACATTCGGTTCACGCCTCGTTTCTGGTCGATCCAGAGCACGCGCTTGCCGCCCTGCTACACGACGCGCCAGAAGCCTATCTGGCTGACTTCATCACGCCGATCAAAAAGCACCCTTCATTTGTTCACGTCTACCGGGCTCTCGAGGCCAAAAGCGAGTCCTGCATCTTCAACAGGTTCGGCTTGAGCCTGCCGATGCATCCGCAGATCAAAATTGTCGACAATCTTTTATGCGATCAGGAGTTTTCACAGAATGTTGCCGGACATCTTTTGTCTGCAGGTTCGTTCCGCGCCCTGCCCCTGCAGTTCTGGTCGCATGAAGAAGCCGAGGCTCGCTTTTTGCAGCGCTTCTATGAGATGGCTCCTGAATTTGCGCCAGATTTGACCAGAAATGATCGCCATCTATCGATGCCAGACTTTTGAGACAGGAGTTGAGTGACATGCGTCAAAAGCTTCCATTGATCAGCAAAATTCAAAATGTTGTTGCGAAAATCATGCTCGTTCGGTTTGCCGATCTACGTCTGCTGCGTTTTGCGAGTTTGCACCGCGAAACCAAAGTGCTCGGCTTTCTCGAATATGTGACGCCGCATCAAGAGGGCACTCCTTCAGTTCATATTCTCAAATTCTGCGTCAGTCGCGCCGGCGAGCGCATCAGCCTTATAGACAGCACCTGCTTTGAAGAGGCACTGGTGCATGGCGCTTTGTTCGTTGACCGGCACCGCTGGATTGATCGGGGTATCCTTCCTGTCAATATGAGCACGCCAAACCGCAACCGTGTGAGTTCAGCCCAGATCCGGCAGATCGAATTCGAGACCGGTCAAAGAGAAATTCCGGTCACACAGCATCAAGGTTCGGTCTGGGATAATCTGGATGCGCGCCGCCGCATTATGGCGTCTGGGCAGATGGCATCAAATCAATCCACACCTGTGCCGGTGCCGGTCAAGCGTTTTAGCGTCATCATTGGCGGTAAAGCCAACAAGGCAGAATTGGCCTGATGCCGGCCGCGATTGAAAATCTGTTGGATGCGGAACCGGAGCCGGATGAAGTCGGGTTCGGCTTTTCCAGTCAGATGTTCGAGTGCCCGATTGTAGCGCCAGCGCGAAGCCGCACTGTTTTGCCGAAGCTGCAGAAATTCTGGTTACCGGAGCCGGAGCCCGTCGAAATCCCCGGTCTATTCGTCAATGAAAATGATCCTGATTGGATTTTCAAACCTTTCCGACGCCGGTCTTATGATGTCATCACCGCGGACCCACCGTGGAAATATCTAAACTGGTCGAAAAAGGGTGAGGGCAAAAATGCGAGCAAGCATTACACCTGTCAGCCGCTCGACTGGATCAAGTCACTGCCCGTTCGTGAATTGGCGAAAAAGGATTGCTGGCTGTTTTTATGGGCAACAGGCCCCTGTCTGGAACAGGCTTTTGAAGTTGTCAGGGCCTGGGGATTTACCTATATCACGCTGACCAACTGGCAGAAAAAGACCAAGAACGGCAAAGTCCGCTTGGGGCCTGGCTACGTCTCACGATCAGTGAGCGAGCCATTCTGATCTGCAAGGTCGGCAAGCCACGGCTGAACAAGCCGATCTGGTCGAGCTGGGACGGCGAAGCCAGGGAACATTCACGCAAGCCCGAAGAGTTCATCCCGAAAATCGAGGCGTTTTCGCCCAATTCAAGACGGATGGAATTGTTTTCACGTCAGGAGCGGGACGCTGGAGATGAAGGCCACTGGGATGCCTGGGGCAACGAGGTTGGATTTTTTGAAAAAGCAAAGGTGAGGCATGGCGTATCAAGTTAATGGACAGGAACGACGTGCATATTCTTGGCCGGCCGATCGAAAATTTGCCGGAACCATAAGTCAGCAATATCAATCATTTTGCAATGTGGCGGTTTTGTATTTTTTCTGGTAAAGTTACCATACGCTGGACTCTTGACGAGACCTGTAAATATGTATGGCGAGTTAGATGGCATTCGAGAAGAAGATAGATAGGCCAACAGGTTTGATGTCTTCTCAAGGCTCAGAAAATCTTCGGAGCTTGTTGGAATTGGGTCAACGGCTCTATGGATACATTCTGTCTGACAATATAGAGCTTGAAAAGCTTGAACAGATGGATCAAATCCGGGTGGCGGCAAGTGCTCTGATAAGTCGGGGAAATGTTGACGCGTACCGGCTTGGAAGAATGATGCTAGATGAGCTTAAAAGGAATGAGCATGGCGATCACTGATTTTCAGGCAAAGGTTATATCTGTGATTGCCAAAAACAGATCGGAAAGTTCTTATCTTGCGGGCGGACTCGTGCTCAATGCAGATTGGCCGAGACTGTCTGACGATATCGATATTTTTCAGGACACCGACGAAGAAATTGGAGAGACGGCAAACAAAGATATTGAAACCTTGAAGAGCGTTGGTTTCAGGATCTCAATGATCGTCAATATTTACGGATGTGTTGAAGTTGAAGTCTCGAAAGACAGCGAAAAAACTGTCATTCAATGGATGAGTGAGGCTAAAGATCGATTTTTTCCGTTGATTAGGGATGATTATTTTGGCGCAAGAATGAATATAGCAGATCTTGCCATCAACAAAATATTGGCAGCAAGTTCGCGCAGCAAGGCCAGAGATTATGTCGATCTTGTTTCCATTGAGGAGCATCTTGCTCCGCTTGAAGTGTTGATATGTGCAGCATCTGGAAAGCCTCCTCACTTTTCACCTGTAAGGATTGTTGAAGAAATTCGTAGAAAATCTTTATCAATTCCGGACTATGAATTCAAAGCGGTTCGCGGCTTGCCTGAAGATTTTAATATAGCTCAATTTCGGGAAAAAATGATTGGAATAACGGATCGGGCACTGAGTTTTGTTGGTCAAATTCCATCAAATTTTGTGGGTGCTCTGGGGGTAGATAATCAGGGACGTCCTGTTCATAGTCTCTCTGAAAAGAACATTACCTGGAGAGTGGCCACACGGGAGCCCGATCCATTGCCCGTTGTGGCTGACATGAGTTATGACTGGACAGTTTAACTCGATTTATTCGAATGCGGATATCGAGACAAAGGGGTTTTGACAAAAGGGGTTTTGACGATTGCCAATGCCTCGATGTTGGCAGCGCATCAAATTCTCGCAGATTGTGATGAAGGCCTGATACCGGTGACTGGAAATATTGACGGACAAGAAGCCAATTAAAATATGAAAGCCGTTTGTTTTTCGCAAAAGTGCGGATAAAGTGATTGTCAAAAGGACGGTCACAAATGTCGCTGCACACAAACACCAAATCACCGATTTTTCCATTTGCTCCGGCAAATAAAGGCTTGAGCGCTGAAGAAAAACAGATCTCAAAGGATTTGCTGGCACCGGCGCTTGCGAAGGATGCCAAG
>Ga0209067_10001939_pt1 | contig 12435 bp, 7 predicted proteins | sample ColStrG_CSR_2013_FD_187199 | JGI IMG/M metagenome (GOLD analysis project Ga0209067, IMG submission 187199) | Freshwater sediment microbial communities in response to fracking from Pennsylvania, USA - Cold Stream Run_MetaG_CSR_2013 (SPAdes)... | ecosystem: Environmental > Aquatic > Freshwater >... | reverse complement strand
ATGTCGAGCCTCATCGATTGGTATATCGACAATCGCCAGATCTCCGACGGTGAGTTTGGTGGTGGCCTCTCGGATGACACCGACTTCCTCAACTGGTGGCCGGGCCTCGCCATGATGGGCCACAACCCGCCCAAGCTGAAGGCCTCCCTGCTCCGCGCCCTCGATGCCACGTTCGAAAATGGCATGTGGGAGAACGGGTTGGCACGCGCACAGTACGATGAACTGCACAGCTACGAGGACGGCATCAACACACTCGGTCAGGCCATGATGATCGACTACGGCAGCCCCAAACAGATCGAGCGCGCCATGGCCACTGCGAAGAGCCTCGAGGGGATTACGGGCTACAACTCCGCCGGTCAGCGCCAGATCAAGACCTCGTACTACAGCGGCACGAAGATGGCCACCGGCGGCGTGTGGGGTTGGGGCAAGGACCGCTCCTACTTCGTCTTCCACCCAGCGCTGCTGCTGGCGAACTACAACGGCTCGCCCTCCACCGTAAAAATGGTCACCGAAGTTGCGGACGGCTTCCTTGCCCATCGTCGTGCCGGCGCAAACGGCAGGATGCAGATGCACTTCAACGTCAACTTCCATACCAACGAAGATCTTCCTAGTGCCGGTCTTTCTCCTTGGTTCGTGCTCTGGGGCGCATATCGCTTCACGGGCGATGAGAAGTACACGGCTCCGTTTGCCGACGATCCACCGAACGGCCTTCGCACCGTGAACGCCGATATGCTGGACATCCTGAACAAGCGCGACACCTGGGGCAAGCAGTTGGTGAAGACGGAAGCGCCGGATCGCCGCAACGATGCGGGCAATGCAAGCGAGGGCAACAATCAGCTTTCGTGGCAGGTCACCGGCGACACGTCATATCTCAACAAGGTGTACGCTGCCCAGTTGGAGACAGCTGCGGATCGCCAGTTCATCAACCGCGAAGGCAGCCTCTGGATCGATCGCATCTACTTCAACAACGGCGAGCTGCAGCGTGGACGTCTTGGCGGAGTCGCGCTAATGCGCAACTACGACTTTCCCGGCAATGTTTTAAGCTGGACCTTCGATCCAATCGCAGGCACGCCGAACCCTGAACAGAGCGTCGGCATTCTGGTTCCCATCGGAACGCCGAATCACATCAAGATCGTCGAGTACAACCTCGACAAACTCCCGGTGAAGGCAACGATGACCGGCTGGGAGATCGACCCTGGCAAGTGGGAGATGACAATCGGGACACAGGCAACAGAGAACGGCCCCGTAACTGGCTCAACCCGCAAGACTGTCGCCTTCGAGCGCAGCAGCGATCTACCCGTCACGTTCGCGCCGGGCGTCACAACAGTGATTGAACTCACGTTGAAGGAGAAGGGCACGCCCTACTGGTCGCGGCCAGACCTTGGTATCGACGCGGAAGATGTAAAGATCACTGGCAACACTCTCAACGTCACGGTTCACTCGCTGGGGGCAGTCGATGCTCCCGAGTCGAAGGTCGTGTTGCGCGATCGCACGGGCAAGGTGCTCGCGACCTCCGCGACGCCGCCATTGAAGGCGCCGACAGACCTGCTCCCAAAGACCGCTGCTGTCTCGTTGGCGGTCCCGGCAAACGCAAATCTCAAGGGTGCCAGCGTCACGATCGAGTCCGCCGGAACGCTTCCGGAGACAACTCAGAAGAACAACCGCGTCGTGCTCCAGTAGCATTGGGTTTAGACGATAGTTTCAGGAGGAAGCATGTCAGCAGGGATCGAAGTAGTGCCGTCGAACGACGCGGCGATGTCAGTACCGGAGCCGGGTCTCCAGCGTCAGGTGATGTCATTCAGCCCTAACATGATGCTGGTTCGGCATCGCATGGACAAGGGTTGGGTTGGTGCCAAACACAGCCATCACCACGAGCAGATGGTGTATGTGGTCACCGGCCACATCGTCTTCGAGCATCCCGGCGGCAAGTTCGAGGCGAAGACCGGGGATTGCTTCCTCGTGCCCGGCGGCGTAGACCATCAGGCCTCCGCGCTGGAAGACTGCGAGATTCTCGATATCTTCACGCCGTATCGCGAGGACTACGCGCCCAAGGCCTAAGCGCGAGCAGTGTGCGCAAGCGTTGCATGTACCTGCATAATCGAGTGAGCGCCGGGAGCGAGGGTGATGGCGTCATCGCCCACGTTTCCGGTCTCGACCGCAACGAACTCATGCCAGTCCCATGGTCCCAAATCGGCCATTTCGTCAAAGGGATTCCACACGATCGTCGATTTCGAACCGGATTTTGCAACCGTGATGCGCCTGCCGCCAGCCTTGTCGTCGATGATGCAAGTCGCCGCAGTATTGTTGTAGACGCTGTCCATCGGCTGGGTGAATCGAATCGCCTCGTGGGTCGCGGGCTTCACCTTGAACGCATCGGTCTTATCAATGAAATCTGTCGGCTCAAGTCCGCTCACCGAAGTCTCGTGAATGTCGGCAACTTTGTAGTACGTATGCAGCGCCTGCTCGAAGTTGAGCGGTGTATCACCTGTGTTAGCGACCGTCATGGCGACCTTCAATTCGGCGCCGATTTGAAAGTTCAAGGTCAGCAGGAAGTGGTCATAGCCCATCGAGCGAGACAGTGCCGACGGCCCCAGCGTCAAAGTGAGTTCCATTCCATCAGCCGTTCGCTGCGCCTTGTCGAGACTCCAGTCCTGGATGCGTGCAAAGCCGTGCAGCGGGCCTGGATGCCCGTCAATTCGATCTTTCTTGCGGTCCGCAGCAAACCATGGAAAAGCAACCGGAATGCCGCCGCGAATCGGTTTTCCGGGGGCAAAGTCACTTTTGTGACTAAGCAGAATAGCAGGCTCAAAACCGACGGGCTGCCACGCGGTCAGGTGCGCTCCCTGAAGGAAGAGGGTCGCCACTGCCTGCGCTGTGTCAATCTGAACTCGAGTCACACCAGAGAATTCATCAAAGCGAAGGCCGGGGACTTTGAATCGCCTACGGAGTACATCGAGTTCCATCATTCCTCCACCAAGCGGGGTGCGCGTTAACGTTACCGGATGCTGTCTTTGCAAGTCCAGCAACTCCGTAAGCGATGCCAAGTGACGTTGCACCTGGAATCATGATCGCATGGGGAAATGAACTTCTCCACGGACATGGGTGATCTGTACGGGCAATGCCTACGCCCCAGATTGGCAGAGCACGCCAAGAGTGACCGATATCATCATGGTTGCCCCGACGAGGCCTAAGTGGTCGATTCTTATAATCTTTTGAAACTGACTGAAGCTAATTTCATAAGCCTCGATACCCATTCCGCCCTATAGCGAGTCTATGAATCTGTGCCGTTGTCGTCTTCGGATTTGGCAGAATGACCGCCACCCATTCGCGAGCAACGGCGTACAGCCCTGGAAAGCCGGATTCTGGTAGCGACTCACTTAGATCTCGCACCGAACTATTTGAAGGCCCCAAATGTAAACACGCAAACCCGCCCAGTTTGCAACCATTCGACAAAAGTTAGACAAGAACACCCACAACTCTGAGCCCAGACCTTTCCGAGGCAGTGGCGTGGTTCCAGCCAAATGGCTCGACACGCCACTAAACAGTCTCGTCTAAAGGTCCGACCTCAGTTGATGGTGGTAGCCGTGTGCTCAACGGACAAGATCACCCCCGAAGCCACTTCTGACCGCCGTCAAAATACAACTTTTGTGTACGTCAATGGTTACTAACGACTCTCTAAAGTAACCGTCTATTGCAATGTCGATTCTCCGCCGATACACAAATTCTGGGCATATCTCGACAGTATCGATCGATTTATCAAAGAGCAATACGCGATGTGTAGATGCGGAGAAACAGCCAAATAGTTGTATTCCGCCGCATTCCGTGACGAGGTACGGTTAGTCAAACTCTGAAGCTCCCCTGTTCAGCGACCTAGCTACCTCGCCAAACTGAGTAACCGAGTCAGTAACCTTGCAACACTATCCGAGGAGTAGACCCACCGATGCCACTTTCCCTTAAACGCCTCATTCTGATTCTTTGCGTACTTGTCACTCCTCTAACGGCTCGGGCGCTGACAGCAGGAACAGGGCCAGACCCCGCCATCACGATCAGCCCTCGGTATATTACCGTAGGTCTCTCCGGCACAGTTCAGTATGCCGCGACGGTCGGTGGAGTGGCCAACGCACAGGTGACTTGGTTGGTCAATGGAATCCCCGGTGGAAATGCAACCCTGGGTACAATCTCACCGAGTGGCTTGTACACGGCCCCCACGAGTGTTCCGCCCTCGTCAACCTTGATTGAAGCGATGGCCTCGGGCCAGTTGGGTGTCGTTTACGTAAACGTCGCTGGTCCTGGCCCTACGATCACAGCGGTCAAACCGAATCCGATTCCCGTGGGGAACTTCTCGATCACGGTCAATGGATCCGGCTTTCAGGCTGGAGCGACCGTCTTCAGCGGTGGCATCGCAATGTCCACAACTTACGTGAACTCTACGACACTTGTGGCTGTTGGCTACCAGAGGAATGCCGGTGCGGGAACGGTAGACGCAAAAAATCCTGGCGGCAACGTCGGCAACCAGTTCCCGGTCAGTTTTGGAACTTCGGCTATCGCGCCTACTCAGGCAACCGTGTCTTTGGGTGGCACCAAACAGTTCACTGCGGGAGGTGCTACCTCATGGACGACGACCGCCGGCTCTGTTACCGCTTCCGGCCTGTACACAGCACCCACAAAGATGCCCGCTTCGCCCTCTGCGACGGTTACCGCTTCCGGCCCGTTCGGTTCATCAACTGCAGTGGTAGCAATTGCCCCTGCTTCGGCTTGCAGCGCGTCACCGTCCTCGGTAACTTTGACTCTCAATCAGACGCAGCAATTTTCCTGCTCTCAGCCAGTCGTCTGGCAGGCCAGCGCAGGAACGATTAGCTCCAGCGGCCTCTACACTGCACCGGCCACCATGCCGTCGTCACCTAAGGTCACCATTTCGGGTGTCGGCTCCTTCGGAACCACCTACGCATACGTAAATCTTTCATCCCCAACAGCATCGCAGACCATCGCCCCCTTGGCCGTATCCGTCGCCCTGGGTCAAACCCAACAGTTCACCTCAGCTGGAGCAACCGGCTGGACCGCCACCGCAGGATCCATCTCTTCCACCGGCCTGTACGTCGCACCCACAACGATGCCGTCTTCATCATCCGTGACGGTGTCTGCTACAGGCCCCAACGGGACCGCTAAGGCACAAGTAACGCTGACTGCCCCTGTCTCACAGACGATTTCACCTTCCTCCGCCGCGGTCACGCTCGGAAAGACGCAGCAGTTCACTTCCACTGGTGCGACAGGCTGGACCACGACGGCTGGCAGCATCAGCTCGGCCGGTCTCTACACCGCTCCTGCAACGATGCCGGCCTCCTCCACCGCTTCCGTCACCGCGACGGGACCCGGCGGCACGGCAACCGCAACGATCTCTCTTGTCTCCGGAGTGATCGCACAAGCCATTTCCCCGACGGCGGTGTCGGTCACTCTGGGACAGGCCGTGCAATTCTCCTCGGCGGGCGCAACCGGCTGGACGGCGACTGCTGGAAGTGTCAGCTCTACCGGTCTGTTCACTGCTCCGTCGACGATGCCGGCCTCCTCGACGGCTTCCGTTACTGCAACCGGACCTGGTGGCACCGCAACCGCAACCGTCTCCCTCGTGGCCGCACGGGCCGCTTCAACTGGTACTGTATCGATCACGACCCAGAGCCCCTTGTATGGCTGGCAGGTGATTCCCGGCGCAACTCGCCGGATTCATGCAACGGTCAGCAACGGCTCCAGCAATCAGGTTAACTGGAGCTACACCACCACGGGCGGTGCATCTGCGACGATCACTCCCGCAGTAACCCCGAACATCCCCGGTGCGTATGTGGACGTAACGGTGGGTTCGACCGGAAGTGCATGTACCAACGTTGGGTCGTCAACATCGCCGGTCTTCTCCTCAGCTGCAACGGTGGTTCTAAAGGCCACCTCGGTGGACGATCCCACGAAGTCGACCACCGTCCCGATCAACGTCTGCAACCCCACGGTGCAGGTCTTTGTTTCGCCCTTCAACGTCCGCCTGTACGCTGGGCAGACAGTCGATCTGCAAAGCTGGGTCTGGGGTTCGCCCAACGATAACGTAACCTGGTCGGTCTCGCAGCCGGCAGGCGGCAACGGCACGTTCGCGGCACCACCGGCAGGCGGCGGCGCTACGACGAGCCGCGATGCTGTCTTCTCGGCCACCGTTGCAGGCAACTACACTGTCACGGCTACTTCAGTTGCTAACCCTTCGGTGTCCGCCTCTGCGATCCTTTCGGTCAGCAGCACCGCGTTGCCAACCTATGCAGTAACCCCCAACCATACCGAGCCGGTGGACTGCTCAGTCGATCCGACTCTGACAGGCAAGACCTACGACGTGGGTGCCGGTCACCCGTATGCAATGCTGGCTGACGCATACGTCGCGATAGGGTCCAATATACTGAACCCCGGCACGACCATACGCCTGTTCAACACGGACACGACGGGTACGAATCCAACCCGCTACCATGAATACCTCCGCATTGATGGGCAGGGCACACAGGCGCAGCCTATCCGGATTGTGGGATGTGCAGACGCCAACGGCAACCTGCCGATTATGGATGGTCAGAACGCAACCTCCTACTCGCCAACAGACAACAGTGTTGCCGCTACCATCATTGGCCTTTACCAGATCGGCATTCACCACAGCGGTGTCTTCGCCGTGTACCCAACGATCAACAGCCCTTCGTACATCGTCATTGAAGGCATTGCATTCCGGAATGCTTATCCAACCACCAGCAACGGGGGTGCGGTCTCTACCTATTACGCACCCGGCAGCTCGTCCGCGACGCAATGGCCTAGCACCTCATCCTGTATCCGGCCCTACGAGGGCAACCATGTGACAGTGCGTGGAAACGACATGCAGGATTGTGGCTGGGGCATCCTGGCCGACTTCAACGCCAACAACGCATGGGGTGGGTTCTTTGGAGACTTCGATCTCCAGGGGAACTACTTCAACAACATCGGAACCAACAACTATTCGGAGCACATGGCCTATGTACAGGGCTTCCGCCAGGTCGTTCAGGGCAACGTATTCGACACACTGAAGAGCATATCGAACGGCGAAGAACTGAAGCTGCGTGGCGTGGCGGAGGTGGTTCGTTATAACCAGTTCAACCAATCCACCAACACTCGCACCCTGGACTTCGTGGAAGAGCAGGATTCCAACCTCTACATGAGCTTCCTCGGCTACTACTACACACCGGCTGGAAGCACTTCCTACCACAACCTGTACCCATCCGACGCCTACACGCCGGACATGATCGCAGCCGCCGACGAAGCATGGCACAAGGCTTATGCTTACGGCAACGTATTCAATATGGGGCCAGGAGCGCCCAGTTCTCAGGCTCCGATTCACTTCTTCGGTGACCAGTCCCCCTACACAGACCAGAACACCAACCCTCCGGTGCGCGTGGGGGACTTGTTCGACTACTCCAACACGTTCTACTTCGCAGGCGGTACGGCTGCGGGTGGTCCTCCCAACTTCAACTTTGTAGATACCATGCAGAATCAGGACAACCAGATTCGCTGGGAGTGGCCGACAATCACGATCTGGAACAACGCCATCTTCTCAGGTCCACTGAACATTTCATCGAATCAGGGCTTTCAGTGGTCCACCCTGCGAACAGACACCTACAACTTCGGTCCCAACTGGATCAGCTCCAACTGGGGAACGAACACGCAGACCTGCACGAACAGCACCTGCTGGGCGGGCACGGGATGGCCGTGGTATACCGAAACGACCTCCTACATGGATGGAGCGAACCTCGCTGGGCACATTGGTGGATTCTCCAGTGTGATCGTCGGCGGGACGACGCCACCGTTCAGCACGACGACCTTCATCCCCACTTCGGGCGGAGGCTTGGTTGGGGCGGGTGCGCCGCTTCCGGCATCCATCAGCAACATGCCGGTCCGGTTCCAGATGACAGCACCGAGCTATGTGCTGACGCCTAGAACGGCTCCCCTAACCCTAGGCGCCCACGACTAACCCAAAACCTCCAACCAGCGATGCCAAACGGCATCGCTGGTTGGAGATCTAGCTTGCTTTATCAGAAACGATCGGTCTGCTGGTCCCGGACGGAAGTTCGCCGAGACTAGCAGGCCGATTCTGCATTTGGATTTGGAAACGCATCTTCATCCAGTGGGTTCGCTCCGTCAAGGCAAGCAAAATCCTTCTCGACAACGATCTCCAACGCACCGGCACACGTCCCAGAACTGCCGTAGATGCCGACTTGATCGCTTGCAGCCCAACGTTCGGCGACCTGGGTCGAGAGCACGACTCCAACTTGCTGTGGACGATACTCAATACGAACGGTCGTCGCCGTCAATTCGTGCCGGAGTGCGTAGGTGAACTTTGCATTGAGCTCCATCGCAAAATGGATGGTGTCTTCAATCGACCCAGACTCAATCAGGGTAGCTAATTCGCTCCGCGAGACGCGCAGACGGAGTGAGTTTCCTTTGATTCGCAGTTTCATCTTCCAGCCTTTTCCTGTGTTCCGACGGCAGCCACAGCACACTCCGACCCGCGAGAGATACGACCGGCTCCGTGATAGACGTTGAAGTGATTGTCTCGCAAAAAGCCTACCAACGTGATGTCGAACTCCCGCGCAACCTGCACGGCGAGGCTGGAAGGTGCACCCACCGCCACGACCATCGGGAGTCCACCCATCAGGGCCTTCTGCATAAGCTCGAAACTGACGCGGCCAGAAAGTACCAATACGCGGTCGCGGAGCGGTAAGCGGTCTTCAAGAAATGCGGCCCCCAACAACTTGTCCACGGCGTTGTGCCGACCTACATCCTCGCGCACGGAATCCAGTTCCCCAGTGGCAGTAAACAATCCCGCCGCATGCAATCCGCCAGTCTGGTCGAAGATCCCCTGCGCCGCGCGCAAACGATCCGGCATTCCACATAGGGTCTCTGCATCGATCGAGAGTGTGTTTGCTCGCCGTGGCGGACAGACTGTCCGCAGGGCCAGAAGCGACGCTTTGCCGCAGATGCCGCAACTGGATGTCGTGTAGAAGTTACGCTGCACGTTCGCAGTGCTCAGCTCGACGTGCGGCGCAAGCGAAACGGTAACGACGTTGCTTCCCTTATGACCCTCAAACTCGATGCGCGGCACACCGTCATGGACCTCAACGACAGGCTGGGGCTCCGAATCCTCGGCCTGGCCGACTGAGATTGAATCAATATGGCTCTCGTCGGTCACGATTCCCTCCGTGACGAGGAAGCCGGCGGCTAGCTCCGCATCGTTGCCTGGAGTACGCATCGTCACTGAGATCGATTTAACGGCACGGGACTCAGCCGGCCCGTAGGCAAGTCGGAGTTCTAGCGGCTCTTCGATCGCGACCAGATCGGGCTGTGAGTGAAATCGTGCACCGTCGAAACGGTCGACGACTATTGCCCGAGATCCGCGGACTGGCTTTGTATCGTCCATGATCTCCTACGGCTTAGTTGAGCGGCCGATCGCAGCCAGCATCAGGGTCATAAACGACAATCCACGACGCGCATCCGCGGACGTCGCTCGCTTGAAGATCTGCCAAAGCGATGGCGGCTCCTGCTCACGCTTGTGGCTCTCCAAAGCGACCGCCATCTCCTTCGATAGCTGCGACAACGGCTCCGGTTCCAGGGTCCCGAGGATCTTCCCCAGAGCCAGCAGGTTGCGAATCGCGTTCACGCTCATTGGCTCTGCAGAGTACTGCGCCACAAGACCAACGATCGTGTCCTTCGCGCCGATCGCACCATGCAGCGCATCCAGAATTCCCTGGCGGTGCGCTTCTTCGAGCAAATCGTACGCCACAAGAAGCGCTTCGGCATGCTCGTTCGGCGCGGCCGCAAGCCGCTGCTGCAGCTCGAACTTCGGGTCTACCGACTTTGGAACAAAACTGATCGGATTTGCCATGCGGGTCTTCCCTTTCTGCTAACTCAAACAGTAGTGGTCTTGATCTGGACCAGCTTGTCGCCCGCGCCTTCGCCTGGCATCTTGTATCCCGGACGAGCCCATTTGCGCTCCACCTCAACACCGGTCTGGGGCGTTCGAGTGCCGTTACGGAAGTTCTCGCGCGGCAATGGACTTGGCCCGTGCTGCTGGACGATCGTCATGTGCACGGACGTCTCTTTATAAGCCGGGGTATGCGTGGCGCGATCGACCGTCGACCCCGTCAGCCGGTTCACCGGTTGCAGGACGGAATTGAGCGGCATATACAGCTGCGAACCTTCAACCCGATCCGTCACCAGAACGGGCAAGGTGGCTTCGCCGGATTGACTGCGCAGATGCACGACTGTACCGGTCTCAATGCCCCGTGCCTTCGCCTCTTCCGGCGACACTTCAATCCAGTTGATGGGTGTCATGCGATGAATACCCTTGGTGCGACCGGTCATCGATCCCTGCTCGAAGTGTTCCAGCAGTCGCCCATTGTTCAGATGGTTCGAGAACTCTTCGTTCAAGGTCTCGCTCGGCGAGATCCAGTCGATGGGATGGAACTGTGCCTTGCCATCAGGGAACGGGAACTTCTCCGTGAAGAGCAGCGGCGTGTCCTTGCCATCGGGCTCTACAGGCCATTGCAGACTCTTGTACCCTTCGAGCCGATCATAGGTGACACCAGCAAACAGCGGTGTCAGGGAAGCAACCTCGTGCATCACCTCTGACGGATGACTGTAGGTCCAGCCAGCGCCAAGTCGGTTTGCGATCAACTGGATAATCTCCCAGTCGGGCTTCGAATCACCAAGCGGCTCAAACGCCTTGTACAGCCGTTGGATGCGCCGCTCTGTGCTGGTAAAGGTCCCTTCCTTCTCCAGGGACGGCGACGCCGGCAACACGACATCGGCATAGGCGCAGGTCTCGGAGAAGTTGACATCCTGCATCACGAGGAACTCAAGTTTGGAGAGCGCTCGTCCCACAACACCTGCATTCGCGTCAGATGTTATCGTGTCCTCACCCTTTATATACAGGCTGCGGAGCTTGCCTTCCTCGATCGCGTGAATCATCTGGTGATTGTCCAAGCCCTCGGTCGTCGGCAGCGTGACACCCCAACCTGCCTCAAAGTTGGCGCGAACATCCTCATCAGCGACCTTCTGATAACCGGAATAGACGAGCGGCATGGAGCCCATATCGCTGGCGCCCTGCACATTGTTATGGCCTCGCAGCGGATAAGAACCAGCACCTGGACGCATGTAGTTCCCGGTCAATAGCAGCAGATTAGAAATCGAAGTAGATGTGTCCGATCCACCGCAGTGTTGCGTGACACCCATCGCCCACAAGACACACACGCCATCCGCATGCGCGATCTCGCTCGCCACCTGCTTCAACAGGTCGACGCTCAGACCCGTGGTCGCAGAGGCAAACTCCAGCGTGTAAGGCTCCAGGGACTTCTTGAAGTCGTCGAACTTGTTGACCCACTTATCGACGAACTCCTGTTTCTGCCAACCTTGGTCGAGAATGTATTTCGCCATGGCATTCAGCCATACGGCATCAGTGGAAGGCTTTGGCCGGAAGAAGATATCCGCTCGTTCCGCCATTTCATGCTTGCGCAGGTCCGCGACGATCAAGCGCTGGCCGCGATGCTTATGGGATCGCTTGACGCGAGTCGCCAGTACAGGATGGCTTTCAGCTGTATTGGAACCGATCACCAGCACCAGCCCCGCAATTTCGATATCTGAGATGGAGCCGGAGTCACCGCCATAGCCAACGGTCCGGCTCAATCCCATCGTTGCCGGGGTCTGGCAGTAGCGGGAGCAGTTGTCGATGTTATTCGTGCCGATCACCGCTCGTGCCAGCTTCATCATCAGGAAGCTCTCTTCGTTCGTGCACTTGGATGAAGCGATAAACCCGAGGGCATCGGGTCCGTCTTCGCGTTTGATCTGCGAGAACTTCTGTTCGATCAGCGTAAGCGCTTCATCCCAAGTTGCCTCACGGAAGGTATCTGCGCCTTGCACATTCTTGACGCGGATCAGGGGCTTCGTCAGCCGATCCGGGGAGTTGACATACTCCCATGCGAACTTCCCTTTGACGCACGTCGATATCCCGTTCGCGGGTCCCTCCGCCGGTTCCACCTTCAAGATGTGGCGATCACGGGTCCAGACATCGAACGAGCAGCCGACACCGCAGTAGGTACAGACCGTCTTGGTCCGCTTCACGCGCTGATCGCGCATCGCGGATTCAACCGTAGAGAGAGCCAGAATCGGGCCATACCCAATCTCGGGCTCCACTTCCTTTACGGTCTTGATCATCGTCTTCAGCACGTCGGGCGGAATGTTCGTCAGATAACCCGCATGGCCAAGCATCGATTTTTCCATCAGCGCATTGCAAGGGCACACCGTGACGCAATGACCACACGAGACACAGGAAGAGCCGGCGATCTGGGTTCCGCCATCCCACAGAACACGCGGGTGTTCCGACTCCCAGTTAATCGTTAG